>Ga0164297_10002507_pt1 | contig 18022 bp, 30 predicted proteins | sample GEODES058metaG_FD_113539 | JGI IMG/M metagenome (GOLD analysis project Ga0164297, IMG submission 113539) | Dystrophic lake water microbial communities from Trout Bog Lake, Wisconsin, USA - GEODES058 metaG | ecosystem: Environmental > Aquatic > Freshwater > Lake | place: USA: Trout Bog Lake...
AGCTCATCACGTAATCAATTATCTGTTGGATAATACTGATTGGAATATCATTAGTTTAGATCGCTTTAAATTATCTGGTAATTTAGATAGACTTGATGATATTATTAAAGATAATCCAAATAGGAATAGATTGAGTATCGTTTATCATGATCTTAAAACCGAAATCAGCCAATCAACGAAAGATCTTATTGGTCCTGTTGATATTATTCTTCACCTTGCCGCTAGTAGTCATGTGGATCGTAGTATCAATCATCCAATGGGATTCGTTATGGATAATGTGGTTGGAACTTGCAATATTCTTGAGTTTGCTCGTAAGTTTAACAATCTAGAAAAGTTCATTTATTTCTCAACTGATCAAGTATTTGGACCAGCTTCATCTGGTATTGATTATGATGAATATGATCGTTATAATTCTACTAATCCATATTCTGCATCAAAGGCTGGTGGTGAAGAATTAACTGTTGCTTATCGTAACACCTATAATCTTCCTATCATTATTACACACACTATGAATGTGTTTGGTGAACGTCAGCATCCTGAAAAATACATTCCTATGTGTATTAAAAAGATTAGAGATGGTGATACTATTACTATTCATAGTGATGCATCTAAAACTATTCCAGGCAGCAGACATTATATTCATGCGGTTGATGTAGCTGATGCTATATTGTTTATTTTAAATAAACTACCTAATGGTAGGGATGAATTTAGAATCCCAAAATATAATATCGTTGGAAAACAGGAGATAAATAATTTACAATTGGCACAGATTATTGCTGATGCTCAAGACAAAGAGTTAAAATATATTATGTCAGATTTTAACTCTTCAAGACCAGGTCATGATCTTAGGTATTCTTTGAGTGGTCAAAGAATGAAAAATCTCGGTTGGGAACCTAAAATTGAATTGACTGAAAGAATCAAACAAGTTGTTGATTGGACTTTAAACAGGCCTGATTGGCTTATCACATAAAGGATATAATATGAAGAAGATTTTAGTTGCCCTTTTTACATTAATGAGTTTTAATTATGTATTAGCAGCAGACCAGCAACCACCAAAACCAGTTGCATCGTGTGCTGCACAGATTCCATATGGTCAACCATCCACAGTAGCTGGTCATCCTGTAATTTGTCGTACTGCTTATATTTTGGAACATGATCCTGTTGCAAAGATTCCAAATTGGGTTGCCTGGACCTTGACTCCAGATCATGCCATTGGATGTATTGCTCGTACTGATGCATTTGCTGCTGATCAATCACTTCCTGCAGCAGCACGTTCAACACCACAGGATTATGCCGCATCAGGATATGATCAAGGACATTTAGCTAATGATGCTGATATGTCTTGGGATGCACAAGTAGAACATGAATCATTCTTGATGTCTAACATGTCTCCACAACTTCCTAATGTTAATCGTGGAACATGGAAGAGTTTAGAATCAGCTTCACGTGCCTGGGTATATTCAACTAAGCACCCATTCACTGAATATGCAGGTAACATCTATTCAGCATCATCAAAGACTATTGGTGCAGATAAAGTAGTAGTTCCTGATTCCTTGTTTAAGATTGTAATTGATGATACTACTAAGAAGTCATATGCATTCTTATTCCCTAATCAGGTAGGTATTGATGCGGATTTTTCTAAGTTCCAGGTAACTGTAGCAGATATTGAAAAGGCAACTGGTTCAACTTTCCCTGTCCCTGATGCAAAAACCGTTAAGAATCCTATCCTTCCAATTGATTTAGCTACTCTTGCTGCAGATAAGAAGAAGCAGTGTAAGGGATAAATAGTAAATCATTTGACAAAAAATGAGAAATGATGGAGATAGCATCTCCATCATCAACACTAAGGAGTAAAAATGAAGAAACTACTATTAACCCTTTTAATAGGGTATAGTATGTCCGTTTCTGCATCATACGCTAACGATACCACTAAAATAACACAATACGATTCATTAGAAATAAAAGAACTAGTTACTAATATAGCAGAAAGACATAATGTTCCACTTGATTTGGCTCACGCTATAATTTATGTGGAATCAAAATACAATCCTAATGTTATGGGTCAAAAAGGCGAATATGGTTTAGGTCAAATTCGTTGTGGTACAGCCAAGCAGATGGGATTTAAGGGCAGTTGTGATCAATTACATGATGCTAAGAATAACCTAGAGTTTAGCATGGCTTATCTTCGTTATGCCTTAGATTTGACTAACAATGATGTTTGTAAGGCAGCATCATACTACGGCAGTGGATTAATTCCCACAACTAATAAAACTTCTTATTGCCGAAAAATACTTGCCCATATTAATTAATTGATATATAATCATTTTAAAGTTGGGGGTTGTACGGGGTGGCACCTGTAATCCCCAACTTCACTATTGGGAGATCGTCTAATGGTAGGACTGTGGATATATAAATAGTGCTATAGGAGTATAGCATATGAAATACATAGTTTACAAAATAACGAATAAAATAAATCAGAAATATTATATTGGTATACATAAAACTAGTAATATATATGATGATTATATGGGTAGTGGTAAATTAATTAAGCTCGCCATAGAAAAATATGGAAAAGAAAATTTTCATAAGGATATTTTGTACATTTTTGATACTCTACTAGAAGCTCAAGAGAAAGAAACAGAAATAGTTGATTTAAATTTTATTGGCTGTGATAATAATTATAATATTTCTATAGGAGGGGGTTTGGGTGGTGCTGATATAAACGGTTTAACATTTTTAGGCAAAACCCATTCTAATGAAACTAAGGAAAAAATACGACAAATACGTTTAGGAAAATCATATATCACAGATGAAGGTCGAAGCCATATTATCTCAAGTAATAAAAATAATCAATTAAGAAAAGAAAAAATAAGCAATACTTTAAAGGGTAGACCTTCCAATAATAAAAAAGGTATTAATGGTATCGATACAGGTAAATTAAAAAAAGGATATCGTTATAAAAGAAAACACCAACAAATGTGGATCACTGATGGTGTTCTTAATACTCGAATAAAATTAAATGATCCAATTCCAACAGGTTGGATAAGAGGAAGGACGATTTAATAGCTGGGGAATGGCGCAATTGGTGGCGCAGGGGACTTTGAATCCCAAGGTTGTAGGTTCGAGCCCTACTTCCCCAGCTATTAAATCGGACTAATTCAGCCAATATAAATACATTTTTAATATTCTATACGAAAGGTTTAGTGAAATGACTACATCTACTTGGGGCTACCATCTTTTAATTGACGCCACTGCAGGTCAGAAAGATCTTATTGGTTCAAAAGAAAACATTAACGATTTTATCAAGGAATTGGTAGTTGCCATTGACATGGTCGCTTTCGGTGAACCTTGGATTGAAACATTTGCAACCCATGACATTTCAAAGTCCGGTTACAGCATGTGCCAGATGATTGAGACATCAAACATTACTGGTCACTTTGTTGACAAGAATGGCAACTTCTACATCGATATTTTTAGTTGTAAACCATTTGATAATGAAGTAGTATTTAATGTAGTAGACAAATACTTCAAGCCAGAAAAGATGCGTCATCACTTTATCTCTCGTGATGCCTAATATTGACGCGCGGTAGTGAAACAGTATCACAGCGGTCTCATAATCCTCAATTCTAGGTGCAACTCCTAGCTGCGCAACTAACATTATAAAGGTGTGATATGAAAATTGAACATGCATATATTCTTTACATTGATACTCCAGATGCCATTGCATATATGGAAGAATGTAAAGCCTCTTGTGAAAAGTATGGTATTCCTGTCACACCTTTTATGGGTTTAAAATTACCCACCACAACTGATATCATTAAGGATAAATGGGAATTCAAAGTTGATCCTCGGGTTAATGGTCATTCTGATACCAAAGATGTTATGAACATCTGGTTTAAAGAACAACTCTGTCTTACAGGTCATTTAGCTATCTGGAAAGAAGTAGCTACCAAGCATACAGGTGCTGTAGCCGTATTTGAACATGATGCTATTGTCAAAAGAAATTTCCTTGATGTTGAAGTACAAGATCTTGAATGGGTATTCCTTGGTTATCGCATTGATCACCGAGATGATTATGAATGCATTGATGATCCATTTACTAAAGTATCAGTTAATAAATTTGAAGGTACTCACGCATACGCATTGACTCCCACTACAGCTAAGAATTGTTTAGATGCCTTGGATAAATGGGATGGTAATAGTGGTTATCTTCCTTTGGGTGTCTCCATTGATCATATGATGGGAGTACAAAACGGATTTAGGCTTCCTATGTATATCGTGGATCCAGCACCTGTTATTGTGGCTTTGGAAGAAAAAATATCACACACCCAGCCAGATGATAAGACAGCTCGATATAACATGATTCCTCCTGACGGATTCCTAAAGGGTCTTAAAAATACTGATAAGTATGGTATTGATGAAAAGAATGGATGGTTGGTATTCTAATGAAAGTTACACTTGGTAAATTCCCAAAGAAAGTAAATGGCGAAAGAAAGATTTCAGTAAAGATTGATCCCTGGGACACTTGGTCAATGGATCATACACTTGGTTTAATCATACATCCTATGCTAGTTCAACTTAAAAAAACAAAGCATGGCTCACCATTTACCGATGATGCAGATGCCCCGGAAGAATTGCGTTCTACTTCTGCACCTCCTAAAGAATATGAATGGGATACAGACGATAATCACCACAAACGCTGGGATTGGATTCTCGATGAAATGATTTGGACATTTGCACAAGAAATTGATGATAATGCATCTGGTCAATTTCATTCAGGTAATATTGATTTGCAGTTTAAAGAAACTGAGATTGACGGCGAAAAATATACTGAAATGGTAAGAGGTCCTAACGATACTAGTTCTTATGATAAGGAGGGTCACGATGCTTGGCAAGCCAGAAAAACAAACGGATTTAGACTATTCGGTAAATACTTTGAAGCCTTATGGGACTGAATATAATTATTCAGTTGATGCATTAAAGAAAGCAGCTTTTGTATCTGAATTGCAACTTTTAGATGCCCATCCTGATATCATAAAAAATTCTGTTGATCGAATTACCATTATATGCTATCTTAAAGATAGAGTGGACGAAATTACTAAAAAATACAAATAAGTTTATGGGCGTGGGTGTTGGTACACGAGAGGAGCTTATATCTCCTTTAGCGGCAGATTACCGTTCTAGACTTGGTTCGAATCCGAGCACGCCTACCAAATTTTAGGAGATTATGATGGCCGATAAGATTGATTTTGAAGGTATTGATTCATCCGCATTACTACGTGAATTAGATAGTCGGGGTGATAATGTCACGATTGATGACTTTGATACTCAAGATATAATTGATGAGCTTGAATGGCAGGGTTATACTGTCATGCTTGATAGTGATGTCCCAGTAGACATTGATGATTACGATGATGATGAATTAATTCTTGAATTGCAACGTCGTGGGTTTGATGTGTGGAGTAAAAAAGTTGGTGGTAATCCTGATCTCTTAGAACTATACACTACATATCAGATTATGTCACCTGAGTTCTTTGAGAAAGAACTAAAGAAATTTTTCCGCAATAATTTAAATGTGAATATATACTGATTATGGATATTCTTTTTTGGCAAGATAATATTAAAAGATTTCCATTGTTGGATGCCCTATCTAATAACTTTCCAACAGTAAAATCTGAAATATTAAATCATATTAAACATCCTGAGGTATTACAAGACTATCCTAATTATCCAGTTATGTTTGATAAAATGATCTATGAAAAATACTGGAAAGCGGCTCCGTGTTCTGTTTTTAAAGAAGAACATGTTGAGCTAAATGGTACTCCTGAACTGAAGAATTTTTTATCTTATCTCACGGATAAATTTAGATCTAATTGTCCTACTACTTATTCACTCATTAAAGAATATGAGGATAATGGACATTTGACTAATAGTTTCATTAGTAGACTTCTTCCTGGTACAATCATTAATCCACACCAAGGCTGGTCTCAAAAATATATGAGAATACATTTAGGATTAGTGTGTGATCCAGAATGTGCCATTACTGTTGGCAATCAAACACAGGTTTGGGAAGAGGGTAAATTTTTAGCATTTCGTGATCAAGATATGCATAGTGTAAAACATAAAGGCACAAAAGAAAGAATTGTATATTCTTTTGACATCTCTTTAAAATATCTTGCCCAATTTATTGATATATAATATATTAATGTTGAGGAATTAAAATGAAAGTTAAGAAGTTAGTAGCCAAGCTCTACGAGAAGATTCTTCTTGGTGATAAGTCTGGTGAAAAGAAAATATGGCTTAAGATTATGAAAAAAAGTCTTAAGGGTAAACATACAGAAGTTGTTAAGTAATAAGAATTGGCCTCGTAGCTCAGCTGGACAGAGCAAGAAATTTCATTTTATATAAATACCTATATGCGAACGTAGCCGAGGGGAGCTTCTACCTCCTTAGACGTAACTGGAGCTGTAAATGGGGGTTCAAATCCCTCCGTTCGCGCCATAGGAAACAAAAATGAAAAAAACATTGTGTAATAAATGTAATAATTATTTTGCTAATAGAGCAGGCAATTATAATCGACATCACATGGTATGTGACGGAAATTATATTTTACCTGAACAAAGAGGTGTTTGTAAATATTGCAATATTAAGTTTGATCTAAATGATAAACCTAAAGGCTGGATGGCTAACCATAGCAGATGGTGTGATAGCAATTTAGATAGAGAAAAATATAAAAAATCAAATAAAACTAATATTAAATCTATGCAGACTCCAGAAGCTAGAAAAAAAGCTATAGAAGGTATAAAAAAAGCATGGCAAGATGGTAAATATAATCATTGTGATCACAAAACATTTTTAGGTAGAACTCATTCAGATAAATCTAAAAAATTAATGAGTGAGAGTGCTTTAAAATCAAAGCACAGGAGAATTTTAAGATCAACTAGAAAATATATTTGTAAAGATGGTAGTGAAGTTTTATTAGATTCTTCTTGGGAAGAACAGTTAGCAATAAGATTGGATCAATTGAATATTAATTGGATAAGGCCGGAGGACCCTATTCAATGGTTAGATAAAGAAGGTAAAACGCACAATTATTTTCCCGATTTTTATTTAACTGATTATAACATTTATATTGATCCCAAAAACGATATAGTATATAATATAACAATAACTAAAATAGAAGCTCTTAAAATTATTTTGCCTAATCTTGTTATTTTAAGATCTTTAGAAGAGTGTAAGAATTTTAAAATATAATGTCCGTTTAGCCCAGTGGTAGGAGGCGAGGCGCTTAAAACGCCTACAGGACTGGTTCGAATCCAGTAACGGACACCAAAATCTCCAAAGTGTCAGTTCGAGTCTGACCGTGGGCACCAATATTATAGGATGGAATCGTGACCAAATTAATTAAACTTACAAATGATGCAGATGCTCATAAGGGCAATCCAATTTATATTAATGCTGATCAGATTACAGCTATTTTTGAATCTCCTTCCCAATCAGGTGGTATGAAGACTTTTATCTTCGGTGGCTATACTGGTGTTCAATGGGAAGTTGAAGAGTCCCCTAAGCAAATTGCTGATATGATTACCCCCGTGGAGTATCTATAATGATTAAAGAAATTGAAGTTAAAAAGAAACCAATTGTCTTAAAAGCAGTTCAGTTTACTAAAGATCTCACAGATCATGAATTGAAGACTTGGTCTAATGGAAAAGCATTTATTGTTCATCTTGAACGGGATGATGAACCTTCTATATTAATTAACACTCTTGAAGGTACAATGAAAGCACAATATGGTGATTGGATTATGCAAGGTGTGACAGGAAATGACTTCTATCCTGTGCGCGAAGATATTATGATGATGTCTTATGATTTTTTGAGGGATTAATTTATCTCGAAAGGCCATTTGACATAAATAAACGTAAGGAGATTACTTATGTTTGTTTATAAAATTAAAGTTAATTCGTATCAATATTTTGGTATGACAGACAATATTCAAAAGAGATATAATCGACACTATAATGATTTAGTAAAAGGTTCACATCATAACCCTATACTGCAACGATCTTTCAATAAAAATATTGATTTTAATTTAGAAATTGTTAAAGAATGTAGTTCTAGAAAAGAAGCATCTGAACTAGAAAAAAATCTTATATTAACAGAAGAATGTGTTAATATAGCATTAGGTGGAGATGGCGGTGATACTATTTCTAACCATCCTAATAAAAAAAATATAATTGAAAAAATTAAAAATACAAGAAGTAAAATACAAATTAATTTTAGTGACAAATTTATTGAAAGTCAAGGCAGTTTATCTAAAAGAGCAGATATAGTTTGGGGAAACTACAAATGTGGTCTTTGTAGTAGAGTAATCAAAGGTAAAAGCAACTTCTTGCGATATCACGGCGATAAGTGTGGTAAACCTAGAGACAAATGGTTTACTAACGGTATAGAGGAAAAATTATTAGCAGAATGTCCAAATGGATGGTCTAAAGGTAGATTAAAATGAGTAAAGTTAAAATTATATCTTCTTCACAACCTTTAATTGAAGGTATTAATACTCCTGAAGATTTTCTAGTATACTGTGCTAGAGTATCTAACCCTAGCAATCAGTTTAATACACTTACAGGAAATAAACTACTTAAATATTGTGCAGAGCATAAACATTGGTCTATATTTGAAATGGTGCATGTTGTTATGGAGATTAATACTACTCGTGATATCGCTCGACAGATTTTACGCCACCGTAGCTTCTCTTTCCAAGAATTTAGCCAGCGATATGCTGACCCAACGAAAGACCTTGGATTCGTCACTCGTGAAGCCCGTTTGCAAGATCCAAAAAATAGACAGAATAGTATAGAGACTGATGATATCAAGTTGCAAGAGGATTGGGAGAGATTGCAATTAGAATTATCTTTTAAGTTTACAGAAGCGTATCATTGGGCAATTAAAAATGGAATTGCAAAAGAACAAGCTCGTGCAGTTCTTCCTGAAGGTCTTACTGTCTCTCGTCTTTATATGGCTGGTTCTCTTAGAAGCTGGGTTCACTATTGTCAGTTACGTTGCGCTAATGGTACTCAGAAAGAACACAGAGAGATAGCCATAGATTGTTGGTATAATCTTATTAAAGAATTTCCATCTCTTAAGGATTTAGACCTTATTTCTCCATAAAAAATCTAATGATTTCAACGGTCTTTTTTTGTTGAAATCATATCCTTTCTATGTTATATTTAATTATAAGCTAAAGAAAGAGAGGATCAAATGTTTACATATAAGATTCGTATTCGTAAGAATGGCAAATCCTATAAGGTTTTCAAATATACCAACCTTTCTGGTCGCCAAGTAATGGATGAAATTCCCTTCATTCGCGATCGTTATCCGGAATCTAAAGGTTTTACTATAGAAGTTGAATAAAAAACTCAATGATTTCAACGGTATTTTCAAAAAAAATACCGTTGATTTTATTTCTAATCTGTGCTATATTAATAATATAAACAATGGAGATAGATATGCAGTTGATTCCAACTACACGCTTTGATAAGAAGCTTTTTTCGTTCCATAGTGGTTATCTTTATTATCCTTATAATGGCAAGCAGAATGCTTTTGTGGCTAGGTTCAAGCATTCTAAGAGCCCCTTTACAAAAGCAAAGTTCATTAAAGAACTGATTGCAAATCATACGGTAGAAGATTATTTTATAGATCTTGTTCATAATCGCAAGGCTCCTCTTGAGATTCTTCGTGACAAGAACGAAGATTGGTACTATGATATTCTTGAAGCTTTTGGTGGTCATGATCTAAGGAAGGTGGCATAATATGGCTAATATGTCTTACTGTATGTTTGAAAATACTGGCAACGATCTTGCACAATGTGTTAAAGCTATGGAAGCTGCTGAATCTATGGAAGAGTTGGATTTAAGCCCTTACGAACTTACTGCTTTCAAACGCATGAAAAGATTGTGTGAAAAATTTTTAGAAATTGCTAGTAATTTTGAAATGGAAGAAGCATAATGGATAATTCAAAAGTACCATACGAGTTCCGAGGTGAGCTTGCTTATGCCATCCAGAAGATGCGAACTATGCAACGCACTGGATATAAGTTCATTAAGCAGAAGATCCATTCAGATCGCACCGTAACAATTACAATGGAAAAGAAGTTGTATTGATATGGAAAACATTCGTGTTGAACATAAAGAGTTTATGTTGGATGGTGTGAGGTGTGAACGTACTGATGCCACATATACAGTTGATGGTAGACCTATGAGAGCAAGATTGCCATGGGCAGCATCAGCACAGGAAGTTCGGTTCTTTATTATTAAGCAGCGTCAGGGATATGCAAAAAAATGAGTGTAGTTGTATTTGATATAGATGGTACAATTGCTAATAATGACCATCGTCGCCATCATCTGATGGGTGATAAGAAAGACTGGAAGTCGTACAACGCTACTATGTTGGATGATGGTAAAATCTTTGATGTTGCTCTATTGCTAATGGAGCTGTCAGAAAAACACCTGATCATTCTTTGTACTGGTCGTGAAGAGGTGTATCGTCCAGTAACATGGTCATGGTTGTTTAGGAATAATCTGGACAAGTATATTCACGACATCTATATGCGTCCAGAGAAGGATTATCGTTCTGATGCTATCGTGAAGGTTGAATTACTTAATCGTATCAGCGAGGACTATGGTACTCCATTCCTCTGGTTCGATGATCGTCAGCAGGTAGTTGATGCTTTACGAGCTAAAGGTGTTCGTGTCTTGCAAGTAGCGCCTGGTGACTTCTAATGAATATTGCACTTGACTTTGACGATACGTATACTCGTGATTCTACTCTTTGGAATAAGTTTATTGAAGATGCTAAAGATAGAGGTCACGATATACGTATCGTTACATTTCGTAAGAAATCTATGTCAGATCCTGCATTAGATTGGTTAGGTTCATCTATTCCAGTTATCTTTACAGAAGGCAATAGCAAAAGATCTTTTTGTAACAAGATGGGTTGGTTTCCTGATATCTGGATTGATGATTCTCCAGAGTTTATTGTTGATTTACCTATTAAGTTAATTGGAATTCCAAATGATTAAATTTTATTCTACAAAGCATATCGGTGAAGAGAATAACAAGCTTCTTAAGAGCCTAGCTGATTTTGTTCTTGACAAATTCTTTACACAGCCTAAAAAAGATAAGCTAAATATTGTAGTTACATATAAAAAGGGTCTCTTTGAAGAAACTGATCAATATGCTAATTGTATTTGGGAAGATGGCCATTATCGTCCATTCGATTTTACAATTCAAATTGATCCAGATCAGAAGATTCAACTTCTGCTAAATAGTCTAGCCCATGAATTGGTGCATGTCAAACAATGGGCTAAAGGAGAGTTTTATCAACTTCAACGTGAACGAAGTGTCTATAAGTTTAACGGGCAGCGTTTTGATACAGAGAAGATTGATTATTGGGATACGCCATGGGAAATTGAAGCTCATGGACGTGCAATCGGATTAGTCGTCCAGTGGGCAAGAAAGAATGAGCTTACTGGTCAGAAATTAGTTGTTGAAGGCTAATCCATATTTTAAAAACTAAGGAGTACTAATAAATGAAGAAGCTACTTATTACTGTTGCAGCTGTTGTGCTTGCAACATCCGCATATGCCACTGATCTTCCAAAGAAGAACAAGGCTCCTGCAGCTCCAGTTGCTGTTGCTGCTACTACTGCCCCAGAAAGCGTTGATAGCTTGACTGCTGCCTATGGTCAGGATACTGCTGTTGGTGATCTTGGTACCAAGACTGATGACATTTATCAGTTGACATATTCACACAAGCTAGGCAATGGCTTTAGCGTTGGTGGTATGGCTCAGACTACACAAGCTCCATCTTCTGCTTTGAAGCAGAATCTTGAAGCACAGGTTGGTTATGCTCTTCCTGCTTTCTCCGGTGTTACTGTTTCTGGTAAGGTCGGTGTTGGTGAGAAGTTCAACACAACTAACTTCAGCTACTATGCATTGTATGGTGCAGCTGATGTCAAGTTGATGGATAAGGTAACTTGGAATGCTGTTTCCTATCGTTACCGTTCAGCATTTGATACTGATGCCAATGGTTATCAGACTCATCAGATTGGTACTGGTGTAACTTATGACCTTGCTTCTAACTATGCAGTAAGCGCAAAGATCTATCGCAACTATGATGCATCTGGCAGCTTCACCAACCCAACTGCAACTGGTGATCAGTTCATGCTTGGTTTGACTGCTAAGTTCTAATATACAAAAGCTTCATGATATCAGGCATTAAAAGCACCTTCGGGTGCTTTTTTTGTTGCCCTATTATTAAAAATGTTGTATAATTAATTATAACATTTAAATGGAGATTGTTATGAATCAACGTGCAGGTAAGACACATTCGGCCGCTCTTGTAGATAATGATAAGGTTACTCTACAAGCTCTTATTAATTTCTGTAAAGATGCTAAGAATGATCTATCATCCCAAGGTGAAGATGATTCTTCTCTTCGATTTGAGATCTTAGAAGAATGGCTTCGAAATGATTTTAAAGGTTCTCTTAAATATCAATCTAAAATGATTGGTTTATAAATAACATATAGATTATAATTCATAGGAGGAAGCCATGTCTAATAACAAAATTAATCAATACGCAGCATTTATTTCTAGTCAATCAGCTATTAATAATATTATTAATGAGGTAAAGAAACCTGTAGATCCAGAAAAGGCAGCTAAAGTGGCTGAAAGGGATCATAAATTCAATGCAAAACAAGCTGATGAAAGATTAAAATTTCATTCAAATATGGCGGATAATCATGCTATTCACAGTGAAGTAGTTGGCGAAGATGGTGATGAATCAGGAGCCGAAGATCATAAATGGATTGGTAGTATGCATAAAGAAGCAGCTGATAAATTTAAAGAAGCTTTAAAGCATAAAAATGACAAAGAAAATTTTGCAAACCATTTTAAACAAGCAATGGTTTCTGGTCAAGAAGCTAATATATTTACTAACCGTATTGGTAAACCACATAATTATATACCAAAATCAAAAGGTTAATAAGATATTATAAAATAAGATAATTAAAAGGACCTTCGGGTCCTTTTTTATTATTATAAATATCTCATAGAATTAATTTCCGGAGATATATATGTTTACTTTTCAAGAATTTATTGTGGAATTTACCTTAGGGCAACCTATGATTGCTCGTGGTTTAAAAGGTAGCGAACATACTAAAAAATATCTCTCAAACCCTTCTGATACTTTTGTTACAGCTGCTAAGGTTGGACATATTGGTAAAGATGAGAGAGTTAAATTACATGGTACTAGATATGATCAAGCATCAGATACTCACTATGCTACAATATCTCATGCTAGTGAACCTGAAAAAAAAATTGAAGTTCCTATTAGTAAGATACGTAAGCCACCAGAGAGAAGAACTAAAAAAGGTGGTAGAGAGGCTGAGTCAGCAGCCACAACAGATTTGCATAATCAAATAGTTGAACATAATAAAACAAAGCCTCTTATGATGTATGATAGATTTGGCACTAAACATCATATTGTTGGAGCAGTTCAGATTAAAGGTAATCCTAAGGCTGATATTGCTTTAGTCAATAATAAAGGCGAACATGTAATTCATATCAGTCATAAAAAGAGTGAAGAGAGCCATCAGGGATTTGGTGCTTTAAATTCTAAATCAAATACTAAACATCCAGTAGTAAGTGAATTTGCTAATAAGCTCACTAAGACTGTTCCTAATGAGTTAATGTCCCTCAAAGGTAAGTCAAAGACCATGGCTTTAAACCATAACAACACTCAGCATACTGATTTAATTAAGAAATCATTGTTTGGTTCTGAACACGAAAGTGATAAATCAGGACCGGAAAATGTTGACGTGGTATCTCATGGTAAGATAAATTTAAAAACAAATAATCGTGGTGTATCTTCTATCAAATCAGAAAAAGATATTGATAGAAAAAACCATAGAGATCAAAAATATGAAATTGTAGCTAAGCATGCTACTGATCGTACCGTCCCAGGTACAAAAATAGGGGCTATTGTTGGTGTCAATGTAGCTGGTGCTAGAAAAGGTAGAGATGTTAAACCTTTAGATTCAGAGGAAAAGTAATGATGAAAACCTTTTTAAATTATATCACTGAAGCCACCTCAGTTGATGATGAAGCTTTAGGTCACCTAACACACGTTAAGGATCTGCCACACGAAGATGCCAGACATTCTAAAATGGCTGTAGATCTCCTTCGTGATTTTCATAATAAAAGACAAGGTAAGCCTAGCTCAATTGGTGCTTCATTAAAGACTGATGGTGGTGCTTCTGTTCACGTAATTCACGATGAACATGGCGTAGGTGTTTCTGATAAGCATAGAATGGCTCGCGGTGTTGTTGCTAGAACACCAGAAGAGGTTGATAAACATTTTGGGCATGCACCTGAATATGCTGAATCTTTAAAGCACGTTTTGAAACATGCTCATGAGTTTGTAAACAAAGGTCATCATATTCAAGGCGATCTTCTTCATACTCCAAACGAAAAGCCAACTGAACATGGCGATAAGATCTCCACAACACCAAACAGACTTACTTATCACATGAAAACTAAAGCTCCTCTTGGTTTGGCTGTTCATACAGAGGTTAAAGGTGGTGTTGCTCGTGCAGTTTCTAAAAAAGCATTGAAGAAGACACCTCATGTTTTTGTTCCGGAACATGAATATCATGCTGACCCAAATACATATTCTGCAGCAGATAAAAAAGCAACTGAAACACATTTGAATGCTGCAGAGGCTCTATTGAGAAATCATACTTCACATCATTTAACACCTGAGCATGTCAAAGCATTTACTATCTACAATAATAGGTCTACTGCTCGTGGTGAAACCCCAACTGTTGAAGGTTATAAAAAGCATCTTCATGACGAGGGTGAAAAAGCTGCTAATAAATTAAAGACAGAAGCTGGTAAAGCTAAGACACGTGCCTCTCATGCTGCTATGATTGCTCATGTTGATCAAAACGCTCATCATTTCCAAAGATCGTTGGACATTAGACATCATCTAGAACAAGCCACAGAGCATGTACTTAAGGGTGTCAAGCACCCTGATATGGAAACTAGTTTGGATGGTCATCCTTCACAAGGTGAGGGAATCGTTCTACAGAAAGAAGGTAGACCAGTTGGTAAATTGGTACCTAAGGCTATCACCAGAGCAATCATAAACAATCCAAGGTTTGGTAGAGGATGAAAACTTTTAAATCATTCATTTCAGAAGCTGTAGATAATACTAAAGCTGTTGTCTCTTTTGGTAGACATCAACCATTTACCAATGGTCATAAAAAAGTATTAGATACTGTTGAGTCAGAAGCTAAGAAGCAAGGGGCTCAAGCACATTTTATTACTAGTCATTCTGAGGGAACTGGTAAGAATCCCTTACCAGTTAAAACTAAAATTGAATTGATTAAAAAGGTTGCTAAACCAACTACTAAAGTTTATTCATCTGATAGTGAGCATCCTAGAATTATAGATCAGCTTTCTAAATTACACGCTGCTGGTGTAAAGCATATCACATATGTTGGTGGCAAGGGTCAAGTTGAACCAGTAACTGATCTTATTAAGAAATATAATGGTGTTCAAAGTAAGCATGGATATTATAAATTTGATACCATCAATTCTAAATCGTCAGGTGAAAGAGATCCTGAAGCTGAGGGCACTGAAGGTGTTTCAGGTACTAAGATAAGAGCTATGGCTCGTTCTGGTAATGAGGAAGGAATGAAGAAAGAAATTCCTAAACAACTTCATCCTCATATTAAAGAAATAATAAAACATATTACGGCTATTAAAGAAGACGTTACTTCTGAAATGGATTTAATATAACATGCAACAGGTAAAAATTACAGTTAATAAAATAGGTGATATTATAACATCTATGCAAAGTACATTAGCTTATCAAGCACAAGTGATTGTTGAAATATATGCAGATGGGCAAATTATACCTATTGCTGAAGTTCAACAAAAGTTAAGTAATGTGTTAACAACATTGTAATAAATATAAAATAACTTATTAACCAGAGAATTAAAATGCCACAAGAAACAGACGTCTTCTCATCTAAAGATCCTGATAGCAAAACAACCAAGAAAAAGGTTGTTAAAAAGAATCCTAGTACTGTTGTCAAAGATACTAAAATGAACAATACTATTGTTAATGATCGTATCTCTAAGACAAAGACTATAACGGGAAGTGCGCCTGATCAAATTGAAATGAATCCACAGTTTCATACAAATTCAACTGATTTAAATAAAAAATTTAATAATCATATCATATCTGAATTGGTAGCTAAAGTGGCTGATGTATATGATCAAGTTGAAGAAGACTATGATAGAAATGATACGCATCTCCGTGATGAGGGAACAACACCTTTGAAAAATATTTACAAAAGTGATACTCCTGGTCAGGTTGTAGATGATAAATTTAAATTAAAATTTAAAAATCCTAAGAATGATAAAGAAGCAACTTCTCGTTCGGGAAATCCTGAAAGAAAAAAAATGGATGAGGTTCCTAGAATAGATAATGAAAGAGATAGACATAAAGATAGCACATATTATCGCCAACAATCTATTGTTAAAAAAGTATTGGAAGCTAAAAATCCATTCAAGAAATCAGCATGGGAAAAAATGTTAGATAAGAATCCTGCTCATGTAGAATCTGAAAAGCGTGCTCAAGAAGCTAAAGCCGGTTTACAAAAAGCTAATGATGATTATCAAGCCATTCTTGATAAAGAAGCTAAGAAGAAAACCAATGAAGCTTTTATAGCTGAGATTGGTGACACACCTAAAGGTCAAGATCGTTTAGATAGAACTAAACTAAGAGCTACTTCTAGAGCAGGGGCGGCCGCTGGTGAAGGTGTTGTTGGTCATCTAGGTTATAGTCCTAAAGATGTAAAGAAAAATAATAAAGTGGTTGCACAAGCCTCCAAGAGAATCACACCTCTTTCTATGTCACCTTCTTCTAATCCTGAATTAGAAATGGAAGATACAGCACCTTGGGATAAAAAAAATCCTAAGAAGACACATAGTCATTTAACACCAGCACAAAAAGCAGAAGCTAAAGCTCGTGCTAAAGCCGCTGGTAGACCATATCCAAATTGGGTTGATAATGTTGATGTTGCTAAAGAAGAGACCAAATATCCTATGTCTAGAAATTCAGAAGATGCTCATTTTGCTAGACAATCAAAGCCGATGCAAGATGCTATTAACTTACACCTTCGCAAAGGTAAAAGCTATCCTGAAGCTGTAAAGGCTGCAAAGGTTCATGTTAAAGAGAGTGTAAACTTAGCACAACAGGCCGCTATTGCTATTGCTGTTAAAAAGAAAAAAGAAAAAATGAAAGAAGAAACACTTCATGAAGGTGTTGCTTATCATTTAGATAATAGTTTACCTCTTTCAGAATCTATCTATCGTTATGGCTCTGAAATGTTTTTTGAAACTATTGAAGAAGCTCGTAGATTATTCAATGAAGGTTTAATTGATCTTACTTATAATGATATTGAATTGATTAGATCTGATATTGGATCATTTGGTATCTTTGAAGGTAATGAAGTTCCTCTTGATCTTCCATTAACTGAAGAAGAAGATAAAGATCATCCAGCTCTTGGTAAACCACATAAAGGTGGACCAAAGAAGTATTATGTTTATGTAAAGAAGCCTGATGGTGGAATTAAAAAAGTTACCTTTGGTGACTCACATGGTGCCGCTGATGGATCAACACTTCCTTCCAGAATTAATGATCCTGTAGCCCGTAAATCATTTGCTGCTCGTCATAAGTGTCATCTTCAAACAGATAGAACATCTGCTGCTTACTGGTCTTGCAATCTTCCTCGTTATGCCAAGGCTTTAGGTTTATCAGGAGGTGGTAATTTCTACTGGTAATCCATATAATGATATAAATGATGATGATAAATTTGTTAGAACGTTTGAAGAAAATGTTGAAATAGATGATCTAATCTGGCATCGCGATAAGAAAAATCGTGTTATAACTA
>Ga0164297_10002510_pt1 | contig 18009 bp, 9 predicted proteins | sample GEODES058metaG_FD_113539 | JGI IMG/M metagenome (GOLD analysis project Ga0164297, IMG submission 113539) | Dystrophic lake water microbial communities from Trout Bog Lake, Wisconsin, USA - GEODES058 metaG | ecosystem: Environmental > Aquatic > Freshwater > Lake | place: USA: Trout Bog Lake...
ACTTTGATTTTGATTTACTTTTTATTCCATTTTTTATTTTCATTTCAATTTTTTTTTTCCACCTTACCTTTTTTCGCCTCTTAGGGGAACCTAGGTTCCCCTATGACCCCTCCTACTCCCTATTTTTGATAATAACAATATTTTCTCAATTGTTGTCTTCACTTACTATGCATGTATCTAACCCTATAATATTTTCATTATTCTCGGGAGGTATATCGTCCAATATGGGTTGCATAGATGATGCGACTACTATGGTTTGTCGATATGCATCTGCTAAAATGGTAAAGTCATGACTATCATATACACTTAGTCCAATGTCATCATATCCTCCCTCTGGGTAAGAAGTAGATGTAGAAAGTTCGTTGTTTTTAACACTCCAGTAATAAGTCCATGTTTTTTTCCAACGTGTTTCAACTTTTTCCAATAAATCATCAAGACCCATTGTGACCAAATCTATACGGTCTTGTTCCAAGTCTTCACCATTTTCGCAAAGTTCACCGTCAATTAATATCATATCGGAAAATCCATCTGTACATGATATAACCCTTATATGTTCATCTTCACTAAAATATTCCGTATGTATCTCTGGACTATACCCAGTAATATCATCATGACCAAGTGATTGTGTTGAGGCAATTTCCGTTCCATTTTCAAACTCAATATACTCACCATAAAACCCACGCAACGCATTTGCTGAAATAATATGTGGGATTGGCGCTCCTGTTTTTTTGTACGACACACGGGTTCTATCCTTTAGTCTCTCCACCTCACTTGGATTTTTTCGGTTATGTGGCGTGTTTTTGTAAGTAAGTTTTCCATTTTTATATATTAAAATTCTTGAGTCGCCAACACTCAATGTTTCTATTCGATCCACGTAAATTTTCACCATCGTCAGCATACTTCCAGAGAAAATCTTTTGCGAATTCCAAGCACCTTGGTATTTGAAACGAATCTGATTCAATAAAATATCAAATGAATTTGGTTTATCCATTATATCATCCCAGTCCAAACCGCGAATAATGTTGATACAAAAGTCACTACCATGACCATCACATACCACTTTCCACAAATAAGTGTCCGTTTTTCCATCAATTACAAAATCTTGACCCTTACATAATTGTTTTACACCTGACCGAATTGAACCACGTAGAGTTCTTGAGGTTAATTCAACTTGTTCGTTTATTTGAAAACTTGACATCTTTACTTAGTAATTGATTTAATAAATATAAATCTATCATCAAATCAATTTTTTATGAATATAACATTAACTTATAATCCGTGTATATTTGACATAAATTTCCCACCAATTATCTGTTTTGGTGTCTTTTTTTCTCGTCTCCGCTCTTCCACCTTTTTTGAAATCATTTCTACTAGTTTTTTCTTTTTTTTATTTATTTCTAATGCGTATTCTTGAGTTGCAACAACATGATTTATTGGTTCTATTTCCGTTTCGCCCTGTTTTATTTTTTCCAATACTTTTTCTCTCTTAAAAGAACACGCAAGACATACACAACCCAAATCCAAATAATGATTGCGTTGTATTGCGTTGTAAATTTGATTCTCAGATGACAACGTGTTATAAAAAATATATTCTTCTTTGGTATAAGGTATTACAAATGGACAACTAAGTTTATTCCGCCATTCGTCCAAATACTTATTTCTCTCGCATTCTGAAAAATAATAAGACAACTTCGTGTCCGTTTCTATCATTTCAAAATACTGTGCAGGTAACCTATATTCGTTCTTAAATTTTCTATAAACATCCCTTATCTCTTTTTTATCTGTTTCATAATCTTTTATGATAAATATGTCTGTTCCAAAAATATTCTTCATTGTCGTTGACCATTTTTCAGAATCTACAAGTCGCAATTTAATATAAACTATTCCATTTGTCTCTTGAATCATGTATCCTTTATCATGATCAAATGTTTCAAATGTAGGTATGTTATATACTTCACGATAATAATCTTTCGATGTTAAATGAGGGAATAACTTGTTAAAACGATATATAACGCGTCCAACATCGTATTGATTCACATTTTCATTTGTGTTATTAAAATGAAAATTGCTAATATTTTCAAAAAATTGTGATATTTTATGTTCTATTGGACTACGATATACATCAATCACATACACATTTCTACCTAAATATTTGTTGTATTGTATGATTTCATTTATGGTTACGTCTCTTACACCGCATATTACATTCAACATGGTTTCATCGTGTATATGAAATATGTAACTGTTTATATTAGATAGGCGAAAAGAAGTAACTAGAGTTGTTGAACCCACTTTTGGAGGACAATAAATAAAAATAATAGTTTTCCTTTGGTCGGATTCATTTATATTCATTTGTTCGTTGGCTAATTTAAGTAATTGAATCTTCTCCTCTGTAAAATTCATATATATTTCCAGTTGTATTTTGTTTTGAGAAATTACGCGATAAAATATTTTTATTTACAAAAAATATTTTATTTTATTTAATTCACATTTTTGATTTCGTTTTGTTTACTCGTCTTGACCTCTTGGTCTAGATGTCTTCTTATGAGTCCAAGGTTTAGAGTTAGAATTATTAGACTGAGTGTCCTTTCTAGGAGGGCGAACCGAACGAGGTGCTGAAACTACGTCAGCATCTCCACCATCGTTATCTTCTTGAAAACGCTTGTTTAGTTGGCGAGTTTCACACATCAAGGGGGTGTGCCTATCATCGGTAGAACCAACGCCGCGAATATTGGTTGCCTGATACTTATGAACTCCCTCATCGGTTGACTCAAGTGTAAACTCTACATACTCACCCTGGACCAAATATTTGTATTGTTCATTTTTAACATAAATGCTACTATGATGAACAAAAATATCTTCTCCCTCTTTTTGTCCCTTGATAACGGTAATAAAACCAAATCCTGCCTTGTTGTTGAACCACTTCACAATTCCTGTGTCTCTTGACATGCTGTTTATAGGTTATTACCGTGGATGCCTTTATATCGTTTGTTCAGTTATATATTTTGTAAAATACATTTTTCTACTTAATATAAATAATGCTTATTTGGTTTATTGTTGGATTGTTATTTATACATTTTGTAATTACACTTTCTCAAAAAACTTGCAATGTACTGGCGTTAAGCGGCGGAGGCAGTTATGGCGCGGTGCAATTAGGTATATTGGATAAAGTTAAAAGGGAACAATATGATATTCTTACCGGAATTTCTATTGGAGGAATAAACGCCGGGATTCTGTCTTATTTCAATTATTTACAAGATGGATATAGAATAAATGATGGTATAAATTTTCTAAAACAGTTTTATTTTTCTATAAAAACAGAAGATGTTTATTCTAGTCAAAACTTGTTGGAAATAACAAGTAGTGGTTCTTTATTCAAAACTCATTTTGAAACTTTATTTCAGAAATTTCATTTTAATAAACTTGAATATCCAATTAATGAAATCATACCTAAAACATTAGTTGGTGTTTTTAATTTAAACAGTTTCAAAACTGAAATCCATGAATTTGAAAAGTTAAATAAAAGTAATCAGTTTCATATTTTATCAGCGAGCACTTCAATACCATTTTTATTTCCAGCAATAAAAATAAATGAAACGAAATATAATGACCCTGCTATTTTTCAAAATGAAGTTTTAAAATATAACAACATTAAAAGCAATGAATGCTCTAACTACAACATTACGTATATAATAACATCAAAAAATATTACACCAGTTCAAGATGTGTATAACTCAATATACAATAATAATTTTTTATCTACCATTTTATCATGGTGGACTGGATTTGTCAATAACAAATTAATGAGTAAATTTTATTGTTCCAACCGAAAAATTCGAGGTAAAATAAATTATTGTTACGCTGACACAAATAAAACACTCAATTTTTCTAAATTTGATTTTAATAATGGTGAAAAATTATTTGAGTTAGGGAAAGAATTTACCAAATGTGATGTAGTGGACTATTGTCATTAATTCATTTTCATTTTTACAAAATGGTTAAAACTCCCAAACCGCGAGTTTTTACACAACTATAATATGTTTTTAATTATTATCATTTGTTTTTACATCATTTTGCATTCGAGATGCACAATTTAACATTGCCTTTATTTTTTATATCTTTCACAAATATCAATTAAATGTTCATAGTCGGGTTTTTGTTTAAATTCAAGCGATTGACAATGTTCAATATATTCACGAATGATTGGTTGATATCTTTCTTCTTTCAAGATGTTGGATTTCAAAAATATCATCATTTCATTATTGTTGTTCCCACTTGTGCCATATTTTGTTACATACTCCCACGGCAAAGACCCATTCAATAAATATAACCCGATATACGCAACAGACTCTAAGTCGTCTCTGCGACTCGGTTCAAACCCTTTATGTATGTTTACACTCACATAATTTGGCGTACCTATAATAGTCTTGTTTTCACACATTTCTATGTGTTCTGTCATTTCCTTATTTACAAACTTTTTACAAAACCCAAAGTCAATCAAATACAAAGTATAACGACGGTCATTCAATCCACGTAAAAAATTTTCGGGTTTTACGTCGCGATGTAACAACCCCCTTTCATGTATATATTGAAGTCGTTGGGTCATCTGTAACATCATATTTGATACTACATTGAGAGACAAAGTTTTATATTTTTCCTTTGTGGTTTGAAGGGAATCACCCAAAAGTTGCATTACCATATAATTATTCACTTCGTCTTTCCCAAACCACATAATTTTCGGTAATCCTTCGCTGTTACCCAAATATTGATATACAAGTGTCTCGTGTTTCAACAATTTAGTATCATTTTCATGAGGTTCTATTTTAACTGCTACAAATTCCTTCGTCCTCATATTTTCAGCCCGATAGATACATCCAAAATCTCCATACCCTAGTTTTTCTATCAGTCTAAATTTATTTGCTATCATACCTAATACATATTTACATAAAAATGTCTAATGCCTTTTGTTAATAAATGTATTTACAAAAGAATTGATTTGAAACATTTTGAAATTAGTATAAATACAAACACACATAACACTTTAGAAATCATGGTGAAATTCTGTAACGGTTCTTATCCCAAAAAACAAGAAGAAATTTATGCGGAACACTTTGAAAAGTTCCCTTATCCATTAAGTGATTTTCAAAAACACGCTATTCAAGGAATAGTTGACGGGCAACATGTTCTTGTTACTGCTCATACTGGAAGTGGGAAATCTGTCCCGTTTGAATTCGCTGCCGAATATTTTGTGGAAAGAAGAAAAAAAGTTATTTATTGTAGTCCAATCAAAGCGTTATCCAATCAAAAATACTGGGAACTCACCCAAAAATTTCCGCATATTAGCATTGGCGTTTTGACAGGAGACTGTAAGGTAAATCCTGAAGCAGACGTCTTGATTATGACTACTGAAATATTATATAACACACTCTTTCTGAAAAACCGAAAGTTGAATGATCCCTCTATCAATAACTCATCACTTCTTCTATTCGACATTGACTTTGAAAACGAACTAGCGTGCGTATGTATTGATGAAGCGCACTATTTAAATGACCCTGATAGAGGTCATGTCTGGGAGGGTGTTATTATGATGTTACCGCTTCATATTCAAATGGTAATGTTATCTGCAACATTAGACTCACCAGAAAAATTCGCACTATGGTGTGAAACACGGGGGCGAAGCGAACCTTCCTCTACACAAGAAAAGGAAGTGTGGTTAATACCAACATATCATCGGGTTGTACCACTCACACATTATTCTTATATTACAGCAACTCAAACTATTTTCAAAATTTTCAAAAAGGATGACGCCATGAAAAAGGAAATCAACGACGTCATTAATAAACCACATGTAATTCAAACAAGTAGTGGGGTTTTTCAAGAAACACATTATAACAAAATGAAGAAAATGATGAAGTTATTTGAAACCAAAAATGTATACATGAAACGGTCATTTATCATAAATAATTTATGTAAATACATGGTCGAAAACAATATGTTGCCAGCCATTTGTTTTGTTCTCTCCAGAAAACAGTTGGAGGTTTGCGCAAAGGAAGTTACTGCCGTATTATTGGAAGACGACTCGAAAGTACCTTACACGGTTCGCAGAGAATGTGAACAAATTATCCGTAAATTACCAAACTACCAAGAATATTTACAGTTGCCGGAATATAATGATATGGTTTCTCTTCTTGAAAAAGGAATCGCAATTCATCATGCGGGAGTAACACCCGTATTGAGAGAAATGGTGGAGTTGCTCTTTCCCAAGGGGTATATTAAACTATTATTTGCTACAGAAACTTTTGCTCTTGGTGTTAATTTTCCTATTAAAACTGTGGTGTTTACCGACGCAAATAAGTTCGATGGAAATTCTACACGAATGTTATATTCTCACGAATATACGCAAATGGCCGGACGCGCCGGGCGTCGTGGAATCGATGAAGTGGGTCATGTGATACACCTGAATAACTTGTTTCGTAATGTCGAACTCACTGATTATAAACTTATGATGCAAGGAAAACCACAAAAACTCGTCTCTAAGTTCAAAATATCATACAATCTATTATTAAGTTTGGTAGATAGCGAAGACCAAAATTTCTTGGCCTTTGTAGAACGAAGTATGATACAAGAAGATATCCATTCGGTTTTGGGTGGAATCATGAAAACCATAAATGACTTGGAATGCGGGTTAGAGTCCATGAATGAAACTATGGCCTGTATGAGAACTCCGCTAGATATCGTTCAACAATATATTCGTTCTACCAATGAGCGTAAGGTTGCAGTGAATAAAAAACGTAAAGAGTTGGAACGTGATATTTCACGCATAGAAGACGAACATAGGACAATCCAACGCGATGTTGGAATTGTTTCCAAATACAATAGTTTAACTTGTGAGTTAGACTCTACAAGAAAACAGTTTCAGGACGTTGAAAAATATCTACAATGTTCTATAACAACTGTATTGAAATTCATGGAGAAAGAAGGGTTCCTGCTTTTTGACACAGTAGAAAATAGATATTCACTCACTCTATGCGGTCAAATCGCCACACATATTCGTGAGGTTCATTGTTTGGTATTCGCCAAACTCATTGAGGCAAACGCGTTTCAGTCCTTTACATCCAAAGACTTGGTATGTTTGTTTTCAATGTTTACAAATATAACGGTCAGTGATGAAAAGCGCACATTGGGACTGCTCAATGGTTCAAGTCAAATTGGTGAAAACCTGACGAATGTTATGGGATTCATCTCACAAAATTATGATGAATATGAAAAGTTTGAGAGTGTTTGTCAAGTAAAAACGGGTTCAGATTATAGTATGCATTATGACTTGTGTAACTATTTAGTTGAATGGTGTGACTGTTCAACTCAACAAGAATGTAAACTTGTTCTACAAAAATTGGAACAAGAAAAGGAAATCTTTTTGGGAGAATTTGTCAAAGCAATATTGAAAATCAATAATATCTCAAGTGAAATGGAAAGAGTTGCCGAAAGTATTGGGAATATTGCGTTATTAAGTGCGCTAAGAGAAATTCCAGAAATGACATTGAAGTACGTAGCAACCAATCAGTCTCTTTATGTTTAATGTTATTAGTATCTTTTGTAATAATAAAACTAAAATTATTGTTATATCAAACCGTATAACAATAATAAAATTACACAAATATATTATTTAAAATATTTAAAATCAAAGTAATTTATAACTACGTCCATCATTATCACTATTTGTTAAACAGTAACAACCTTCTTTTAAGTTATCTGGACTTTCATAAATAGTTTCTACGTTACATTTATTTAATTTTTTTTCATCAAGCAAGTTGCACAAATCCTTATTAAAATTAGGCAAACCGTTAATTTTCATCTTAAACAATGATGACATTGAACCAGAACCATAAGAAAACAGCATAATATCCTTTCCTATATCATTTTCATTCAAAGAGTTTATCAACGAAATTAAATTTACATATAGTGCGGATGTAAACATAGACCCTATTTTTGAAACTAGAACAGTCGATTTTTCCGTTTTAAGATTAAATATTTCGTTTCTATCTTGTATTGGTATATTCAAAAATTCACTTACAGAAAATGAAACCTTTTTACTTATCAATTTACTTGTACAATGTGATATCAAAAAATTAACATTTTTTATTTCATTTGGTTTAATTTTATCATACTTTTCTAAACAATTCAACAAACAAGTATTCATTGCTTCTATTGATGTCTTTCCATTCATTATAGGAAACTCTAAATTTAATGGTTTAAAAAAGTCGTGTTCATTAAAACAATGTGAAACTCTAGTTAAGTCTATAACTAACTTAGAATTTGGTTTTATCAACATCGCAACAGCGGCGCATCCATTCAAAAATTTAAAGGGTTCGTCGTAAACAGCAATGTCAGTTGTTACCACAACTGCATACTTTCGGTTCCAAAAAGGAGAGTATATCCAGTCTACAGCATTGAATAACGCCATAGTTCCACCATAACAAGCGTGCACATTATCAATTCCTTCTATAGAACCATCCGTATTTTTAAACAGTTGCATTAGATAACTTTTAATTGACTTGCTTTTATCTACTTGTGACTCAGTACCAACGTCGATTCTTCCTATCATATTTTTGTCAATATTGTTTTTTTTTAATAATCGATCAACAACGTTTAACGCCATAGATACTGAATCTTCATTTTTATTTGGTATACATATACGTTCTTGCATTAAACCATTTACATATTTACCAATACATTTATCGTTTTTTTCCATATCTTCTTGTAATATAAAATTGTTTGGTGTATACATTTCCATACAGTCTATTCCAACATCAACAACGTTATTTTGAGATATTTTTTCCTTTTCATTAATTTGAATGTTTTTTTTATCTTCTAATTTATTTTCCTTTTGGAGTATTACCTTTTTGAAAGGTTTTCCATATTTAAAACAATTAATCATTCCAATTGCTTCATTAATTATTATCTGTTTGTCATATTTTTTTCTAAACAAATAACTTGTTTCTTGAATTCCACAGTTAGGATTCAACAGTAGTTCTGCCGCAATTTTATTCGCCAACAACAACCCTTCTTCTTTATTTTTTACCAAATAGTTTATTATTCCAGTTTCCTTTGCAAAGTCAATACTTATGTTTTTTTCATTCATATATAACTCTAATGTTTTAACGCTTCCAATTAAATCTGGCATAGATTTACTTAAAAACAATCCTGGACAAACGCCTCGCGACAAATTTCCATACTGAATGTTGCAGTCACTTGACACAATTCTCAAGTCAGTATTTAACGCAAGCGCAAGACCACCACCAACTACTGTGCCTGTTAAAATTGATATTGTCAATGCTTTTAGTTCACAAATTGATGTAAAATTTTCGTAAAGTTCGTATATATTTTTACAAGACAAAAAATAGTCATCAGTTCTTAAATTGTCAACTTGTTGTTTTGTATCTAAACCAGTACAAAAATGTTTTCCGTCTCCTTGTAAAATAACAACAACTAGATTTTTATTTTTTTTTAACTCACAAATTATTTCTTTAAAACGTTTCCCAACATTATAATTCATTGCATTGAAATTGTTTTTATCATTTATTGTAATTAAACATACTTTATTGTTATTCAATACTTCATATTTAATCAAATTTTTATAATTTATATCTTCATCTTTTGAAGACTCTTCATTCATGTAATGTCCGAGTGCAACTCGTGACGTATTCAAGTTTTGGGATGGAATAAACTTGTTTGCTACTTTTATATTTGATTTATTTAGTCTATTCAAGTAATAATTTGTTTTCATTTCAATATCACTTGCGTCAAGTATTTCGTCTATTAAATTATAATTTAAAGCAACATTTGAGTTGATTATGTCTCCAATTAACATCATTTTTTTTGAAATGTGTTCACTTAATCTAAACTTTGATAATATAGAGACATAACTAGGAATTCCACCCACTCTTATTTCTGGAAAACCAAATGTAGTATCTGACAAAGATAAGTTAATTAATCCTTTCAATATCCAACACATACTTCCTCCTCTAACTTCTCCATAGGATATGGTTACTATAGGTTGTTCAATATTTAATAAAATGTCTATAAGTTCTTCGTATTTCAACAAAACATTTGTCATTTCTTTGAATTTATTGTTTGTCAAGTTCATTCCAACTGAGTCTTTAACTTCAGCCATAATAACATTATAACTTTTAGTTGACAAAAAACTTATCCATTCATTTATAACTGAAATTGATAAATGACCAAAACATTTTATGTATAAAACATTATTTTTTATATATGACGTATTTTTTTTCAAATCTAAAACGGAGGATGCAAATGTTTCTTTTATAGTAACACCAACTTGTTCTTTTGATTCAACGAATGTATCATGTTCATCTTCTTTCGTTTTATTAAAAACTTCACCTTTAACTTCAAAACTATTTAGTTTATTCAAAATATCACGAACCTCAATAGTTGGATTCAACAAAAAAGAGTTATCCATTTCAACCTTAAATGTTTCTTTACACCAGTCTGATAACTCAACTGCCAAAAGAGAGTCTAATCCAAGGTCACAAACAACAGATGTTTTTGATATACTATTTACAGAACACCCTAGGATAGTTGATAATTTCTCCATTAAAAGAACTTCAACATTATTATTCATAGAAGATATTTCAACTAAACTAGTTGAATTCAAATAAGTTTTGTTTTTTATTTCTGCAAAGGGTTCTGTTTTTTCGTGACTTCTATTATAATGAATAAAATTTGTACTTGATACATCATAATCAAGTTCTTTAGTTTTATTAGAAACATCACTTTTACTTTTATTTTCAAAACTATTTAGTTTATTCAAAATATCACGAACCTCAATAGTTGGATTCAACAAAAAGGAGTTATCCATTTCAACCGTAAATGTTTCTTTACACCAGTCGGATAACTCAACTGCCCCAAGAGAGTCTAATCCAAGGTCACAAACAACAGACGTTTTTGATATACTATTTACAGAACACCCTAGGATAGTTGATAATTTCGTTATTAGAATAGCTTCAATATCATTATTCATTAAAGGCGTTTCAACTAAATTAGTCGACTTCAACGTATGTTTGTTTGTTACTTCTGTCAAAAATTCTGTTTTTTGTGTATTTTCAAAAAGAGTATTAATTTGAGAAGTCTCGTAAATTAAATAATGATCAAATGATAACTTATTATTAAAAGATGACACAATTCTATTAAATTTTTCACATAATAAATCAACGTAAACCGTATAAACCTTTTTGCTTTTGTTATATTTATATTCATTGTAATTTTTAAATTCACTTAAATGACCCGAACCTATTACAATTGGAATATCTACACAAACAACATTTTTTTTTAATAAAAATGAGTATTTTTTTGACAAGTCATAACAATATGTGTTTGCCGAACAGTATACAGATTGATAATCATTTCCAATCAACCCAGCAACCGATGTTGCTATGAATACAAAGTCTAAAGAAATGTTGAAATTATAAATATATTCCAAAAAATATTTTATTGAAGTTTTTGCGTTAAAACCTTCTTTAAAACCTTTATAATCAATTTCTCCATTTTTTTGAGAATTATATGTTGTTGCAAAATGAAAAATCCCACCGATACATTGTTTTATTGAATCAAAAACTACTTTTACGTCTAAATTGTCATTAGATAAGTCAAATTTTATAAAGTTTACATTCAAATCTGGATACTTTAATAAGGTATTTTTTAAAATTAAATAATTTTTCCAATGTGTGTTTTTGTAAAGTTCTATACCATCAATCGAACTACTTAAAATGTAAATGTTCCTTACTCCATACTTTATGTTACTTATCATATTAGTAAAACCAACTCCATAAGTAGAACCTGTATAAATATACGCCTTATCAATTTCATATAATCCATACAGGGACAACTCACCGGTTTTAACTTTTTGAGAAAATTTTATAACATTTTTTCCTTCATGTTTTCCTTTTGACATCTGTCTCAGTGCGCGTTCAATGTCAAATACATTACTGTTGAATACGTTTGACTTAATTGTTTTATATACTCCATTTTTTAAAAGGTTCAAACATTCATAACACAATAACTTAATTTTTTCCAAATTTGTGTTTGAAAGTAAATCTAAATGGACTGATAAAAATGAAATGTTTTCTTTTAATAAATTTAAATTCAAAGCGTTGTTTTCCATTATGTCGCGTTTTCCGATTTCAATAAATCTTCCAGTTGGTGCTAAACATTTTATGCTTTCTATTTGTGATAATCCATTTAAAGAATTCAACACAACATTTACACCTTTTCCATTTGTTATGCGATTAACTTCGCTTACAAAATTTTCTGGTTTACGACTGTCAATTATGTCACATATGGGTATATCAAACATTAACGACAAATGTTTTCTTCTTTCATCAGACCCTGCACTTGCAATTATTTTTGCACCAACCGTTTTCGCAACTTGAATTGCGCTTTGTCCCACTCCTCCTAGTGCGGAATGTATTAATACCGTATCTTCAGAAGATAAATTTCCCATTTTTAACAAAGCGTAATGAGCAGTTATCATAACACCAAGGTAACCAACCAATTCGCTTTCATCACATTGTATATCTTCGTCTATTTTAATTAGGTTGTCTTCATGGTATATAACACTTGAAGATAGTAACGAATCGGTAACTTCCTTGTTTTTTGTTGAAAAATCTAAACATATTACTCTATCACCTACTTTAAATCTACTACATGGCGTTACATTTTTGACTACTCCTAACGACTCTAAACCTAATACTGGGTTGAAACCTGGAAGCATATTCATAGCTAACATTACATCTTTGAAATGTAAAGATACATATTTCGTTTCAATCAACACTTGTTTTAATTTCAAATCTTTAAGAATTATTCCTTTTGTTGATAAAGAACTCAAATTCCCTGGTTTGGTCAACTCAACGCGATATTCTGTTTCATTATTACTAGGTTCAAGAGAAAAAAATCTCGAGGTTGTTATTTTTTGATCGCTATATTCAAATTCATCCATATCAAAATTTGAACTTAAAATTTTATAAACGTCAGTTTCTACAATTTTTTTTTCCTCAAAATTTAATATAATTTTCACCTTTTTATTATATTCTTTTCGGAAAGCGCGAATCATACCGAGTAAAACTCCCACATTTTTTTTGGAAATTATAAAAACAATATTTCTTTTTAATTTACACCATTTATTCACTATATTCAAACAGTCTGCGTCAAATTCAAAACTCGACAAATCTTGTATATCATAGTCTTTAAAAATTGTGTTTTTTTCGTATTCTAAAACGCGAACTTCGTGAAATATATCAACATTTGACCTTTGGGTTAAATAACACATTAATTCTAGTTCTTTTACTCTCATAAAAACTTTACCATTCGACAGATAATTTATGTCGTATATATATTTGTTATCAACTATATTAGTCAACAACGATTCTATAGTAATATTTTCCTTGTTATAATTTTCCAATTCAACCGAAACGGTTTTTACTTTATAAGGAACAAACGCCTTTTCATAAATTCCAATTATGTAACCACACATTTGAAATCCTGCATCAATAACCGACGGAGAAATATTCCAAGTGGACTCAATGTCATTTACTTCTTTATATTCCACTTTACAACGAACAAATTTATAATTTGGTGTATGATAAAGATCCGACAATAACTTAAATCTAGGTCCAAATTTAATGTTGACGTCATTCAAATATTTATAATACTTACTTATGTCAATAGACCTAATCATACCTTCTTCAATTTTAAAATCTGGTTGATCAACACTCTTTATAGTTTTATTAATTATGCAAGAATTATCAAAAAAAATTATTTTATTCTTTTCCCAGTTAAGTGCATTCCAGTTTGTTTCTATATTCCATTTTACTTGTGATGCAAATGTAATATCATTTAACATTTCCGTTCTTGAGTTTATCATAGTTAACGCTTTTGAAATAAATAATGCGCCTGGTAATATTACATTTCCGTTTATAACATGATCCTTTAAATATACATCATGCTCTTTTGTCAACTCGTAATAATTTGAGGTTGAAATTTTATTGTTTAAATCACATATTTTTTTTTTAGTTGTTTCAAAATTAAATTCGTTTAGTTGTTTTTCCCATGACAGTGATTTTATTGATTCATCGTGTTTCCATGTATTTAATGTAGTTCTGTAATTATCAAATGATAAAACAGTATGGAGACTACTCAAGTTTACATCTTCAGAATAAAGATACATATAACTCAATGTTTGGTAAAAACTTTGCGACTCCTTTCCAATTTTACTCAAGTTTAAATAATTAACGTCTTGAATGTTCGTTATTAAATATTTATTTAAAATATTATTTGGTGATATTTCAATTATATTATTAACTAACGACGATAATGTATTTGTTGCTTCGAGAAATTCTACCTTCATATTTATGTTCTTCCACCAATATTCAGTTGATAAAATTTCTTCCTTTGTTTTGATTTTACCATCTACAGACGAAACAAAGTTACATTTACTACTTAATGAATGTTTAATATCAAAGTTAGACTTTTCAAAAAATAAATCTTTACAAACGTTCGTATGTGGACTATGGAATGCCTTTTCAATATTTTTTAGTATTATTGTTTTGTATTTGTGTTTTATAGATAAGTTGTAAAATTCGTCTATTGCAGTTTTCGTTCCAGCCAAAGTCAATGAATTTTTTGAATTTATTGCACTTATAAATATATCATTATCATAAACCAGTTTGTTTTTCAAGTCATTAAACTCATTCTCATTCATCAAAGCTGCCATCATGCGACCTTCAGGCATTAAATCTTGACAAAGTGCTCTAACATAAGTTTCTTTTATAACATTTTTTTTTTCTACTAGTCCCGTAGAATAAAATGCTGATATTTCACCGGTAGAATGACCCATCACATAGTCTGGAACTATTCCAAAACTATTTAACAAATCAACTGTTGCAATTTGAATAATGGTAATAATCATTGTACTTATATTTACATCAGTTATGTCAACATCTTTCATATGTGAACAAAACCCCTTGTCTTTAACAAGCGATATTCCCGACAATTCTTTGTAAATAGTGTCCAGTTCATTTACACTACTTGAAAAAACTTCATAATTATTATAAAGATATTTTCCCATTTCTGGGTATTGAGACCCCTGCCCACTAAAAACAAATGCTGTCGACAACTTTTTATTTTTATCGTTACAGTTATCCATTTTTTTTATAACATTAAATTCTTCTTCCATTTTTTCAAATAATACAACACGTTTATATTGCCCCATTTTTGTTTTATTGTTTTGAAGTGAAATAATTTGATCTATATTGGTTTTATTAATTGACGATAATACTCTTCTTTCAATATCGTCTAATTTTATTATTGAGTTTGCACTTAAACATAATAACTTGTAACAAGATAAACTATCTTGTTTTGAACCTGTTAATTTATCTGTTATTGAAGTATTTTTTAAAATAGCGCAAGCGTTGGCGCCACCGTAACCAAAAGAGTTAACAATGAATAAGTTTTTATCGTTTTTTTCAAACGTTTCATGGTCTAAAATTACCCTTAAGGAAGACTCCATGTTTTTTATTTTAACATTTATGTTATCCGGGTTATTTAAATGTGGTCCACATGGAAACATGTTATATTTAATTGATAAACACGCTTTTAATAAACCTGCCATTCCACTTGCGGTTTCCATATGACCTATATTTCCTTTAACTGATGATATTGGAATACTTAAATTATCAGTACTATAATTTAAGTTTTTCAAAACATTACTCACTGATTCAAACTCAATCGGGTCTCCAACTTTCGTTCCTGTTCCATGCGCTTCTACAAAAGTTATTTTATAACTAGGTTCTACATCTTTTAGTAAATCATTAAGTAAGTTATATTGAGATTTTACACAAGGTGTAGTCAAACTAACGTTTCTTCCATTTTCATTTGCACCAGTTCGAAACAGTTCTGCATAAGAATTAATAAGTTGTTGATGGTTTAACAATTTTTTATTCATTAAAAGTGTTGATATGCAACCATCTGCGCGAACAAAACCTTCTCCGTCTTTATGAAATGGCAAACTTTTGCCATTTTTTGATAATAACTTAGCGTTTGAAAATCCTACAAATCCATCCATTGATAATATCACATTTGAACCTATTACAATTGCTGCGTCAAGTTCACCATTTTTAATTTTTGAATCGGCAATATGTAACGCCGTCATACTACTCGAACAAGCAGTATCCATTGTCAAACTTATTCCATTTAAATTTAAATAAAATGAAACTACATTTGCGATGTTACCGATTGTACCCCCTTGCATTGTATACTGTGTAATCAAATCGTTATTTTTAAACGACGAAGATAAATAATCAAATGAACCAGCGCCAACAAAAACTCCTGTTTTAATTGACTGTAGAAATTTTAAGTCTACCAAACTATCTTGAATAGCATCAACAGTTGTTTCAAGCGCCATTCTTTGTTGCGGATCCATATCCTTTGCTACCTTTGGTGATATTGCGAAATATTCATTGTCGAATTTATCAATATCATTAAAAAATCCACCCTTTGATGGTAGTTTGTTAAAGTTTTCATCTGAAAAATTTTTTATTCGATTTTCAGGAATTTCACCAATAGAACATTTTTTTGAAACCAACATTTTCCAAAATTCGTCTACAGTTTTTATATCCATTGGAACTTTTACTCCAAAACCGGCAATTACAACATCTTGGGTTTTATTTTCCATGCTATATTATATTATAAAGATAATAATATATTTTAAAAATGTACAAAATAATAAATATTAAAGAACTTAATTTTCGCGCTTGCCATCATTATCTAAACGAAAAAGATAAACAAAAAATTTATAAGTATGTTAATAAAGTGGATCAACTTAGATCTCTAGGTTCCATTATTTTACAAAAAGAATACATTTCTTCTTTTTATAACAATTTATCTTTTGAAGATATTCATATATGTTACACAGACAATGGAAAACCTTATTATGAAGATTTAAAATATAACATTTCTCACGATGATGATATTGTAATTATTGTATATTCTAACAATCTCGATGATGATATTGGAGTTGACGTTATGAAATGTAAAAATGTTGATATTGACAAGTTTTTAAATTGTTTTACTTCATTTGAAAAAATGTATTTGTCAAATGAAACTTTTTTTAAATATTGGTGCGCAAAAGAAGCGTTTTTAAAAGCGATTGGGAAGGGATTACTTATTGATTTAAACCTAGTGGAGTTTAACATAATTAACAACACTATAAAATATGAAAATAACATTTATTATGTGGAGTTTATTAAAATTCCCGAATATATATGTGCTTATGTTGTTATAGACAAGTTATCTGGTTGATATTTAACATAAGGTCTATCTAGAGTTTTGTGACAAACCTCGTCGGTTTACATATTGTTATCCTTTTGTGGATAAATTATCTGTCAAAAAAATGAATGTTATCATTAAAATTTTTCATTTTTCGCGAGTCGTTCCATAAACGCTTCAGAGTCATCTTTGTACATCACATAACAATTAATTATCTCCGCTGGAGAATAAAAACAAACATTTATTTTTTTTAATTTTTCCTCATCAATATTCGTGTTGTAATATTGTAAATGCATTTTACGAAGTATGTCATGAGAAACATTATCAAGTTTCAATGTAATATCTATTCTACCAGGTCTTACCAATGCCGGGTCTAATAGTTCATAATGATTGCTACTAATTCCAAGTATTCGACCTGGTGTTTCTTTGAGACCATCCCACAAGTTTAATATATCATCCAACGTTATTGGGTCTTCTTCTGTTGCTTTTTTTAAAGATGATGTCACCGTATTATCTATCTCTTCATTTTTACCAATTACCGCGTTTACACCTTTTCTCATTTAAAACGCCCATTTTATAGGACAAAAATAAAGAAAGGGTAATTGCGAATTTCACGCCTTAACATACTTATCTTCCCGAAGGAGTATCGCAGTTAATTATAGTTGG
>Ga0164297_10002512_pt1 | contig 18007 bp, 14 predicted proteins | sample GEODES058metaG_FD_113539 | JGI IMG/M metagenome (GOLD analysis project Ga0164297, IMG submission 113539) | Dystrophic lake water microbial communities from Trout Bog Lake, Wisconsin, USA - GEODES058 metaG | ecosystem: Environmental > Aquatic > Freshwater > Lake | place: USA: Trout Bog Lake...
CCGCCGTTGCCGGTGGCGTGGACCGGGCCGGCGGATCGCGCTAAGGCGGCGGCGCTGGTGCCGGCGGATGGCCCGGTGATCGCACTGGGGCCGACGGCCAACTGGTCCGGCAAGGTTTGGCCGGCGACGCGGTTTATCGCGTTATTTCAGGCGCTGCGCGCCGGCCCGCTGCCGGGGGCGCGGGCGTTGGTGCTGGCGGGGCCGGGCGCGTATGAGCAAGCGCTGGCGCAGCCGGTGCTGGATGCATTGCCGGATGCAATCAACCTCTGCGGCACGCTGAACCTGTCTGAAGCTGCCGCCTGCCTGGGGCGGGCGGCGATGTTCATCGGCAATGATTCCGGCCTGATGCACCTCGCCGCCGCTACCGGCACCCCCACGCTGGGGCTGTTCGGGCCCACCTCGGCGGAGGAATACGGCCCCGCTGGGCGGACAACCGCGATTGCCCGCAGCGCCGACCAGACGATGGCCGGGCTGTCGGTGGAGGCAGCGCTGGCGGCAGCGACCGGATTGTTGGCCGGCTAATGCAGACGCGGGGCGCGGAACAGGCTGGTGCGATCGGTGCTGGTCATGCGCACCGCCATCGCCTTGCCGTCGCGCGACAGCCGCAACAGCACCGGGCTTCCGGCCGGCCCGCTGGCCCATAATTTCCGCCACAACGCGCCGAGTTCGGTCACTTCCTCATCGCCGATGCCCAGGATGCGGTCCCCCTGCTGGATCCCGGCCTGGGCCGCTGGCCCGCGATCGGACACGCCGCCAACCACAAGTTCGCCATCATTCTCCAGCGCGTAGAGGCCCAGCCATGGACGTGGGGGTTGCGGCTGGCGGCCATGTGCCAGCAACTGCTCCAGCACCGGCTTGAGGTAGGCAATCGGCACGATCATGTTCATGTCCATGCGCCGTTTGCCGTCGCCCTGTTGCAGGATCAACGATCCGGTGCCGAGCAGCTTTCCGTCGCGCCCGATCAGCGCCGCGCCGCTCCAGAACGGATGCGCGGGGGAGGTGAAGATGGCGTTTTCGAGCAGATATTCCCAATAGCCGGCAAACTCCTGCCGGCCGACCACTTTCGTTTCCACCGCGTGTTCCCGCCCGCCACCGGCGGCCAGCACAACCTCTGCCCCGAGTTCCAGACTATCGGAATCGCCGAACTCGATCGCCGGCACGCCGAGGCGGCCGAGCGCCTGCACCAGGCCGAAGCCGGTGATCTGGTCGAAGGCGAGCGGGGTGCCCGGCACGGCGCGGCCATCATGGGTAATCAACCAGATGGTTTCCGCCTCAGTGATCAGATAGCCGATGGTCAGCACCAGACCGGTATCGCGGATGACAACCCCGTTGCCGACGCGTTCAGTGCCCAGCGTGTTGGCGGTAAACGCATCCGCCGGTACGTTGGCGCGCAGGCCGACGACGGAGCGTAAGGCCATATCCAGATCGAACGCGTAGTCAGCCGCGTCCGGTTGCAGGTTGTTCGGAATTTCCCAGTCGGTCTTCGCCATCGTTTGCCCAATATATGCCGGTGTTTGGATCAATATCGGATGGCAGAGGCGTTACGGCAACCTGCCCGCCTAAAACGGGCCCGCAACTCTGGCTGCGGGCCCGCTGTGGGCGGCGTGTGGTCAGTTGGCGGTGGTTGGATCGATCCAGCCGATATGGCCATCGCTCCGACGGTAGACGACGTTCAACTCCCCGTTGGCGGAGTTGCGGAACATCATCACCGAGGTATCGGCCAGATCCATCCGCATGACGGCGTCGCCGACCGAGAGCACGGCGATTTCGGCCGGAGATTCGGCGATGACCGTGGCATAGGTCGCCGCCTGGATGACGCCATCGGTTTCCACCGGCGGCTCCTCCTCCTCCTGCCGCAGCACGTATTGGGTGGCGGCTTGCGGGCGTGCCCGGCCAGCCTGATCGCGCTGGTGTTCGTTGACCCGGCGCCGGTAGCGCCGCAATCGCTTGGCGATGTGTTCGGCGGCGTCATCAAGGGCCGCGTTGGCATCCGCCGCTTCGCCTTCGCCTCGCAGGGTGAGCCCACGTGCGGCGTGGATGTTAATATCGCAGGTAAAAAAACTTCGGGCACGCCCGAAGGTGACATGCGCTTCCTGTGCGTGATTAAAGTATTTGCCGGTGATCGTGGTGAGCTGTTGGTTGACCCGCACACGCAGCGCGTCTGAAAGGTCCACTTGTTTGCCCGAAACCGTGATCTGCATGGGCCGTTCCCCATCCTCGCGTTCGGGACCGCCTACCAGACGCATTGGGTATCCCCCTAGGCTGGCACGGCCTTCTCCCGTTTGCGCTGCACCGAGCTTGGTATGTGCAGCGCATCCCGGTATTTGGCCACGGTCCGGCGGGCAATGTCTACGCCTTCCTTGCGTAAAGTGGTTACGATTGCGTCATCTGACAAAATATGATCGGCCGTCTCCGCCGCGACCATAGTGCGGATGCGCTGGCGGATCGCTTCCGCGCTATGGCTTTCGCCGCCATCGTTGCTGCTGACGGCGGTGGTGAAGAAGTATTTCAGTTCATAAACGCCGCGGGGCGTGGCCAAATACTTGTTCGAGGTCACCCGGCTGACGGTGCTTTCGTGCAACTCCACCGCTTCGGCGATGTCGCGCAGGATAAGCGGGCGCAGATGGCTGACGCCGTAGCGGAAAAACGCGTCCTGTCGGCGGACGATTTCGGCGGCGACCTTTAGGATGGTCTGGGCGCGCTGTTGCAGCGACTTGACCAGCCAGGAGGCGGTTTGCAGTTTTTCCGCCAGAAAGGTTTTTTCGTCCTTGCTGGCGCGGGTGAGCACGCTGGCGCTGTAGCCTTGATTGACCAGCACGCGCGGCATGGTCTCCGGGTTGAGTTCGAGCAGCCAGCCGCCTTCCTCGGAGGGGGAGGGGCGCATCAGCACGTCGGGGATCACCGGGGCGGGCGGCGTGGCGTCCCAGGTCGCACCTGGCTTGGGGTCCAGCCGGCGGATCTCGGCGATCATGTCCGCCATGTCGGCGGCATCCACGCCACAAATGACCATCAACTGCTTGAGATCACGTTTGGCCAGCAATTCGAGATTGTCGAGCAATGTCGCCATTGCGGGATCGAGGCGGTTTTTCTCCGCCAGTTGCACCGCCAGGCATTCGCGCAGATCCAGCGCGAACATGCCGGTCGGGTCGAAGCGCATCATACGTGCCCGCACCGCCTCGACCGCTTCCACGCTGGTACCGAGTGCCTGGGCGAGGGCTGCAGGGGTGGCCGACAGGCGGCCAGTGGGTTCGAGCAAGGCGATCAGGTAGGCGCCGATCAGGCGTTCCTGCGGGTCGTTGAACGACAGCCGCAGCTGCTCGCCGAGATGCTCGCGCAAGGTCGCCGCTTTTTCGGCAAAATCGTCGATGCTGCGGTCATCGTCGTCGAAGCTCTGGCTGCCGCCACCCGGGGCGGCGGCGCCATCGCCCGCGCCGCCGGGATCGTAGGATTCCGCCGCATCGGCATCCAGCGGCGCATCGGTGGCGATGGTTTCCGCGGCGACCGCATCGGCGGTATCGCGCACGGGCGTGCCGTTGTCCCAGGCGCCTTCGGCCTGGTTTTCCTGCGCGGCGGTGCTGGGTTCGCGCTGATCCAATGCGGCGCGCTCGCCGATCGGGCTATCCAGCCCGCCATACTCATCACGTTCCAGCAGCGGGTTGCGTTCGAGTTCTTCCTCGACGAAGGCAGCGGCTTCGATATTGTTGAATTGGAGCAGCTTGATGGCCTGACGCAATTGTGGCGTCATGACGAGCGATTGCGATTGGCGGATATCGAGACGTGGGCCGATCGCCATGAAAACGGGGCTCTTCAGGTTGCACTGCGGGACGGCAAAACGCCGCTAACCCGCACAACAGCGCGCCGCGCCGGGCAAAGCAAGCAAGAATCGTGCTAAAAATCGATGCGCAACGAAAAAACTACAGGCTGAAGCGTTCGCCGAGGTAAAACCGCCGCACGTCGCGATCGGCCACCACCTCCTCCGGCGTGCCTTCCATCAGCACTCGGCCTTCGTGCAGGATATAGGCACGGTCGATAATCTCCAAGGTTTCGCGCACGTTGTGGTCGGTGATCAGCACGCCTATCTCGCGATCTTTCAGGTGGGAGACCAGATCGCGAATTTCGCCGACGGCAATCGGGTCGATTCCGGCCAGGGGTTCGTCGAGTAGGATGTAGCTGGGTTGCGAGGCCAGCGCGCGGGCGATTTCCACCCGCCGCCGTTCGCCGCCGGACAGGGCCAGCGCCGGGGTGCGGCGCAAATGGCCGACGCCGAACTCGCCGAGCAGCTCTTCCAGCATTTGCTCGCGCCGGTCGCGATCCGGCTCCACCACTTCCAACGCCGCCATCACGTTCTGCTCCACGTTCAGGCCGCGAAACACGCTGGCTTCCTGCGGTAGGTAGCCGATGCCGAGGCGGGCGCGGCGATACATGGGCTGGTCGGTGATGTCGTGCCCATCGAGCAGGATGGCGCCGGTATCGGGCCGCACCAAGCCGACGATCATGTAGAATGTTGTGGTTTTGCCGGCGCCATTCGGGCCGAGCAGGCCGACCGCTTCCCCCCGGCGCACGTTGATGGACACGTTGCGCACCACGGGGCGTTTGCGAAAGGTTTTGCCGACCCCGGTGGCGGTGAGGCCGGAGGATGGGCCGCTGGATTGGACGATGCGTAAATCGGTCACGGTTTGGCCTTGTTGGGCACGATCATGCCTCTGACCCGGGCGCCGGGCGCGCGGGCGAGTTTGGCGACGCCGGTTTTCATGTTCACTTCCGCCGCCCCGCCATCAAGCTGGCCGTTGGCGGCTGAGGTGAGGTGCACGTTGCCTTCCAACCAGGCGGAGCTGCGGTCGGCGAGGTAGAGGCCGCGATCGCCGCGTACCGTGTCGGTCGCGGTGCGGACCTCGACATTGCCGTAGGCTTCCACCCGCTCCAGCGCGCCCCCGCTCGCCAGCGGGTCGACGCCGGCTTTGGCTGGCTGGCTTGCCGGGGTGGTGGCGGTATAGCCAACCAGCGTGTCGGCGGCCATGCGCCGTGCATCCGCGGTGAGCACGACCGCAGTGCCGCGCGCGACCGCCATGTGTTTGTCGGACCAGTATTCCAGGCTGTCTCGCGCGGTGATGACGTGCTGCGGGGTGGTCAGCTTCAACCCGCCGCCCGTCATTACCAGCACGGCCTGATCGATGTCGTAGACCGCGACATCGCCGGTTGCTTCGTCGGTCGGGGTATAGATATGCACGTGTCCACGGGCTTCGAGACGGTAGATTTCATTGCCGCCCATGCCAGTGGCGGCGGCCCCGTTGGACGCGGCTTTTTTGCGGTAGCGCGCAACCAGCGTGTCCGCGGTCACGGTCACGTCGCCTCGGGTGGCGCGGGCATCGCCGGTTGCCTGGGCGTAGCGCTCCTGGTCGTGCACTTCGAGGTCTTCGCCCCAGATGCCGATCGGGCCACCACGGGTGAGATCCAACGCCTGCCCATGCGCCAGGCTGGGGACGAGCGCCAACAGGCCGAGGATGCGCTTCATTTGCCGGCCCCATCGAGCACGAGATGCGCCGGACCGACGAAATGAAGCGAGGCCCCGCGATCGGTCACCATGAAGCCTTGCGCGTCCAACTGGCCGAATGGGCCTTGCACATGCACTTGTTCGGTCCCGATCGCCGCGCCGGCTTTCAGATCCAGAGTGACCGAATTGGTTTGCATTTCAATCCCATCGTCGCGGTACAAGCTGACCTCGCCGGACAAATCCAGCTGGTTGTCCCGTTGCATATAAACCCCCTGCGCCGCCTGCACCATCAGCCAGCCGCCGGAGGTCAGTGCGATGTCCCCGGTGGGGGCGGTTAGCACCGTTCGCTCGGGTGTGCCGCCGACCATGATCTGGCGTGCGGATCGGGCGGTGAGCCGGTAGGGTTCGCCGTTTTCATCCACGCCTGTGTACGAGGCATCGCGCAGCACGCCGCCTTCCGGGGTGACGCTGCCTCGGCGATAGGCGATGCGGGCGCGGTCGGCATCGGTGCTCAGTTCCGGCCACAACGTCAGCAAGGCCAGCAGGCCGAGGGCGGCGAGCGGCAGAACGCGTTTGGCCAGCGTCACCAGCCAGCGCCGGCGCAAATCCTGCGTGGGCGTCGGCTGGGTGCGGCGCGTGGTTCCGAGGGCGCTTTGGGCGCGGTCGGGGCGACGCTCGCCCAGTTCTCGGCCCGGAATGCGCGCCATGTTCAGGCCAGTCCGGCCCGCAACAGATCGTGGATGTGCAGAATGCCGAGCGGCTTGTGCCCGGCATCTACGACGAACAGGGTGGTGAAGGGACTGGCGGCGGTGTTCATTTGATGCAGCGCCTCGGCCGCCAGTGCGTCCGGGCCGATACTGCGTGGATTGCTGTTCATCACATCGCCCAGGCGGCGGGAGAGCAGGTCCGGCCCCATAGCGCGGCGCAAATCGCCGTCGGTGAGGATGCCGATCAACCTCCCATCGGCATCGATGGCGCCGAGGCAACCGAAGCGTTTTTCCGTCATCAGCAATAGAGCGGCGTGCATCGGGGTGTCTGGCCCAGCCAGCGGCAATTCGCTGCCGACATGCATCAGGTCGCGCGCTCGACGCAGTTTGGCGCCCAATTTGCCACCTGGATGGAAACGCCGGAAATCGGTGGGGCTGAAGCCGCGCCGGGTGAGCAACGCCACGGCCAGCGCATCCCCCAACGCCATTTGCATGGTGGTGGAGGTGGTGGGAGCCAGCCCCATCGGGCAGGCTTCCGGGGCGGGCGGCAAGATCAGCGCCACATCGGCCGCCACTGCGAGCGAGGATTTGGCGCCGCCGGTAATGGCGATCAGCGGGATGGCGAAGCGGCGGGTATAGGCGATCAGGTCGGCCAGTTCGGCGGTTTCGCCGGAATTGGACAGTGCCAGCACCGCGTCGCCCTCAACGATCATACCGAGGTCGCCATGCGAGGCTTCAGCCGGGTGCACATACAGCGCCGTGGTGCCGGTGGAGGCGAGGGTGGCGGCGATTTTGGTGGCAACGTGGCCGGATTTGCCCATGCCGGATACGACGACGCGGCCGCTGGCGCCGATGAGCAAATCGACCGCCGCGGCGAAGCGGGCATCCAGTGAGGCGGCCAAAGCGCGCAGGCCGGCGGCTTCGGTGGCCAGCACGTCGCGGGCGGTGTCGAGATCGGTTGGGTGGGCGGCGGTTTGGGACATAGCGGGTATTTGGTGCTTTCTGGGCGCCTAGGCAACTTTGGGTGGCAAGAAGATCAGGCCAAGTCGTTCTTTTTGTGAACAAAAAGAACCAAAAAACTTTTTAGCACAGTCCAGCCGTTGGCGTACTCTCGCCGGCGAGAGTACGCCAACGGCTAGGTTGTTTCAGATTTTTTTGCTTCTTTGTTTTCAAACAAAGAAGATCTGCACTTCACTTTTTACCATAACCGCCCCCACCCGGCGTTTCGATGGTAAACCGATCCCCCGGCAATAGCTCCGCCCGATCGGTGCCCGTCAGAGGTTCGACTCTGCCATCGGCGCGGGTGACGAACTGCTTGCCCGGCAATGCGTCCGCGCCGCCGGCCAGCCCGAACGGGGCAACGTTGCGGCGCGAGGCGACGATGACGGCGGTCATCGGTTCCAGGAAGCGCAGCCGCCTTATGGCGCCGTTGCCGCCGTGGAAGGCGCCATCGCCGCCAGAACCACGGCGGATGCCGAACAGTTCCTGCACCACGGGGTAGCGCAGTTCCAGCACTTCCGGATCGGTCATCCGCGTGTTGGTCATGTGGGTTTGCACCGCATCCGTGCCGTCGAAGCCCGGCCCGGCACCGGTGCCGCCGCAGATGGTCTCGTAATATTGCCGTGTGGCGTCACCGAACAGGAAGTTGTTCATCGTCGCCTGACTGCAGGCAATGGCGCCGAGCGCGCCGAACAACGCGTTGCATGTGGCCTGTGAGACTTCCGTGTTGCCGGCAACGACCGCCGCGCCGGGATAGGGTGACAGGAAGGTGCCGGGCGGGATGATGATCTGGATCGGCTTCAGGCAGCCGTCGTTGAGTGGGATGTCCGCCCCGACGAGGCAGCGGAAAACATACAGCACCGCGGCGCGGGTCACGGCGGGCGGGGCGTTGAAGTTGTCGTTGCGCTGTTGGCCGGTGCCGGTGAAATCCACCACCGCGCTGCGGGATTGCTGATCGACGGAGACACGCACTGAGAGCGGCGAGCCATCGTCCATCACATAGTCGAAGCTGCCGTTGCCGATGCGCGACAGCACTTGGCGGACGCTTTCCTCGGCGTTGTCCATGACGTGGCGCATATAGGCGGCGACCACGTCCCAGCCATATTGGCCGACCACGCGCTGGAGTTCCTGCACGCCTTTTTCGTTGGCGGCCACCTGCGCTTTGATGTCGGCGACGTTCACGTCCGGGCTGCGGGCGGGGTATTTCGCCCCGCCGAGGATGGCGCGGAATTCGGCTTCGCGGAACCTGCCGGCATCGACGAGCAGGAAATCGTCGATCACCACGCCCTCTTCCTCCAGCGTGCGGGAGACCGGTGGGGTGGAGCCGGGGGTGATGCCGCCGATATCGGCGTGGTGGCCGCGGCTGCCGACGAAAAACTGGATGGTTTTGCCGTCTGCGGCGAACACCGGGGTGATAACGGTGATATCCGGCAGATGGGTGCCACCGTTATAGGGGTTGTTGAGCGCCACCACGTCCCCGGGCCGCAGCGTGGCGGCGCGGCGGTCCAGCACGGTGCGCACGCTTTCGCCCATCGCGCCGAGATGCACCGGCACATGCGGCGCGTTCGCCACCAGCGCGCCAGTGCCATCGAAGATCGCGCAGGAGAAATCCAGCCGTTCCTTGATGTTGACGCTTTGCGAGGTGTTTTGCAGCACCGCGCCGGTTTGCTCGGCAACGTTCATGAACAGGTTGTTGAACAGCTCCAGCAGCACCGGGTCCGCGCGTTCGGTGCCGGCGGCGATGCGGGTGTCGCGCGCGGTGGTCCGGCGCAGCAGCATATGGTCGAGACCGCTGACCTCCGCCGTCCAGCCGGGTTCGACCACGGTGGTGGCGTTGGCTTCCCGGATGAGGGCAGGGCCGGCGATCCGGTCGCCGGCGGCCAGCGTCGTACGTTCGTAGACCGGCGCGGTGTGGGCAGCGCCGCCGCTCCAGATGCTGACCTGATCGACCGGGCTGAGCAGGGCAGTGCCGCGCGGGGCAAGGCTTGGTTCGGTTACCGGTTCACCGGGTGCAACGGCTTCCACCGCCACGGCTTCGATGATCAGGCCGCGATCGGGGGTGGCGAAACCAAAGCGGGCGCGGTGGGCCGCGGTAAAGGCCGCGGTGATCGTCGCGCGGTCGGCAAGGTCGATGATGAGCGCGGCCTCGGTGCCGAGATAGCGCACATGCAGTTTACGGCTGACACGCAGATGGCCATCGGTTGCGCCCTGGCGGCGCAACTCGGCCTCCGCCTCGGCGGCCAACTGGTCTGACAGCGCTTGCAACTCAGGGAGCACAGCGTCTGTGAGGGCAGTTTCAACCGCTTGCTCGCGCATCACCGCCTGGTCGGCCAGCCCCATGCCAAAGGCGGACAGCACCCCGGCGAAGGGGTGGATGAAGACGGTTTCCATGCCCAACTCGTCCGCCACCAGGCAGGCGTGCTGGCCGCCGGCGCCGCCGAAGCATTGCAGGGCGAAGCGGCTGACATCGTGGCCCTTTTGCACGCTGACCTGTTTGATCGCGTTGGCCATGTTGGCCACCGCGATGCGGAGATATCCTTCCGCCAGGGCCCGCGGCGCTTGCGGCTGGCCGGTGGCGCGTTCGACCTCAGCGGCGAGAGCGGCGAATTTGGCGTGCACAATCTCGGCATCCAGTGGCTCGTTGCCGTTGGGTCCGAAAATGGCCGGGAAATGCGCTGGCACGATCTTGCCGACGCAGATATTGGCGTCCGTGACGGTGAGCGGGCCGCCGCGCCGGTAGCCGGCCGGGCCGGGATTGGCGCCAGCGCTGTCCGGGCCGACGCGCAGGCGGGCGCCGTCGAAATGCAGAATGGAGCCGCCGCCGGCGGCGACGGTGTTGATCGCCATCATTGGCGCGCGCATGCGCACCCCGGCGACCGAGGTTTCAAACGCGCGCTCAAACGCGCCGTCGTACAACGCCACGTCGGTGGAGGTGCCGCCCATGTCGAAGCCGATAATGCGGGAAATGCCAGCGGTTTCCGCCGTGCGGGCGGCGCCGACGATGCCGCCGGCCGGGCCGGACAGGATGGCGTCCTTGCCCTGGAAATGCCTGGCTTCGGCCAGCCCGCCATTGGACTGCATGAAATAGAGCCGCACGCCCTGCAACTCGCTGGCGACTTGATCGACATAGCGGCGCAGGATGGGCGAGAGGTAGGCATCCACCACTGTGGTATCGCCGCGCGGCACGATGCGCAGCAGCGGCGAGACGGCGTGGCTGGCCGAGACCTGCCCGAAGCCGGCCTCGCGGGCGAGGTCTGCCAGACGTTGCTCATGCGCCGGATATTTCCAGGCATGCATCAGCACGATGGCGACCGCGCCGATGCCGTTGGCACGGGCGGCGGCAAAGGCGGCGATGGCAGCGGCTTCATCCAGCGGTTCTATCACGCCGCCATCAACGCCGACCCGGCCGGCGATTTCTACCACATCCTCATAGAGCAGGCTGGGCAAGCTGATCTTCAGGTCGAACAAGCGTGGCCGGGCCTGGTTGCCGATCCGCAGCATGTCGGCGAAGCCCTGGTTGACCACCAGCAGCGTCCTCTCCCCCTTGCGTTCCAGCAGGGCGTTGGTGGCTACTGTGGTACCCATCTTCACGCAATCGACCAGCCCGGGCGGGATGGCCGACCCGAGCGGGATACCCAGTACGCCCTTGATGCCGGCAATGGCGGCGTCGCGGTAGCGTTCCGGATTTTCGCTGAGCAGTTTATGCGTGCTGAGTGTGCCCGCGGGGTCGCGCGCCACGATGTCGGTAAAGGTGCCGCCGCGATCGATCCAGAACTGCCACGCTGTCATGATAAGCCTTGCTGCCACATAATCGGGAGGCGAGCATGCTGACACCGCCGGTCTCCGGCAAGTCGGCGTTTTGGCATCGCTAACCTCTGCGTGATAGACAGCGGGCCTTCAGGTTATCCGGGGTCGCTGTTGTGTGGGGTAAAATCGTCGGGGCAATGGCTGGTTTCGCTATGGGCGGTCCAATGGGCGCCATGGTCGGGGCGGCGCTTGGCCATGCGGCGGAGAATGGCGGCTTCGGGCAATTCAACTTCAATGCCGCCGGTTTTGGCACCCCGCGCATCGCGGCGGCGCCGCGTCAGCGCGATCAGGTATTCGCGCTCGGAGTGGTGGTGCTGGCGGCCAAGCTGGCGAAATGCGACGGGCCGGTCAACCGGGCCGAGATCGCGGCTTTCAAGCGCTATTTCCGCATTCCGGAGGAATCGGTGCGCGATGTTGGCAAATTGTTCGACGAGGCGCGCGACAGTGCCGATGGCTACCTGCCCTATGCGACCCGGATGGGCAATGCGTTTGCCGACAGCCCGTTCGTGCTGGAGGAAGTGCTGACGGCGCTGTTCGGCATCGCCCGCGCCGATGCGCCGGTGACCAAGGCGGAGGACGCGTTTTTGCGCCAGGTCTGGGCCGCGTTCGGCCTGGGTGGCCCGGCTTGGGACCGGGCGCGTGGCGTGGCGGCGGCACGGCCGGCGGAGGTTGGGGATGATCCCTATACGGTGCTCGGCGTCACCCGCGATGCGGCGCCGGAGCAGGTGCGGGCGGCGTGGAAGAAACTGATGCGCGAACACCACCCGGACAGCCTGGCCAGCCGTGGGGTGCCAGAGGCGTTTATTCGCAGTGCCAGCGACAAGGTGGCGCGGATCAACGCGGCCTGGGATCGGATCAAACGCGAACGCGGGCTGTAGGCGTGGCGCTGCCGATCCGCGATCTGCCGAGCCCTAATCATAATGCCCGCCCGCCCGGCGTGCCGGTCGACACGCTGGTGCTGCACTATACCGGGATGACCGATACCAAGGCGGCGCTGGATTTGTTGCGCGATCCGGTGGCGGAGGTGTCCTGCCATTATCTGGTGGAAACCGATGGCACGGTGTGGCGCATGGTGGCGGAGGACCGGCGGGCTTGGCATGCCGGCGTGTCCTATTGGCGTGGACGGACGGGGTTGAACGACCGGTCGATCGGCATTGAAATCGCCAATCCCGGCCATTCGCACGGCTACCCCGCGTTTCCCGTGCTGCAACTGGCGGTGATATGCGATCTGTGCCTGGAGATTTTGTCCCGCCATGCGATCGCTGCCCGCGACGTGGTGGCGCATAGCGATATCGCGCCGGACCGCAAGGACGATCCGGGGGAGAAATTCGACTGGGCGGGCTTCGCCGAAGTCGGCATTGGGCTGTGGCCGCACGGTGTGCCGGATTTGGGGACATCTGGCGCGGTGTGCGACGTCGCCGTGCTGCGCGAGGTGCGGGCGGCGCTGGCGGTTGTTGGCTATCGGGTGGCCGCCGAGGGCGGGCTGGACCCGGCTTTGTCCAGCGTGTTGCGCGCGTTTCAGCGCCACTGGCGGCCGGAAGCGGTGACGGGGCAGGCGGATATCGGCACCCTGGCGCGCTTGTTCGCGCTGGCGAGACTGATTGACGTGGCGTGACGCTGGGCGCATGACCGGCCGGCCAGACGGCTGGGCGATCGCTGGTGGGGGCAACCCTGCTGGAGGAAAGTCCGGGCTCCACGGGAATACGGTGCCGGCTAACGGCCGGCGAGGGTGACCTCAGGGAAAGTGCCACAGAGAACAGACCGCCCGCGCCGGTTGTGCCAGCAATGGTGCAACCTCGCGGGTAAGGGTGAAACGGTGCGGTAAGAGCGCACCGCGCCCCTGGTAACAGGGGCGGCAGGGCAAACCCCACCGGGAGCAAGACCGAATAGGGGCGGCCGGCGAGGCGCGAAAGCGTTGACGCAGGGGCATTTCCGCCCCGTCGCCCGGGTTGGTCGCGTGAGGCGCGCAGCAATGTGCGTCCCAGAGGAATGGTCGTCCCGTTGCCGCGCAAGCGGGGGCGGACAGAACCCGGCTTACAGGCCGTCTGGCAAATTCCTCAGGCTTCGAATGTCTCCAGAAAAATCTTCGTTTCAAAGCCGTTCGCCCGCGCCGGGCTAATGGTCTGACTCCGCTTGGCTTTACCCATCGAACGGTTTGTGATCCCATGAATTTGGAGTAAATGCCCATGAAGTGGGGCAGAATCCCATGGACTTGAGCGCAATTTTCGCTAAATTCGAAACTTGCCTTCAGGGTAGGTCGCACGCGGATGAGCCGGTTTCGGGGAAATCATGATGGGAAGAAGGACGCCAAGAACCGCGTCTCGATCCCGTCTGCCTTCCGCACGGCGCTGAAGGGCGGCGAAAATCCGGAGACGCTGCAAATTGTGCTGCGCCCGTCCCATAATTTCCCATGCATCGAAGGTTGGTCTCCGGCGGGGTTTGACGCGCAGGAGGAAATGCTGACCGCCCTGCCGCGCTTTAGCGTGGAAGAGGAGACGCTGGCCTTGGCGTTGAATTCGGTGGCAACCGACGTGGAGACCGACCGCGAAGGCCGGATCGTGCTGCCGGCGAAGCTGATCGAATATGCAGGCTTGGGCGATAAGGTGGTGTTTCTGGGCGCCGGGTCGCACTTCCAGATCTGGGAGCCGGCGGCGGCGGAGCGCCGGGTGGCTGAAGCGCTGTCGCAAGCCAAGTTGCTGCGCATGACTCTGCCGGCCCAGCGGGGGACGCCATGACCGACGCTGGAGGCCATATCCCGGTGTTGCTGCCCGAAGTGCTCACGGCGCTGGCACCGCGGGATGGCGGGATTTACCTCGACGGGACGTTCGGCGGCGGTGGGTATGCGCGCGGCATTTTGCAGGCGGCTGGCTGCACGTTGTGGGCGATTGATCGCGATCCGGATGCCATTGCCCGTGGCGCGGCCTTGGCCAGCGAATTCCCGGGCCGATTGCATCTGCTGCATGGCCGGTTCGGCGAGATGCTGGGCTTGTTGGAGGAGCGGGGCGTTCGCCAACTCGATGGCGTGGTGCTGGATCTGGGTGTGTCCTCGTTCCAGCTCGATCAGGCCGAGCGCGGGTTTTCGTTCCGTTTTGACGGGCCGTTGGATATGCGGATGGACCATAGCGGCGTGACGGCGGCCGATCTGGTGAACACGCTGCCTGAAGCTGAGTTGGCTGATACGCTCTACACTTTGGGCGAAGAGCGCGCCTCGCGCCGGATCGCCAAGGCGATTGTGGCGGCGCGTAATGAGGCGCCGATTACGACCACGGGCCGTTTGGCCGGCGTGATCCGCGCGGTATTGCCGCCGGACCGGTCCGGCCACCATCCGGCGACCCGCAGCTTCCAGGCGCTGCGCATCCGGGTGAATGACGAATTGGGTGAGATCGAGCGCGCCCTGGCGCAGGCGGCGCGTTTGCTGGCGCCCGGCGGGCGGTTGGTTGTGGTTTCGTTCCACAGCCTGGAGGATCGGCTGGTGAAGACGTTCATGACGGCCGAAGGTGGGCGGCTGCCGGCGCCGTCGCGTTACGATCCGCGTGGATTGCTGCCGGCCAAGGTGGCGGGATTTCGGGTGGTGAGCGCCAAAGCGGTGAAGCCAGGCGATGCCGAATGCGCCGCCAATCCGCGCGCCCGCAGCGCTCGGTTGCGGACGCTGGAGCGGTTGCCGATGTCAGGGGGGGAGGCATGATCCGTCCCTTTACCTTGCTGTGTGGGCTGTTTGCCGCAGGATCGATGCTCTACCTGTATCAGAGCAAGCATCAGGCGCAGATGTTGGATCGCGATATCGCGCATACGCTCAAGGCGGCGGACGACGTGAAGGGGCGCATTGGCATTTTGCGCGCCGAATATCAGATGCTGAACGATCCGGCGCGCTTGCAGGAACTGGCCGATAAGCATTTGGCGTTGCGCCCCACGGCGCCGACGCAGTTCACGACCTTGGCTGATATTTCGCGCCGGCTGCCGGCGATTGAACTGGCGCCGGCGGAACCGCCGCCCGAGCCGCCGGAAACTGAGTTGTTCGAATTGCCGCCAGTGCCGCCGCCGGCCCCGGCGGTGGTCGTGACCCCGGCTCCGGTGGTGGCGGCGGCGCCCAAGCCGGCGGCCGCTCCGCCGCCGCGCCCGGCCCCACCGCCGGTGGTTGCCAGTGCGCCGCCTGTGGCCGCGAAGCCGACGGTGTTGGCCACCGCGCCGACGCCGCTGCGGCCTGCGGCGCCGCCGGTGCAATCGCCCGCGCCTGCCGCGACGGTCCGCCCGGCACCGACGGCTATTGCCGCGACACCCTTGGCGCCGCCGACGCATACGGTCGCGGTGGCTGCCCCGATGTCACCACCCGGGCCGCAAGCCGCGCAGCGCCCGCAATTGCAACAGGTGAGCGCCGTGCGCTCGGTGCCGGATGCGCCGCGCCCGGCCTTTACCTCCGCGCTCGGCATGGCGCGGTCGCGCCCGGCACCATCCTCGGTGCCGAATTTTGATGGACCGGCGCGATGAGCGATGACGAGATCCGTCCGAAAGGGTCTTGGCTGGCACGTCGGGTTGGGGCGCCGCGCGCCGGCGCCGTGCCGCAGCGTGAAACGGTGCGGACGAAAAAAACCGATCCGTTGGAAACCTCGCGCGGGCGTTTGGTGGTGGTGGCCGGCGGGTTCGCGACATTGTTTGCCGCCGTGGTGGTTAAGCTGACGTTGGCGACGGTGATTTTGCCGGTGGAGCCGAAGCAGGTGGCCGCTGTGCGCCATCCCGAGCCGCCGCCGCCGACCGATGTGGCGGGGTTGTCGCGGGTGAGTGCGCCGATCAGCCCGCAGGATTTCGGCCTGAAAGCGCCGCGCGCCACCATTACCGACCGTAATGGCGAGCCGTTGGCGCTGTCACTGCCGATTGCCGATCTGATCGCCAATCCGAAAGTGTTGTACGACGTCGATCAGATCGTGGTGAAGTTGCGCAGCGTGCTGCCGAAGCTCGATCCGGTGGAGCTGAAGAAACTGCTGTCGAAGGACGACAAGCAGTTCGTCTACCTCGCCCGGCGGATCAGCCAGCGCGAAGTGTTGGCGATTAACGCGCTGGGTATTCCGGGCATTGATTTCGAGCATTCCGAGCGTCGGCGCTATCCGCTCGGCACGGTGGCGGCGCAGGTGCTCGGTGGCGTAGACGTTGATGGAAAAGGCGTGGCGGGGATTGAGAAGTTCTTCGACACACGGTTACGCGATAACCCTGAACCGCTGAAACTGTCGCTTGATTTGCGCGTGCAGGCGGTGATGCGGGATGAGTTGTTCAAGGCGGTAACCGATTTCACCGCGTTGGGTGGCTGCGGCATCATGATGGATGTGCGCACTGGCGAAGTTCTTGCGATGGTGAATCTGCCGGATTTTGATAACAACAATTTCGGCAAAGCCAGTAACGAGCAACGTTTTAATCGCGCGACGTTGGGACTGTATGAGCCGGGTAGCACCTTCAAGCTGCAAACGGCGGCGATGGCGCTGGATAGCGGCGTGGCGCAGATCTGGAACGTCTATGATGCGTCGAGCGCGATCCATGTTGGTCGGTTCACGATTAACGATTTCGAGGGCAAGCACCGGCCGTTGTATCTGCCGGAGGTCATTGCCTATTCGTCCAATATCGGTGCGGCGAAAATTGCGCTGACGGTGGGGGCGGAACGGCAGCGGGAATGGCATCAGAAGCTTGGCATGCTGAGCCGTATTCCGATCGAGTTGCCGGAAACGCGGCGGCCGATGGCACCGAGCCCGGCCAACTGGAAAGATATCGCCACCATGACCATCGCCTTCGGGCATGGCATTGCGGTGACGCCGTTGCATGTGGTGCGCGGCACGTCCGCAGTGGCCAATGGCGGAGTGGAAGTGCGCCCGACACTGCTGGCGCGCAATGACGATGATCCGCCGGTGCAGGGCGAGCGGGTGATGCAGCAATCAACCTCGGACATCATGCGCAAGTTGATGCGGTTGGTGGTGTCCGACGGGTTTGGCAAAGCAGCCGAGGTGCCGGGCTATTACGTCGGCGGTAAAACCGGGACTGCGGAGAAATCCGGGCCGGGTGGCTACAAGAAGCACGTGAACGTGCAGGCGTTCACCTCTGTGTTTCCGATGAACGCGCCGCGTTACGCGGTTTATATGATGCTCGATGAAGCGCATGCCAACGCCAACACGCATGGGTATGCGACGGCGGGGTGGGTGATTGCGCCGGCGGTTGGCCGGGTGATTGCGCGCGCCGCGCCGATGCTGGGGATGCTGCCGGACACGGAAAATGCCGCCGCCATTCAGGCGTCCCTCTATATTCCGCTGGAGCCGACGCGCGGTGCGGCGCCAGCCACCCCGCCGGTGGCGGCGGGTAAACCCGGCGTGCCGATGCCGCGCGTGGCCCCGGTGCCGGCGCCGGTCGCCGCCGCGCCGCGTGTGCCGCCGCCGCGATCGGTGCAGCAAGTGCCGCCGCAACAACTACCTGCCCAGCCGCCGCGCGCTCAGCCGCCGGCGCTGACGGCCCCCTCCGTGCTGGCGCCGGCCCCGTTGCGGCGTGAGGTGAAGGCGGTTGTCCCGGTCGGGGGCGAAAATGTCACCTATCGCTGATGGTGGGCACCGATCCGGCCTCGCTGAAATGAAAGCCCGCTGGCCCGGTTTGGTTGGGGTGAGCGCGGATAGCCGTACGATCCGGCCGGGCATGCTGTTTGTAGCGTTGGCGGGCGGCCGGGCCGATGGGCGGGGCTTTATTGCCGATGCCGTGGCACGCGGGGCGGTTGGCGTGTTGGCGGCGCCGGGGACGACGTTGCCGGACGGGATCGCGGTGCCATTGTTGCTGGACCCGCAACCAAGGCGGGCATTAGCGCTGCTGGCGGCCGATCTGGCTGGCGCCCAGCCGGCGCGGATTGTGGCGGTGACGGGCACCAACGGGAAGACCAGCACGGCGGAGTTCACCCGCCAGCTCTGGGCAGCAGCCGGGCGACGCGCGGCGAGTTTGGGGACGCTGGGTTTGATCGCGCCGGGGCATCGTGAAGGGGTTGGGC
>Ga0164297_10002514_pt1 | contig 17989 bp, 19 predicted proteins | sample GEODES058metaG_FD_113539 | JGI IMG/M metagenome (GOLD analysis project Ga0164297, IMG submission 113539) | Dystrophic lake water microbial communities from Trout Bog Lake, Wisconsin, USA - GEODES058 metaG | ecosystem: Environmental > Aquatic > Freshwater > Lake | place: USA: Trout Bog Lake...
CGAAATGGCGCTATTGCCTTACACCTCAACAGCTCGCTAAGCGGATAAGGGAGAAGCTAATAATGAAACTCATTCTTACTCGTGAAGTAACAGGCCTCGGCCAAGCTGGCGATGTTGTCACCGTTAAAGATGGTTATGCACGCAACTACCTCCAACCACGTGGACTAGCAATTGCTTGGTCACTTGGCGGAGAAAAGCAGATCGAAGGTATCCGTCGTGCACGTGCTGCGCGCGAGATCCGCGATCTCGATCACGCACGCGAGATCAAGGCGACCCTCGAAAAGTCACCTATCGTCGTTAAGGCAAAGGTCGGCGCAACTGGTTCACTCTTTGGATCAGTAACCGATAAGGATTTGGTCAAGGCAATTAACACCGCAACAGGTGTTTCTGTCGATCGCCATCACCTCAAGGCTCCAATCATGAAGAAGCTCGGCACCTACACAGCCAAGATCACTCTTGCTGCTTCAGTAGTTGCTCAGATCAACGTTCAGGTTGTTGCCGCGTAACTCGCAGTAAAACTCGAAAGCCCCCACCGATTCCGATTGGCTGGGGGCTTTTTCGTCTCTCACGCGATTCCCATATAGTGAGATATCGCTGAGATTCTTTATCCCCAAGCCAGGACGCCTGAGCGCAGCAGAAAACCCCAGATTCCCTCTTCTTATCCCCAATTCCTCCACACCCACGCTCAAGTTATCCCCACATCAACGGGGTTCATCCACAGTCCTGCCCACAGGCTTTGTGGCGGAAATAGGCTTTGTCAGTGGTGAGCACCAAAATATGGCCATGAGCATCGCCGAACTACCTCCGCGCAACAACGCGAACGCCAACGTTCGTCCGGTGGAGTTTGAGCGCACACCTCCTCAAGATCTTGTTGCCGAGCAATCTGTCCTTGGCGGCATGCTCCTCTCAAAAGATGCAATCGCAGATGTCGTAGAAATCATCAAAGATCGCGACTTCTATCGCCCTGCGCACGAACTTATTTACGACGCAATTCTTGATCTCTACGGCCGCGGAGACCCTGCCGATCCAGTGACTGTCGCTGCCGAACTCACCAAGCGTGGCGATATTGCGCGTGCAGGTGGCGCGCCATATCTCCACACACTTATCTCTTCTGTACCAACTGCAGCTAACGCTGGTTACTACGCAAAGATTGTGCGCGATCGTGCGATTCTTCGTCGCCTAGTAGAAGCTGGCACAAAGATTGTTCAGCTCGGTTACTCCGAAGAAGGCGATGTCGACGATGCAGTGAACACTGCACAAGCCGAGGTCTATCAAGTCACTGAAAGTCGGATGGCCGAGGATTACATCCAACTCTCTGAACTTCTTCCAGCAGCCCTTGATGAGATCGAAGCAATTTCAACTGGTGTCGCACAAGAAGGCGTCAAAACTGGATTTAAAGATCTTGATTCATTGACCAATGGCTTGCATGCCGGAAACATGATTGTTGTTGCAGCTCGTCCTGCTGTCGGTAAGTCAACGCTCGGTCTTGATATTGCTCGTCACGCATCGATTCACAACGGTGATTGCGCCGTCATCTTCTCGCTTGAAATGTCGCGCTCAGAAATCACAATGCGCATGCTCTCTGCCGAGGCGCGTGTTGGCCTCAACAACATTCGTTCTGGATCGCTCTCTGATGAAGAGTGGGGTCGACTCGCAAAGCGCATGGGCGAAATTTCGCAAGCACCGCTCTTTATCGATGATTCACCCAATCTTTCACTGATGGAGATTCGCGCAAAGGCGCGTCGCCTCAAGCAACGCCACGATCTCAAGTTGATTGTGATCGATTACTTGCAGCTCATGACCTCCGGCAAGAAAGTAGAGAGCCGTCAACAGGAAGTTTCTGAGTTCTCGCGTAATCTCAAGTTGCTTGCAAAAGAACTCAACGTTCCTATCATCGCGATTTCACAGCTCAACCGTTCGCCTGAACAACGTGCAGATAAGAAGCCAATGCTCTCTGACCTTCGTGAATCTGGTTCGATCGAACAAGATGCCGACGTTGTAATTCTTCTTCACCGCGACGATATGTATGACAACCAGAATCGCTCTGGCGAAGCTGATCTCATTGTTGCTAAGCACCGTAACGGTCAGACTCGCACGATTACCGTTGCCGCCCAACTTCACTTCGCTCGCTTTGCGGATTTAGCTGCGCCATCGAACTTTGCCTCAGGGCAGCCTGGTGGCTTTGCCGCTGCACCAAACCCTCAAGCTTCTCAGGGCTTTGGCAACGACTCCTTTATCCGCGATTAACTCTCGGTTACTGGCGTGAGCAGTCCGCTCTTTACATCATAAATAGCACCCATTACGCGCACACCTTTAGCAAGGTAAGGATTAGATTCCACGCGAATTACATCTTTACGTAGGGCAGCGAGTTGATCTGTGGTCGTCTGAAAATCAAGACTGCGAGTGTCCACCCCAGAAGTCTCCATGATTGCTTCGTGAATTCCTGCTTCATCAGTACTCGCCATTCGGCAATCGGTGTGAGGCATTACCAACACACGAGTTACTCCCAAGAGGTGAGTAGCAAGCGCGAGTGTGCGCAGCACATCTGAGGTAACGCGAGCTCCAGCATTACGCAAAATCTTTGCATCACCTGCATGCATTCCAACAATGCGCAGCGGGTCAATTCTTGAATCCATACAGGTGACGATCGCCAACCCTTGCATCGCTTGACCTGTGAGATTTTCGGAGGTGAAAGCGGAAGCAAAATCTTTATTAGCACTCAGCAGATCTTCGAACTTATCCATGCGCGTTCTCCTCGTTGCTCGTTGCTAAGAAACTTGAAATATAAATACCAGCTAGGACGATGATCGCACCAATGAGTTGGAGCGTATCGAGTTTTTCATAGAGAAAGATCCAACCCCACACACCTGCAAGAACTGGCTCCAGCATTCCGATAATAGCCGTCACTTGCGGGCTCAAATGTTTTACACCGATAAGTACGGATGTGTATGGAATGACCGTTCCAAAGAAAATCACAAACGCAATCAACAGCCAACCGGGAGCGTGATGTCCAGCGAACTTTCCATTCAGATTTACTTGCTGAGAAAAGATCGAGGTTGGATAGCTCCACCAAGGCTTAGCTATTGCAAAGATAAGTGCAGTGATTCCAAAACCCCATACCGCCATCGCTTCACCGGAATAGCGTGCGCTGAGTTTTCGACCTAATAAAAAGTAGATCACTAGGCTAAATGCATCTCCGAAGGATGCAATCAGGCCCGGGCCGTTCAGAGTTAAGCCCTGCCAGATTTGCGCTAAGAAGAGCAGCCCCACAAAAGCGGAACCCAAACCAAGCCACATCAGTGGAGCGATCGCCTGCTTTCTAAAGATGCGCAGATAGAGCACGATCCAAATAGGTGCTGTGAACTGAATGATGATCGCAATAGAAACATGCAGGTGCAGAATCGAGAAGAAATAGAGTGATTGCACCGCGGCGATGCCGAACGTTCCAAAGATAAGGAGTGTGGGGATATCGCTCTTTCGGATTGCCAATTCCCGAATTCGCCCGGTGGCCGCGAGGTAGAGGGCGACGATCACGCCGGCGCCGGTAGCGCGGATTTCGGTGAGGCGCCACGGTGAGAGTCCGGCTTCCATGATCCACTTAGCCACAATCCCGTTGACCGAGAAGAGCACCGCCGCCATGGTCACCAATAACGAGGCCCGGGCGCGATGGCTTTTCACAGCCCGACCCTATCTCGCTCATCACGCCTGATAGGGTTTTACCGTGCTACTTAGTGATCGCGATATCTCAACTCAAATCTCCTCTGGCCGCCTCAAGGTAGAGCCATTCCACGATGCGATGATTCAGCCATCGAGTGTGGATGTCCGCCTCGATCGCTTCTTCCGAGTCTTTGAAAATCACAAGTACGAAGTAATCGATCCTTCGATCGAACAAGCCGAGCTGACTCGTGAAGTCGCAGTAGGTGCCGATGAGTTCTTCATTTTGCACCCGGGCGAATTTGTTCTGGCTAGCACCTATGAAGTCATCACTCTTCCAGATGACATCGCTGGTCGCCTCGAAGGAAAGTCATCACTCGGCCGCCTAGGGTTGCTCACCCACTCCACCGCAGGCTTCATCGATCCAGGATTCTCTGGTCACATCACGCTCGAGCTCTCCAATGTCGCAAATCTGCCAGTCAAACTATTCCCAGGAATGAAGATCGGTCAGCTTTGTCTCATCAAACTCTCATCTCCAGCGGAGCATCCATACGGTTCTGCGCAGTATGGTTCTAGGTACCAAGGTCAGCGTGGTCCAACCGCGAGCAAGTCGTGGCTGAACTTCCATAAGACCACCATTCAATAATTTAAAGTAATTCTTTACTTCACTTGGAGTGATCATGAAGGCAGTCGTCCTCGTCCTACTCGTTCTTGTAGTTCTTGCTCTTCTCGCCGTGATGGCGCGCAATCGCTTGGTACGTTTGAATATTTCGTGCGATGAAGCTTTCTCGCAGATCGAAGTTCAACTCAAGCGTCGATCCGATCTCATCCCTAATCTCGTTGAAACCGTTAAGGGATATACCTCGCATGAAGCCTCAACACTTGAGGCCGTCGTTGCTGCTCGAGCAAAAGCCACCAGCGCAACAAGCGTGCAAGATGTTGCTGCAGCTGACGGTTCAGTAACTCAAGCTCTTCGCGGATTGCTTGCAGTTACCGAGAACTATCCAGATCTCAAAGCTTCTGCAAACTTCTTAGCTCTCCAAGAAGAGCTATCGACTACCGAAAACAAGGTTGCCTTTGCACGTCAGTTCTATAACGACAATGTGCGCTCGCTCAACCAAGCGGTCAAGACTTTTCCATCGAGCGTCTTTGCTAATTCTGCAAAGGTTTCAGCTCGCCCATTTTATGAAGTCGATGACCCACAAGATCGCAAGGCCCCAACCGTAAAGTTTTAGGAGTAGTCACCACAGATGTCTGCACCAACACATAATTTCGATTTCAGAAAACTTCAAGCGGGCAATCGCCGCAAATCTGGTGAGTTGCTCTTTGGTATGGGCATCATCGTTGGCGCGGTGGTGTGGGCGCTTATGACCTACTTCGGCAAAAGCGGAGTAGCGATTGTTCCCGTAGCAATCGGTGTTGCACTCATCTCTGTCTGGGGCTCTTATTGGGCATCCGACAAAATCGTGCTCACGATGACTGGCGCCAAACTCATCGACGAGGCTAACAATAAGCAGTTGTATGACTTGGTCAGTGAGGTCTGTGTAGCTGCAGGGTTACCACTACCTAAAATTGCGATTGTTGAAGATGATGCACCGAATGCCTTCGCTACCGGTCGGGATCCAGAGCATGCGGTTATCGCTTTCACTACCGGCATTTTGCGAGTTATGGATCGAGAAGAGTTGCAGGGCGTGGCGGCGCACGAGATGTCTCACGTTGCTAATCGTGACACCTTGGTTTCAGCCATCGCTGCTACAACTGCTGGCGCGCTCGCAATCCTTACTGATTTCTTGATGCGCATCATGATCTTCGGCGGCGGAGAGCGACGCGATGATCGTGATAACCAAAACCCAATCGCGCTGATTGCATCGATTGTTGTTTTGATTTTGGCCCCATTAGCTGCGATGTTGCTTCGGTTAGCAATTTCACGTAAGCGTGAGGCACTCGCAGATGTGACTGCGGTGCAATTCACACGTAATCCAGCGGGTCTGCGCCGTGCGCTCGAAGTGCTGCAGCAGGACACTACGGTTGTGCAACAACGCTCGACATCTGTCGCCCACATCTGGATCGAATCCCCACTCGATGGCAGCGCAACCTCTAAATTATTTTCTACCCACCCACCTTTAAGTGAACGAATTGCGGTATTGAAAGCGATGGAAGGCCAAGCGTGAAAAAAACTGTAGCGTTACTTACGACCGCGCTCCTCGTGAGTAGCACAGCCGCTGCCTTTGCGAGTACCCCTAAGCCTGCACATTCAGGCGGAATGGCCGGCATGAATATGTCGCCCGCTACACCACCAGCAATATCTGGCACACCAGCAATGATGGGCGGAACGATTTTAGATAAAGCAATTCCGTCGGACATTGCAAAGATTCCATTAGTTGATTCGAATGGAGAAACTTTTAGTCTGGCATCGCTCAAAGGCAAGACCATTGTCCTAACCGATTTTTTCACCAGTTGCGACATGATCTGTCCGATGACGTCGGTGAATATGCGCGACATTGCGACTGCTGTTGCAGCAGCGGGAAAAAGTTCCAGTGTTGCTGTTGTTGAACTAACTATCGATCCGCAGCGTGACACAGTTTCGCGAATCAACGCGTATCAGAAGCTTTTTGGCACAAGTAATTGGACTATCGCAACCGGCACTGCCTCAGATTTAAAGAAGTTGTGGGCATGGTTTGGTGTGTATGCCCAGCAAGTTCCAAATACCGATGGTGATGCCGATGATTGGCAGACAGGTAAAAAGTTAACATACGATGTTATTCACGAGGATATCGTCACTCTCATTGGACCAAATTCACATTATCGATGGATTGATCTAGGTAACCCACAAGTTTCTAATCCCACGATTCTTCCAGCAAAACTCAAAGCATTTTTGAGCGAATTGGGGCTAAGCAACTTGGTTAAACCTCAGCAACCTTCGTGGAGCACGGCGGTTGTCTACGACGCTATGCAGCAGATCTTTGGATTGCCTATTGGTCCAAAGATGAAGATGTGAAAAACCGTTCTATCTTTCTCGCCCTAACAGCGCTGGTATTAGGGCTTCTTTCTCCTTCTCTGGCACAAGCCCATACGGTGTTGGTCGGCTCTAACCCTGCTGCTGGAGCCACAATCGCCGAGTTGCCAGAGAAAATCACACTCACATTCGCTAACCCACTTCTCACTTTGGGTAAGGCAGCTATTAATCACGTTGTTGTGATAGACCCCATGGGAGCCACAATCACCTCGAAGGACAATGTGGTCCATGGTGCAGTGCTGACAAATGTCTTATCTCCCAGCATGGTGATGTCTGGAAAGTATTCGGTCACCTTCAGAGTAGCTGCACAAGATGGCCATGTTCTTAACGGAAGCTTTCTATTTTTTGTCGGAACTTCTGGGACAAATGCAGGGAAGAGCTCCGTCAAGGTACCTACATCAGGCACGGTGCAGCTCGGCGCGATCGCAACTGGTAAAGGTGTTCTTGATGGCGTGGGAGATATTCGCGCAAGCGCAAGCGGTGCTTTCACAATTGACTTCACACACGATCAATTCTGTTACTCGATTAAAACGTCAATCAAAGATGTGACTGCTGCTCACATTCACGCAGCTAACCAGAAGAATCTCACAATCTCAGATGAGATCTTCCTGCCACTCGAATTAAGCAGTATCAATTCGCACGCGCCGGTATGCCAAAGTGAAAACGGCATCGCGTTAGCAACGCTCGCCCTAAATTCAGATCATTATGTCTTTATGTTGCATACCAAGAGTTTTCCTGATGGAGCAGTTGCTGGTCGATTGACCGTGAACGGCGCAGAGAAAGTGCAGATCAGCGGAGCTTCACTGACAGCAGCATCCTTGGGCGGAAGTTCTGCAATCGTTCTTACAATGAAGAATAATTCTGATAAGAATGTATTGATCACGGGCTTCTCAACAGCACAAGCGGCTCATTCCATGATTTTCTATGATTCAAATATGTGTCAAGGAAACACCACGATGGCAGCGCTTCCAAATATTCTCGTAGCGCCTGGGCAAAGTCAGAGCCTTGGTTATAAATACCAAGGAGCAATGCTCTCTGGTCTCACGAGAGCTTTGGTTGTCGGTGAGAGTGTCAACCTCACACTGCTGTGGAATGAAGTAGGCGGAAGTGCCCAGAGCGCTACCTTCACGGCTAAGGTCGTTAAAGCCCCAGCCGGTCTTCATTTTGGAAAGAGCTCAACTCAGATGAATATGCCAGGGATGTAGTTGTAGAGTGTGAGTATGCAATCACGCCTTTTCTCACTTCGAGGCGCGATCTACACATTAATTCTTTTCCTATCTGCGGTACTTGCCCACTTTTTGGCGTGCGGAACATTTATCTCACCCAGTCGGTTCTGCCTAGAAGGTCTTTTCATTGGGACCCTGCTCTATTTCGGATTAAATCGTGAACTTGAAGGTCCGCGGCTAGCACTGTTGGCGCTCGTTACTCAGGCCGCGGTACACGTCATCCTAGGCGGCATGGTGATGAACAGCAGCAGAATGCTCGCCTGGCACGCTGTTTTTGCCCTCCTCTCCTATTGGGCCATCCGTTTGAGTGAAAAGTTTTGGCACAAAGGGCTTCTCTTTGTATTGCCTATCAACTCAGCACGACGCCTCCTTGTTTCGTTAATTTCCACGAATTCTCAACCTGCAGTTCTGTACTGCAAAAAATTCTTGACTCTTTGGATTGATCGCTCTGCTCACTCGTTGCGAGCACCTCCATTGTTAGCTGTGTGACTAAATGAATATGCATATGACTTTTTGGCAGAGCCATGGTCCTGAGATCGCGTGGTTGCTCGCAGGGCTAGCGCTCATCACTGTATGGACGATTATTCGCCGTTGGCGTGATCGTTAAACTCTTCAATCACATTAAGGATTTAGTTATGAATAACAAGGTAAAAATCTGGGGTGCCACGCTTATCGCGCTCACCTTTCTTGGTAGCACCGCACCTGCACAAGCAGCCGGAATCGCTGCTCCACCAGCATCCGTTGGAGTTGCAACTGACATTGCGATACCTGCATCAGTTCTCAACGCCACGTTTGGTGATGAGATGGGAATGTCTCAGTCTCTCGCCTCTCTCAAAGGCAAAACGGTCTTGGTAGTTCCACTCCTCACATTGTGTGGAGATACCTGCCCCTTTACCTCGGCAAATATGGCTCAAATTCAGAGCAAACTTGCTGCAGCGAAAGCAAGCAATGTGGTTGTTGTCGGTATCACCGTGGACCCATACCGCGATACCCAGAATCGAATTGCTTCTTATCTTAAACTCATCAGCGCCAATTTTGATATTTGGACTCCAACCGGTTCGACCACAGCACCAGTCATCACCAAAGCTGAACTCGCTAGCAAAAACCCGGTGGGAACAGGTGATACAAATCCAAACTTGAGCGCATTTGAGAAGTTCTTTGGTTGGACCGTCCAAGTGATCCCACAAGGCAATCCACCTGCTCAAGATTGGTTGGCACCGTACAAGCCGTTGACCTACGACATCAATCACTCTGACGGCTTCTGGATCATCGACCCTAGTCAGCACGTGCGTTTTGCTAGCGGCACTCAACCAGCATTTACGGGAACACTATCTAAGACCCTCGCCACTTTTATGGGTTACAAGAGCAACATCTACAAGAGCCCGGTTTACAAAGGCGGATGGACGCCAGCGCAAGTATTGCAAGCGCTCTCTTTTGTAGACCAGAAGAAGTACTAAAAGTAGGTTAGTCGGAAGCTATCGGGAAGTGGAGCACAAATGTTGCTCCCTTTCCTGGCGCGGAGGTAACGGAAACGCTGCCTCCGTGGGCTTTCATAATTGCATCAACAATCGATAACCCAAGACCACTTCCTTCACCCGCACTACGTACGCGTGATGGATCAGCGCGGAAGAAGCGCTCGAAAATTCGTGATTGATCTTCCTCTGATAACCCTGGACCAGTGTCACTGACACTGATTGTGGTTTCAGTTTCACCTGCATGAGCAATAACACTGATTGGTGTTCCAGCAGGAGTATGAGTTCTCGCGTTAGCTAACAAATTAGCCACGGCTTGGTGAATACGTTTGTTATCACCCAAGACAAATAGTTCGGTGTCACAGGTAAGTGTGATGGGATGGTTCGGACCCGCAGCCGTTGCCGAAGCAATAGATTCTTCTAGCAAGTGCTTAACATCGACCGGCTCTTTAACCAGCGGACGAGCTTCATCAGATCGAGCCAAGAAGAGTAAATCTTCAACGAGTGAACCCATGCGAATCGATTCTTTTTCGATGCGACCAATAAGTTCCTTGGTTTTCTCTTCGCCGGAAACAGCACCTTGACGATGGAGTTCAGCAAAACCTCTAATTGCAGTAAGTGGAGTGCGAAGTTCATGCGAGGCATCGGCAACAAATCGACGTAACTTTGATTCAGATGCAGCTTTAACTGCGAAGGAATCTTCAATGCGCTCCAACATCGTGTTCAGTGAGCGCGAGAGTCGGCCAACTTCGGTCGTACCTTTTGCTTCCGGCAGACGAGCGGACAAATCTCCCTCGGCGATAGCGGCTGCAGTTACTTCAACGTCGAGCAATGGGCGCAAGCTCACATTAATAACATAGCGCGAAGCCACACCGATCAATAGAAGCACGATGAGCGAAATAAAGAAGAAGAGCCACCACAATTCATTGAGGGTGCGATCCACGCTATCGAGTGAGACCGAGACAATAAATGAACCGAGGTTGGTAGGAAGCGCGAGTGCAATCGCGCGCATCTCAGAGTTATGGCCGCTCTCTTGAATAGTAAATGGCTTGCCATTTGTGGCATTAACCCGATCAATGCTCATACCCGCAAAAGTTGTGGGAGAGAGTGGCTTATTAATATCGCCGCCCAATTGTCCCAATACATTTCCCTGGGCATCAAGCAGTGTGACTGCCGTTGCAGTTGGCACTCCGCGCAGCGGTCTCACAACACGAATAGGCGAGCTGCTAGAGGAACTACTTCCAGAATCATCTGCATTCGGATCAATTCCGGCGCGTGCAAGTCGATCAATCGAGCCCATAGCAACACCCTTAAGTTGAGTATCGACTTGATTGACGAGGAATGATTTAAGTTCGGTATTCGCGGCAAAATCAGATGCACCGATTCCGAGCGCAGCAACCAACATAATCGCCAAGATCAAACGATTACGAAGACTCCACTGAGAGGGATGCATCTTTTTCATCATAAGTGATTACTTCGCCACAGGAACGCGCATGCGATAACCAACACCACGCACGGTATGAATGAGAGCCGGTTCGTAGATATCAATCTTCTTGCGCAAGTACGAGACATACGTTTCAACAATTCCGGCATCGCCGCGGAAATCGTATTGCCAGACATGATCAAGGATTTGAGATTTGCTGACAACGCGATCGGCGTTGATCATCAAATAGCGAAGTAATAGAAATTCAGTGGGAGAGAGGTCGATAAGATTTCCAGCGCGACGGACTTCGTGAGTTGCTTCGTCGAGCTCTAGATCTGCAAAGCGAATCTTCTCTTCGTCAGGTGAAGCTTCAACGACACCAATACGACGTAGGAGTGCACGCAATCTGGCAACAAGTTCTTCTAGTGAGAACGGCTTGGTGACATAGTCATCGCCGCCAATTGTGAGTCCAGCAATTTTGTCTTCGACCGTGTCTTTGGCGGTAAGGAAGAGAACTCCAACGCTGTGACCATCTTGACGAAGCTGGCGACAGACCTCAAAACCATCTTGATCTGGCAACATGACGTCGAGGATCAGTGCGTGCGGTTTAAATTCTTCGGCAACAGCAAGAGCTTGGGAACCTGTGGCAGCAGTTCGAACATCGAAGCCGACGAAACGAAGGCTGGTGGCAATCAGATCGCTAATGGAGTTCTCGTCATCTACGACCAGGATGCGTTGGTTAGATGCCTGCTGCATGGTTGTGCTCATGGCACGATCATGATGGAAAAGGCTGAAGGTTTCCTGAGAAAGCGCAGAAGTTTTCCACAGGGTTTATCCACGGTGTGGAGAATTACATTGGTGTAATTAGGGTGTAATTAACGCCATTTTGTGGCGAGCGTGAAGCCAGCCGCAATAAAGCCAAAGCCAATCACCATGTTCCAGGCACCGATATGGACGATCGGATACTTGGTATTTGAGACGTAGAAGATAACGATCCAGATCAAGCCGGCCACGAAGGCGGCGACCATGAGTGGGGCGAGCCAGGAAGGGCTCTCCTTGCGAGTCTGGCCAAGATGGGCAAACTCGTCGACGTGGTGAACGGTTTCCTTTTTCTTGCGCACGCGTGACTTAGGCATGGGAAGAGGATACACCAGTAAATCCCGCGAAATCGGGCTTCGAGCAAGGTGGCCAGCGGGTTACAGTTCGAGAGTGAGCGCCACCAAGATCCTTGTCGTAGATAACTACGACTCCTTTGTCTATAACTTGGTGCAATATCTCGGTCAGCTCGGCGCAGAAGTGACGGTGGTGCGCAACGACGAGGTTGATTTTGAGTCCGTCACCGCTTTTGATGGCGTGCTGATTTCGCCAGGCCCTGGAACGCCAGAGGAAGCTGGTGCCAGCATCGAACTGATCCGCTTGTGCGCAGCTAAAAATATTCCACTCTTCGGCGTCTGTCTTGGTCATCAAGCGATCGGGGTCGCCTTCGGTGCAACCGTCACTCGCGCACCCGAGTTGATGCACGGAAAAACATCGGTTGTGCAACACAACGGTCACGGTTTGATGAGAAACGTTCCCTCACCATTTACCGCGACTAGGTATCACTCACTTGCCATAGTTCCAGAGACTTTGCCTGCTGAATTAGAAGTTACCGGCAGTACTGAAAGTGGAATTGTGATGTCTATTGAACATCGCGAACTTCCAATATCGGGCGTGCAGTTTCACCCAGAGTCAGTGTTGACCGAACACGGTTACACCATGCTTGCGAATTGGTTGGAACGTTGCGGTGATACTGGTGCGCTCGCTAAGTCAGTTGGCTTAGCGCCAGTAGTCAATCGGAGTTAATTTCCAGAATTATTTGGATTTGTATTCACCGTAATTGTTACGGATGATCCAATCGATTGCGTTGTTCCACCCGCAGGTGCTTGCGCCAATACCACGTTAGCTAGCTGTGTTGGATCCCAGGCTTGCGCAGTCTTAACTAAGAAACCAGCTTGAGTGAGCTGGGTAATCGCCTCAATATTTGAAAGACCGATCATTGATGGAACTTGCAGATTTCCACTAGCAAGAGTGAGTACAACACCGCTACCGGCCGAGAGAATGCTGCCAGGTGATGGAGTTACTGCAAGCACTGTGCCTGGCTCTTGATTGGAGTCAGAGGTAACGGTCTGTGAAATTACAAGACCCGCACCAGTGAGTGCATTACGAGCGTCGTTCAGTGAGAGTCCGATGAGGTTCGCCGGGACCGTGGTGTTGCCGGGTCCATCTGAGATTGTGATGGTGACGCTAGAGCCCGGAAGTACCTTTGTTGCAGCGAGTGGAACTTCACTCGATACCCGATCTTTTGGAATTCTAGAATCAGGTGCGTGTTGAATATTAATTGTGTAATTAGGCAAAAGCGCTTTAGCTTGATCAAGAGTTAAGCCAACGACGTTCGGCAGTTCGGTTGTTGGTTGGCTCTTAGTACTTCCGAGTGCCCAAAAGCCAAGAGCGAGAACGAGTACAAGGAGACCTGCGCCAAGCGCAAGATAAGTTTTGCGAGGACGAATTTTGCGAAGTTTTGTCGTTACTTGTTCGCCCCGGACTGCGCGATTGAGATCGGCAAGCATCGCGCCAGCGCTCTGATATCTATCGGCTGGATCTTTGCAGAGCGCAACCTGCATGATCTTTACCAAATTTGGATCTAGATCTGGTTCAAATTCTGCTGGTGAAATGAGCGGCGCAGAGACATGCTGAAACGCAATGGATACTGGAGTATCGCCAATAAACGGCGGTCTTCCTACAAGGAGTTCATACATCAAGGCGCCAACAGAATAGATATCGCTGCGACGATCAGCGCTCTCACCAGTTGCCTGTTCTGGTGATAAATATTGCGCAGTTCCAACAACGTTCCAGGTATTTGTCATGGTGGCACCGACATCGTCCATCGCACGAGCAATACCGAAGTCCATCACCTTCACTTGACCGCTCTCGGTCAGCATGATGTTGCCGGGCTTGATATCGCGATGCACAATCGACTTGTGATGCGAATACTCGAGTGCCTCTAAGACTTCAGCGATAATTCGAAGCGCTTCACTCTGTTCAAGGCGTTCACCTGATTGAAGGATCTCGCGCAAGGTATGGCCGCCGACCAATTCCATCACGATGTATGAATCCTTCTGGTCGACACCAGAGTCGTAGACAGCAACAATGCCAGGATGACTTAAGCCACCAGCAGCGAGTGCTTCTTTCTTAAAGCGCGCCACGAAAGCTGGGTCTCGAGCAAGATCGCTGCGCAGAATTTTTACAGCAACTTTTCGATTGAGACGCGTATCGGTTGCCTCATAGACATCGGCCATTCCACCGGTGCCAATCATGGCGCCGATCTCGTAGCGATTATTAAATACGCGCTTGTTCACTGCTCACCCGCCGCGCCAATGAGTGTGATCTCGGAACCAGTGACCGATTCGTCTTCAACAACAGTTCCCCACACAACGGTGACGTTATCTGGGGCACCCTTTGCTTTCACAGCAGCAATAAGTTCTTCCAGAAGTTGCTCGCCGTCGTGACGCTTCATTAAGCCAGCGAGCTCGTGATCCGAAAGCACGTTGGTGAGTCCATCGCTGCAGAGTAAAAAGTGATCGCCAGGTGCCGCAGGATAAAAACTCAATACCGGGTCGATATTTCCTTCGCCCATGAGTGCTTGAGTGAGCAAGGAACGTTGCGGATGGTCTGAGACTTCTTCAGCAGTGAGTCGACCTTGGTCAATCAACTCTTGCATCACCGTGTGGTCATAACTGAGTTGGCGAAGTTTCTTGCCGTTCCACTGATAACAGCGAGAATCTCCAATATGGAGTAGCTCGACACCTTTATCAACCGCGTACAAAGCTGTGAGAGTTGTGCCCATGCCAGTGAGCGCTGGCTCGGCCGAAACGCGTTCGGCAATATCTGAATCAACAGAATAGGAAATGTTCATCAATAAATCGGCGCGCGATTCTGCATCGAGCGAGCTATCCGACAAGAGATCGACTAAGCCCGCCAATGTTGTAATTGCAATCCGCGAAGCGACTTCACCACCTGCGTGACCACCCATGCCATCAGCAACTGCAATAACCGCTGGTGAGATCAGGGCTGCGTCTTCATTTCCATCACGAATCAAGCCAACATCAGTGGCGGCGATGGTGGAGAAGCGAAGAGCCATATATTTAGCCTAACGGGATGGCGAATTAGATACCATTAGGCAGTGAAGAACCAGCGCGCTACCGCCAAATACGCATATCTTGGCCCCGCTGGAACCTTTACCGAGGCCGCGCTGCGAGGCATCACCGGCGCAGATGATCAACTCACACCATTCGCAAATGTCACGGCAGCGCTAGAGGCCGTTCGCACCGGCGGTTATGACCACGCGCTTGTTCCTATCGAAAATTCGGTTGAGGGCGTCGTTGCTCGTACGCTCGATGAGCTTGCAACTGGTTCACCGCTTGTCATTACTGCCGAGACCACAATTCCAGTGAGCTTCTCGTTGTTGGTTCTGCCAGAACACGCCGGCAAGCCGATCACGCGAGTGGCCACACACCCTCATGCTGAATCTCAATGCCGTGCATTTATTGCACGCGAACTTCCCGGCGCGGAAGTTATTGCAACTCCTTCCACCGCAGCAGCAGCCGAAGGTCTTGCAGGCGGAGCTTGGGATGCAGCGATTGCCTCACAGAGCGCAGCAGAAAAATATGGCCTTCACACGGTCGCAACAGATATTGGCGACAACCCTGGCGCAGTCACTCGCTTTGTTTTGGTCGAGCGCCCAGGTTCACTGCCAGAGCCAACGGGTTTCGATCGAACCTCGCTCGTTGCCTACATCGGAATGGACCATGCGGGAGCGCTGCTAGAGATTCTGACTGAATTCGCTAAGAACGATGTCAACCTCACTTTTATTCAGAGCCGCCCTACTGGCCGCGAGCTAGGTCATTATCACTTCATTATTGATGTCGAAGGCCACTTGGCCGATGATGCAGTGAAGAATTCAATTGCAGGGCTGCGCGAAATCTGCGAAGACATTCGTGTTCTAGGTTCATATCCGAGAAAAAGGTAGGGTTACATCGTGATTGATCTAAAAGTATTGCGTGAAGACCCAGAGCGCGTTCGCCAATCTCAACGAGTCCGTGGCGAAAATCCAGAGCTCGTTGATCAACTTCTTGTTGCCGACACTGCTCGTCGCGAAGCCATTACCGCGTTTGAAGCCTTGCGCGCAGAACAGAACCAACTCTCCAAGTCGGTAGGTGCAGCTAAGGGCGATGAAAAAACAGCGCTGCTAGAAAAAGCAAAAGATCTTTCGGCTCGTGTGAAGGCGGCCGATGCTGCTCGCGCAGAAGCAGAAGCTGCAGCCGATGCGCTCTTGCTACAGATTCACAATCTCATTGATCCCGCTGCTCCCGTAGGCGGGGAAGAAGATTTCGTTGTCCTTGAACATGTTGGCACACCGCGCGATTTTGCTGCCGAAGGATTTGAAGCGAAAGATCACGTTGAGATTGGAAAGATTCTCAAGGCGATTGATACCGAACGCGGTGCAAAGGTGTCAGGCTCTCGCTTTTATTACCTCACAGGCCCAGGAGCGCTGCTCGAGTTTGCACTCGTTAACTACGCAATCGCATCAGCTACTAAATCTGGATTCACTCCTGTCATTCCACCAGTGTTGGTAAAACCTGCTGCGATGGAAGGAACCGGTTTTCTTGGCCAGGCCGCTGAAAACGTATTCCACTTAGAAGAAGATGATTTCTATTTAGTCGGAACAAGTGAAGTGCCTCTTGCTGCGTATCACATGGACGAAATCATTGACTCACTTCCTGTGCGCTTTGCCGGTTATTCATCATGCTTTAGACGCGAAGCTGGAACGTACGGAAAAGACACTCGCGGAATTATTCGTGTGCACCAATTCGATAAAGTCGAAATGTTCACTTTCTGCAAACCAGAAGATGCGTTGGCAGAACACCAACGACTATTACAATGGGAGAAAGACTTCATGAACGCGATGGAGATCCCTTATCGCGTCATCGACGTTGCTTCCGGCGACTTAGGAGCTTCTGCGATTCGTAAGTTTGATATCGAGGCATGGATTCCAACACAAGGTGCTTATCGCGAAGTAACAAGTACCTCTAACTGCACTGAGTTCCAAGCTCGTCGTTTGAACATTCGTTATCGCGATGAAGATGGCACTAAGCCAGTCGCAACACTGAACGGAACACTTGTAGCGATTCCACGCATGATTGTTGCGATTTTAGAGAATCATCAACTACCTGACGGATCTGTGAAAGTTCCGGCTGCGCTTCAACCATTCTTAGGAGTCGACCGATTACTTCCAGCCTAAAAATTCCTGGCGTACGACCAAAACTCATTGCAACAGATCTCGATGGAACGATCGTCCCTCACTTTGGTCCAGTAAGTGCGCGCACCGTCGCTGCGTTTACTGCTGCGCGTGATGCCGGCATCGAAATATTTTTTGTCACCGGACGTCCACCGCGTTGGATGGGCGAGATCAAAGATGCCTTCGGATTCGGAAATGCAATCTGCGCTAACGGTGCCATGCACTATGACTTGCTCGGTGAAAAGATTCTTGAGCAATGGCTCATTGGAGTCGAAGAACAATTAGCTGTTGTCGAAAAATTGCGCGCAGCAATGCCACCAATCTCTTTCGCTGTTGAATATCGCGGCGAGTTTCATCGCGAAGTCGCTTACATTCCGCGTTGGGACGTCGGCTTTGATGATGTGGGTGTTGCGCGCATCGAAGAGCGCATCACAGAACCTGCTTACAAAATGTTGGCTCGTTGCTCCGGTTATGAATTTACATCTGATCAAATGCTCGAGATTGCGACAAATGAGATTGGTCACCTAGCGACCATCACGCACTCAAACTCTGGTGAGTCGCTCCTCGAAATATCTGCTTTCGATGTCAGCAAAGGAACCACTCTTGAAAAGCTGGCAGCCCGACTCGGCCTTACCTCTGCTGATTGCGTGAGCTTCGGTGATAACCCCAATGATTTTTCTATGCTTGCATGGGCCGATCGATCATGGGCAATCCGGGGTGGTCACGCCGATGCACCTAAATATGGAAAGTTTCTGGCTGAGCCAGTGGAAGACGATGGCGTTGCTCAGGTGATCGAGGCGCTGCTCGAACTTCCCGAATAAGCTCTCCCGTTTTGCCTCGGGGGCACCAAAACCCGTAAGGTGC
>Ga0164297_10002515_pt1 | contig 17988 bp, 13 predicted proteins | sample GEODES058metaG_FD_113539 | JGI IMG/M metagenome (GOLD analysis project Ga0164297, IMG submission 113539) | Dystrophic lake water microbial communities from Trout Bog Lake, Wisconsin, USA - GEODES058 metaG | ecosystem: Environmental > Aquatic > Freshwater > Lake | place: USA: Trout Bog Lake...
GGTGACATCCGCACCAGCCAGGGCACGTTCCTGTCTCGCCGCGATGATGGCGCCGGCGTGCTGGATTACCTGGAGAAGCGCATCGCGGACGCGACCATGCTGCCGCAACGCCACGGCGAGCCGTTCAATGTGCTGCGCTACGAGCAGGGCCAGAAGTACGACAGCCATTACGATACCTTCGACCCGGAGTCGTACGGGCCTCAGCCCAGCCAGCGAGTGGCCAGCTTCCTGGTCTATCTCAGCGACTGGGACAGCGGCGGAGAGACGGTGTTCCCGCTGGAAGGCCCCAATGGCCTGAAGCGGTTGGTCGGCATCGACTACCGCAGCTGCGCGCAAGGATTGAAGGTGAAGCCACTCAAGGCTGGTGACGCGCTCCTCTTCTACAGCGTCAGTCCGGAGGGGACGTTCGACAAGCACGCGCTACACGGCGGCTGCCCCGTGACAACAGGCACCAAGTGGGTGGCAACCAAATGGATACGGGACAAGAGCTTCTGAGCAGAAGTAGTGTCATATTGTCAGGAAGCTCACGCCCAGCGTCCCAACGAAGTCCTTAACTCGCGCAGGTTCCAGTCCACCCTTGTGCACGACGCCGTAGTCCTCCTCCAGAACCCTCCTCAAGCGGTTGCCAACCCACGTCCCTGAGAGCTGCGCCCAGGTCAATACGGCGGGGCAGCGCGCCAGATCGCTGCCATAAAGCTTGGAGTGCAGCGCAGGCAGCTGATGCCAGGCAGTTCCCGTGGAGCGGTGATGAGCGTTATGCAGGCCGAAGTACAGGGTGAGAAGATTCAGGCTGGGCCATCGCGTGCTAATCACTGTAGATGAGCACAATGTGGCGAGAGTCAGACGCGCTCATCCCAGTGGGCACGATTTCGTTCGCGCACCAGTGCTGTACGTGTTCTCCTCTTCATACGCAGCTGTGCGATCCATCGGACCGGGCCTATAGCCCGGCGCATCGGCATCCACGACGATGTAGGTATGCGCAAACGCGTCGTGGTAGTTCAGCACGTGAATGAGAATGCAGGTGGTCACAAACCAAGCTAAAGGGGCGACGCATCCACCAGCCTCGTACAATCGGCTGCAAAGGTAGGCCACAGCGCCGATGCCAACGACGCTGTTGAGCCGGTGCAGTTCGCTCTGAGGCCACAACAGCGGGCTGAATGCGCAGCGTGCGTGCATAAGCAGTTCCACAGCTGGGACGAAGAGTGTCTCGCAGGCGATGACGAAAGTCTTCAGCATAGGGCGACAACCGATGTAGGCTCTGTAATCGAAGTCGACAGTATCAGCCCGGTCGCGGTGATGGGCGATGTGCACTCGTTGCACTCTGGGGAAGTAGCAGTATGGACAGCCCGCCAGCCAGAGCAGCAGCGTCCCGGCAACAGCGTTAGGAAGGCCCCTGCGGATCACAGCTTCGTGAGTGGCGTCATGCACGAGCACTGCCGCCACCACGCGTGCGTGGGACACGAGGCACACCCCAAGGGCAACATCCAGGGGTCGCGGCCTGCAGAGCAGAGCTAGCCCACCCGCGTGCGCTAGCACGGAGTACAGTGTCGCAATGGCAGTAGGCAGCGTTGGAATGAGGGACCGCCGGTGAGCCATGGCGCGCTGCTCTTAGCGGGGGCGCCACGACTACTAGTGAATCCCCTCGCACAGACGCCATGTCGGCGTCCATGTCGATGGACGGCGAGGTCGCCATCGTGACGCTGGCGAACCCTCCCATGAATGCGCTCGCGCCGTCAGGTTCGTGTCTCCTGCCTGTTGCACAGCCTGTTTCGTGTAGCTCTCTCACGCGCGCTGCGCCCCGTGCCAGTGCTGATGAGCCTCAAGGAGTGCCTCACCAAGGCGCAGGCTGACCCAGCCGTGAAGGCCATCGTGGTGACTGGCGCCCAGGGCAAGTTCAGTGCTGGCTTCGACATCACCCACCTGGCCAAGCTCCAGGCCACGGGCTCTCAGGAGGACTTCGGCACCGACGTGAACGCGTTCCTCATCCGCCTCTTGGAGGCTGGCGCCAAGCCCAGTGTGGCTGGTGCGCACCCGCGACCAGGGCGCTTGGAAAGGAAAAAGCCCTTGGGTCGGTTGTGGACGCTGACACACACTCCAACTCGCGCACTGACGTCTCTCTCCAGCTATCGCCAACGTCGCCCTCGGCGGCGGTCTGGAGGTGGCGATGGCGTGCAACGCACGCATCGCAACCAAGGGCGCGCAGCTGGGCCTGCCGGAACTGCAGCTCGGTGCGTGACGGCTTGGCTCGTGACATCAAAGCAGGGCGTGGTGTGCCTGTGCCGCGTCAGGCTCACGCGTGTGCCGTCCCTGCGTCTGCCTGTGCGACCGCGTGCAGGCATTATTCCTGGGTTCGGAGGCACCGCGCGTCTGCCTCGCCTGGTTGGTCTCGAGAAGGGGTTGACCATGATGCTGCGTTCCAAGAACATCAAGGCGCGCTATCTTCTGTGTGTCGCTGCTGTCTGACGCTGCGTGCAACTCATGCAGGGTGATGCTGACACGTGGTGTTTGTTGTGCAGGCGGAGGAGGCGATGAAGAGCGGCCTTATCGACTCTATCGTGGCCAAGCCAGAGGACCTTCTGCCGGCTGCCAAGGCGCTGGCGCTGGACATCGCCAACGGAACCAAGCCGAAAGTGCAGGCGCTGAAGAAGGCGGACAAACTGCCGAATATGATGGCACGCTGCTTTTGGCAAATGGGCTCACTCGCAGGGCACACAGCAACTAACTCACATCCATGCCATTCCACAGGCGCTGAACTTCATCCTGGCCACTGCCCGCGATGAGGCTGACAAGTTGGCCTCGTTCATGAAGCACCCGCTGGCATGCATCGACGCTGTGGAGGCTGGCGTCATCCGTGGCGGCGAGGCTGGCATCAAAAAGGAGGGCGAGCTGTTCAGGGCGTGCGTGCAGAGCGAGACCAGCAAGTCACTGGTCCACATGTTCTTCGCCACGCGCTCCACGGGCACTGTGCCTGGATACACGGACCGAGGGCTCAAAGCCCGTAAGATTGCCCGTGTCGGCGTCCTCGGCGGCGGCCTCATGGGTGCCGGCATTGCAGCTGCATGCCTGTTCAATGGCCTAGAGGTGGTTCTCAAGGAGGTGAACCAGCAATTCCTGGACGGTGGCCTCGGCCGAGTGAAAGCCAATGTCGAGTCCATGGCGAAGAAGAAGAAGATGCCTGCTGACCAGGTGGCCTCCATGCTAGGCCGTCTGCGTGGTACCCTGGATTACAGCGGCTTCGAGACGCTGGATATGGTCATCGAGGCCGTGCTTGAGGACCTGAAGCTGAAGCAGCAGATTTTCGCGGACCTGGAGCGCGTGTGCAACCCCAAGTGCATCCTGTCCACCAACACCAGCACCATCGACATCACCAAGGTGGCTGCCAACGTCGGCTGCCCCGACCGCGTGATCGGCGCACACTTCTTCAGCCCTGCCCATGTGATGCAGCTCTTCGAAATCGTACGCACCGGCAGCACGTCGCCCCAGACGGTGGTGGACACCCTCGGCTTCAGCAAGCAGATCAAGAAGATGCCCGTCGTTGTGGGCAACTGCACCGGCTTCGCAGTCAACCGGGTCTTCTTCCCATACACCATGTCTGCTTGCTTGGCCGTGGATCTCGGCCTGGACCCGTATCGCATCGACAACATCATCAGCAAGCGATTCGGGATGCCTATGGTGCGTCTAAGCGCATGCGCGCCCGCGGGAGATGTCTCACTTCGCAGGGCTAACGTGTTCCGCCTTTTCACACAGGGCCCCTTCCGCCTGAGCGACCTCGTCGGCGGCGACATCGGCATGCACGTGGGCGCCAACATTGTGGAGTCCTTCCCGGACCGCGTGTACCACGCGACGCTCATCCCCAGCATGGTGCAGGCGAAGCGCCTCGGCGAGAAGACCGGCCTTGGCTTCTACAAATACGATGCCAAGCGCAAGGCCCAGCCTGACCCGGAGGGCATAGCACCTTTCCTGGCTGCGTCACGCGCCAAGAATACGGTGCGTGCAGCGGCTACGTGCGGCTCATTGTGTGCGCTTTGCCTCCCCGGCCCCTCTGACGCACCAGCACGCATTTCCTCGCAGATGGCCAAGCCGAGCAGCATGAGCGACGATGATATCATCGAGTTCATCTTCTTCCCCGTCGTCAACGAGGGCTGCCGTGTCATTGCAGAAGGCATTGTGTCGAAGGCCAGCGACCTGGACGTGGCCGCCATTCTAGGCATGGGATTCCCTCCCTTCCGCGGCGGCCTCATCCACTGGGCAGATACCGTGGGCGCGGCCCGCATTGCGCAGCGCCTGGGCGAGTGGGCTAAGGCCTATGGGCCGCTGTTCACGCCGTGTGAGTACCTTGTCAAGTGCGCAAGCGCCCGAGTGCCGCTGTCAAAGGGCATGCGCGCATCTAAGGCTGGCGGCGAGCACGCAGTGGCCAAGCTGTAAAGCGTTGCGCGAGCGCGTATGACAGAGTGAATGATACACCTTCGGGAATGATACACCTTCGGAGTCTATCCTTTTTGAAGCCCCTTCGCCAATGGACTCAAGTCTGGCGAGCGATGAGGAGGCATGCGTCCATTTGCCGCCAGCCGTCTTGCGTCACATTTACACCTTCCTTGACGGGCAGAGCGTTGGTTGTCTTGCATGCACTGCGAGAGCTTGGCGCGACGCCGCACACGACGAAGCGCTCTGGCAGTTGCTCTTCAGGCAGCGCTGGGAGGATGGCGTGCTTCCTGTGGAAGACACGGCGGTCACGTCGTTCGCCAAGCGTCACAGACTGGACTCGAGGATCTCAAGGCTCGTCTTGAGCGACGTCGCAGCAGTACGTACACGTGTTCGCTTAGACCTTGCGGGCCAAGCGCATACGTGTCCTCCACACTGGATGCTGCAGGCGCTGCAGGACAAAGCGCGCCTTCAAGGGTGGACTTCTTGGCTCGTCAACTGCATAGAGGACTGCGCGTGCAGCATTTTAGCGCGTGTTGCTAGCGCACCCCCTGATGTGCCGATGGCATTACTTCTTGCGGATGCCACTTGCGCGATCTCCCTTCTCGTGGACAGTGGCTTCGATACACACATTGGTCGTTCTTCTCTTGCATCCTTAGGCGCTGCTGCGCGCGTGGCGCTGGATGCCGCGAGTCTGCAGCCAGATGATGTTGTCGGTCGTGCGCAATCGGTGTACAATTTCTTGACGCGCCCTCTGCTGACCGAAGACCCTCTCTTGCCGAGAACGCTACTTGGACATTCCCCAGAAGGAGTACTGGATGTAGCTAATGAGATGGCATTGCGTGATCTTATCGTATATGCACACAAGCTGGCGCCACGAGCACCTGCTACTGGCGGCGGCCTTGGCTTTGGCGGGCACCAAATACCGTACGAGAAGATCGACAATTCCCACCTCGGACAGTGCCTTGCTCATCGCTCTGGGCTGCCGATAACACTCGCTGTCGTGTTTATCGCGGTTGCGCACCACGCTGGAGTTGAGATCTTGCCTGTCAACGCACCCGGACATTTTCTGTGTCGCGCTCCTCCTCCACACGATGTTTTCTTCGACATTCACGGCGGTGGCGGACCGCTCGTCATGGCTGCCGGTGGGCAGTCTGCGTGGGCACGGGAGACCCCAACGCCAAGGGCTGTTGCAACACGCATGCTCCGCAACATCGTCAATCACGCACGACATCCAACCGAGGGGATGCGCGACGCAGCCTTGGTTTTGGGCATACACGGATCGTTTTGAATTTCCATCACGCACTACGTTGAGGTGTGAGCGTCACTCCGCGCATAATGTGTGCGTCTCTCTGTCCTTCATTGACGCCGAGTGCGAGCGCGTAGTGCGCAAGCATCAGAGTCCACTCTTCCAGTTCGTCCAACATCTCCAGCTGCTCCGCGGCCCGGCGGCTGTGCGGGTCTAGGAGGTGGCGGTAGACTGCGTTCATGTCGCAGCACTCCGCCCGAGCCCAGCCACACTGACGCAGCCGCGCCGCATGCCGCTCTGGATCGGATACGGCAGCGATGCTGCGAAATGGACAACCACGGGCGTTCAAGTTGACCAGCATCTGGCGTCCAAATGCATCATCTGGCCTTGTCGGATCGTAGGTGACCACCGCGGCTGTAGGAAACGTGCGCGCTGCCCAAGCAAGCACTGCGGTGGCTTCCTCGGCTTCTAGGTAAGCAAGGACGCACTCGAGCACAACCAATGTGGGGCGCTGTGTGTCCATACCAGCAGTAGCAATTGCATCGTCCAACTCGTTCGTTTTCCTCAAATCAACGGCGTGCAGCGCGTATGTCATCGTCGGCGCCGCGCGCTCTGCCAGCGAATACAGCGCCTCGTGCTGTCCGATGACCGCGCGTTTGCGTGCAACAACCTGCAATCAACATGGTTCAGCTCCGTGACAGACCCCGTGCAGGTTGGTGGCTACGCGCCTCAGGGAAATCCAGCTCAACATACAACGCAGGCGCAATGCCCGCTGCTGCCAGCTGGAAGAACGTGGTGTCGAAGCCGGCGCCGAGGGAGAGAACCTGTCATAGTGTCAGCTGCTCAGATTCACGCGCTTGCCCGTACAATATGCGGGTCGCACCTGCTTTGGTGGCGGCACCTTGTCCGGCTCCACACCAGCAGCTAGGAACTGCAGCAGTATGTGCCGCAGAGCAGCCACCCGCGCAAAGTAGCCTGCCAACGTGCGTTCAACACGCTACTCAGTGTGTCTGTGCACCTGTTCACGCGACTCAGTAGACGCCACACCTCGGTTAATGAGCGGCGACTGGCGCTGTGGACGCGCCACGAAGAGGTGCAGGAAGGCATCTGGCCAGTAGCCGAGCTCCACACACGACCTGCTCGCCATACATGCACAGAGGGAGAGTCAGCGTAGTGGCGCACAATAGGCGTGCAGCAGGGACGCGCAATTTGCTGGCTGTCGCGTCGTCGTTCGTGCGTCTCACTGCAGCGTCGCTGTCGCCCCTGAGCTCTGGAACGCTGGAAGCAGCGCCACTGGGATGCGCAAACTGTCGTGCCGGCGGCGGCAGCATGTCCAGGCGTAACGGGCTGCGACGCGTGCTGTGTGTGACTCTGCGCACTTTTTGGTCGCCCCTGCCATTTTTGGCCACTGCCGCTCTTCGCTGAAGCGATACATGGCAGCGGGCGGTACTGCCGAGGCTGCTGCTGCGCCGAAGGTGGTGGGCACCTACGCGCCCAGCACGCTGCACGGGGGCTCCAGCCGCGTGATTGCGAGCAAGGTCGCGCTGCTTCCGCCTCTCTCCGGGTCCGAGCCCTTTCCTGCATCGACCCACGAGAACCTCCGCCGTCGTCGCTGACTCGTGTGCCTCCCTCACGGTGGGTATCTCCGCAACCAGACCACTGGGCGGGCCGTCGCGACGCAGCAGCAAGGGCGGGTGGACGCCAGAGGAGGTGAGTCGTTTGTGCCCCTGTCTGTCGCGGTTTCTATTTCGCCCTCCCACCCGGCCGCGCACACGCCCCCGCCGCCGGGGCTGGCCGTCAAGGCCCTCGCCTTGGGCAGCGTGCTCGGACGCACGTGTGTGGCGCCGCGCTGGCGTCGCGGCTGGAGCAGGGGCGGGCGTGGAACACTTGAAAGTGCAGGGGGCTCACTGCCCCGTGTTTGCGGCCACAGGACGACGTGCTTCGCCGCGCCGTCGCGTTCCACGGCGCCAAAGAATGGAAGAAGATAGGTGCGCTTCTCCTCGCGGTGCCGGGGCGCCGCTCCGGAGGCTGTCGGCACGAGGAGCGCCAGCGGCCGCCGGAATGGTGGCCGCCCCGCCGCGCGACGGCCGTGCTGCGACCTCGCCGCAACCATGTCTGAATCACATATGCCGTCACAGCCGAGTACTTTGTGCAGCGGTCAGACGTGCAGTGCCTGCACCGCTGGCAGAAGGTGCTCAATCCAGACCTCGTGAAAGGCCCCTGGACACCGGAGGTGCGTGCCGCAAAACGTGCTCGACGCATGCCTGGTCGCATGAACGGAGTGTCTGCGGATGAACGCGCCGCGTTGTGGCCTCAGCCGCGGTTTGACGGCCCCTATCGCTACTCCCACTGCTACCTGCTCACGCGCAACGGGACGCCTCCTGCAGGAGGATGAAAAGATCCTGGAGCTGGTCAAGCAGTTAGGCGTCAAGTCCTGGTCCCAGGTGGCCGCCGCGCTGCCTGGCCGCATCGGAAAGCAGTGCCGCGAGCGGTGCGTGTTTTACCGGCCTGCCCTGCGCCCAATTGTCGCGTAACGTCGCTGAGAGGCCCGCGTCCTGTGCAGGTGGCATAACCACCTGAACCCGGACATTCGTAACGACGTGTGGACGGCTGAGGAGGACGCAAAGCTGATCGAAGTGCGTTCTAACTGTTGGGGTCTGCGCAGCATGTCGCCTCTTTGCGGCTCACCTGTGCGTCGCGCAGGCTCATCGTCAGTTTGGCAACCGGTGGGCGGAGATTGCGAAGCTGTTCGGCGGGCGGTCGGACAACGCGATCAAGAACCACTGGAACAGTGCCATGCGCAAGAAGTATGGCCCGCTGGCCGCAGCCATGGCGAAGGATTCGCCCGCGCGCGGCGCTCGCGCCAAGAGCAAGGGTGGGAAAGGTGGCAGCAAAGCCCGTCGCCGGTCATCAGTGACCACCAAGGAAGCTGAGGAGGACGAGCCGGCTGCTCTGGACGCCGCTCCTCCCAGCCAGAGTCAGCCTGTGCGGCTGACTGCTCGCCAGGCAGCGCGCCAGGCGATGCAGGCTGCTGCGGCGATGGCGGAGGCCGAGGCCGCTGTACGGACAGAGAGGGAACAGATGTCCCGCAGACCGACCAGTCGGAAGCGCAAGCGCAGCCTCTCCGGCTTGGATGTCGCGCGTCTGGTTGCACCAGCTACGGGCATGCTCCGCGGCGGCAATGGCATCGATGCGAGTCTGTTTGGAAGCTCGCCGTTTGGTCCGTGCGCGCCCATTGGCCGTGATGGCGAGTCGCCGTTTGCAGCCAGCCGGTTGTTGGCGTCGCCATTCCAGCTGCGGGGCGGCGTGTTGCAGTCGCAGCACGGCGGTACCGCATTCGACGGCGCTGCGTTTGCAGATTTCCTGGACTCTGATTTAGTGAGTCCAGGCATGGTCGCGCAGCTGGGCAACAGCTTGTCGCCCACACTTGCTGGCCTCATGAATATGCCTCCTCTGGGCGGGGGTGCCGCTGGCGGAGCAGCTGCCGGTGGGCCTGGCGCATCACCGCTATTTGGCCCCAGCCCGTTCGGCGCCCTGCCGCCGGGTTTCACAGGCATGACCCCAGCTGCTGGTGGCGTCGGAGGCGTCATTCGCCGACGCAGCAACCGCATCACGCCGTCCAGCGCTGGCGTCAGAGGCTTTGGAGGGCCGCGTCACGGCATGCGCACAGGCAGCATGATGCCTCCGCCGCCGCCGCACGCAGGCATCGCATCTGTGGCGCCGCTCAGCACAGGCGCGATAGCAGCCACTGTCAGCGCAATGTTGGCCACCGCTGGCGATGGCGACCCGTCTCCACCATCGCCCTTCGATGAGGAGCTCGCCCGCGCTCTGTTTGTATCGCCCTCGCCCGCGGGGCCGCAATTTGCGACACCAGGTACTGGTTCACGGCGCGGTGGTCGCTCCGCACACGGCGGATTGCAGGCATTACACACTCCGATGGGGCAAGTGTCTCCCAACCCGCGTGGTGCTCCTGCTACCTTCTACATGCCTCCGCCGCCTGCTGCTGATGCTCTGGGAGACGCTGCGGCTAAGCCTTCGTTGCAGCGCACAAATGCGCGCCTCAGTCAAATGTTCCGCCCGCACGCCGCCAGGCGTGGGGCCTTGAAGGTTGCCTCGCCGCCGCGCCGTGCCGCCGCCGCTGTGGTTGCACCTGACGAGGAGATTGGCGCCCTAGATGCGCTGCATGTCATGCGTCGTATTGACAGCAGTGGCGCCCTCGTGCCAGACAATGGAACTGCGCCAGCTGCGCGTACCACGCCTGATGGCAAGCGTGTGTCCCCCCTGCGTGTTGCTGGCGTGGCAGACATGCTGCGCCACCGCACGGAGGTGGGTGCAGGAGCAGGCTCGCCGGGTGGAAAGGCTGGAGCGCGACCCCGAACCCTCCTGGACGGCACCGCCGCAAAGCTGGACAGCCCCGAGCCCACAGCTGCAGTTGCTCTCATGCAACTCACTCCCGGGGCGGCGGCGAGAGCGGGACGCGTCATGTAGGCTCAACAAGAGCGGCTTAAAGCAAAGGGACTCAGACACTCAATCCAGTGTTAGAGAGCGCGCGCCATCAAAAGGCGCCGTATTCATCATTGTGAGCGCGTCTAACGTCTGCGCTGCATGTCGCGATCGCGGGTGTCACCACCGGGTGGCGGAGGTGGTGGCCGCTGCTCGCGAGCTGGAGGGAAGCGGCGCTGCTGCTGCTGCTGCCTGGGTCGGTCATCATCGCCCATTCGGTTGTGCTGAACAGGTGGTGGTGGCGGTGGCGGCAGCGGCGGCGGCGGGGGTGGATCGTTCATGCGTCTGCGCTTCGCGTCATCCCCTGCAGCTCCAGCAGAGGGCGCCACCTGCGGCGGTTCATCGCGCGGCCGCTTCACATCTCGACCACTGCCTTGATGCGGACCCGTGTTGCGCCCCTCGTCTCGCCGCGGCGGCGGGGATCGGCTCCGCGGGCGTCCACCAGGAGGCGGCGGCGGCGGCGCATCTGAGCGGCCTTGTGGCCGAGGCGCCTGCGGTGGCGGCGGAAGTGGCGGTGGAGCTGGAGCCCCGCCGCCGTTGCCAGGTTTCACCTTCTCGCTCTCGCTCTCTCTCGCTTTCGCCTTGTCATTGCCGCCGCGATCCGTGCGCGCGCCATGGCCGCCGCGCTCCTTTTCTTTATCCCTCTCCTTGTCTTTGCGGCGCTCGCGCGACCTGCTGCGCGACCTGCTACGTGACTGCCGGTCGTGCTTGCGCTCCTTCTCCTTGTGCCGCTTGCCAGCATCGCGGTCCTTGGACTCGCGCTCGCGCTCACGCGTGCCTGACGCGTGCCCAGGAGCCTGCTCGCCGCCACGCTCGTTCCGCGCTGGCGCGTCGCCGCCATCGCGCCCAGCCGGTGCAGGCCGACGTTCGGTACGACCGCTGGCATCCGATGCCGGGGGCACTGATCCGCGCAAGGCAGCTTCGGCAGCAGCGCGGGCTACTGTAGGAGGTGCATCGCGTTGTGGCTCTCCCCAGCCGCTTTTAGACGGCGGGGCGGGAGCGCCACCGGCAGGCTCGCTGCGGTCGCCACCGCGAGCGCCAGGCACGGGCGGCGGGCGATTGGAGGCGGGCACAGAGGGCCCGCCAGCGTTTGGAGCAGCATGGGCTGATTTTCTGCGATCGCGCTCTCGATCTCGATCGCGCTCACCGCGCGGTGGGTCACGATCTCGCTCGCGCTCGCGCTCACGGTCACGTTCGCGCTCGCGCTCGCGCTCGCCGCGTGGAGGATCATCAGCTCGCTTGGGCGGTGCCGCTGATGGCGCGGGTGGCGCCTTATCGCCCTTCTTCTCAGGAGCTCCTGCTCCGCGTGCATCACCAGCCCCGCGATTCGGCGCGGCAGCACCGTCTCGCGCCTTATCATCAGGCCGCGCAGGTGCAGGCTTTGCGGTGGGTGCAGCAGTCTTCGGTGGGTCAGCCTGAGGTGCATCAGCAGCCTTCTTAGCTGCCGGAGCCGCTGCAGCCGCAGGTAGCGGCGCGGGCGCAGGTTTGGGCGGCACATACGGCCCCGGCCCCGTCCATTGGAACTCCTCGTCGCTCTGCCAATTGGAGCGCTCCTTCTGCAATACCGCCAAGTAGCGGCCCGCCAGCGTCTTCAAATCCTCGCGCGGGTCATCCTGCTTGATCTTGGCCACACGTTTCTCGAGATGCGCGCCGTGCTTGCGCGTGACTGGATACACCTTGCTCAGGCGCGTGAGCACCATGAGGGCGTTCCGGACCTCCATGAACTCTGAGCTCTCCAAGCACGCGGCCAGCGCGCGCACAAGCTTGCTGTGCCACTTGAATGACACAGCCACGAAATCAGCGTAGCTGGCGCGCTTGCTATCCGGCTCGAGGAAATTGTGGCCGAAGCCTGGCCGCGATGCGCATTCCTGTGTGTACACAGCCTCGCTCTTCTTCCATTCCGCAAGCTGCGCCAGCGTCTCCGCAAGGAAGCGGCCCAGCGCGGCAGCCTCGTGCTCAGTGGCTGCGAACACAAGCTGCCTCAGGTCCTTCAGTAGCCGGTCGTAGTACTGCAGCGTGCTGAAATAGGGCGTCCCCAGGCTATGCAGCCGCGCAACGAAGCGGGCGCAGAACACGGCGTCGGGGAGGCTCGCGCAGCAGCGCGGAAGGACGCACGTCTGCAGGAACAGCGTCACTGTGGCACTGCGCCCCGTCAAATCCGCAAGCCAGCTGTCCTTTGCCGCCCGCATCTGCGCGTCCACTCGACTGCAGTGCTCGCTCTGCCGCTGCCGATCAGCTGTGAGCGTGTCAATGAGCGCTTTCAGGCGCTCCTGCTCGCGCCGCCGCTTGGCAGCATCCCCAGGATTGGCATCGCGTTGGGAGGCGAGTGCCGACATGGCGGAGCGCGCTCGCTCGATGCGGTCCTCGTATGCGGCTGTCGGCACGCCCAGGTCATACAGCGTCATACTCCAGAATTGGACATATAATGCGGGCGAAAGAGCCTGCCAAGTGGCCTCTGGCAGGAGCGCCTGGACTTGGCCATACAGCTCGCCCCAGGTGCACTTCACCTTGCCGCATGCCAGTGCGGACGCCTCACCAGGCACTGCGCCGGCTGGCAGCGGCGTGGCGGTGCGCAGCACAGGGCGGTAGAGCGCCATGGCGACGTCAGGCTCCAAACTGTGTGTATGCACCAAGTCTCCCAGTGTGGGCAACAAGTCGGCATACGCATCCACCGGCTGCATCGCATCTTCCAAGAAAGCGATGTACTGGGACAGCACTTCGCAGCACTGGTCATACAACATGCCGATCAGCTTCAGTTGGCGGCTCTCCATCTGAAACACGATGTGGTTGCGCGCCTGTGCGAGCAACAGCATCAGCGGCACCGCCACCGGATCCGGGCTACGCATCAACGCGGCCTTCAGACGAGCAACGCCTTTCGCGCGCAGCCGCGGCGGCAACGCAGTGCCGAAGGATACAGCTTCGGCTGAGAGAGTGGCGCTGCCAGCTGCAGCTTCCAGCTGCGGCTCTGACAAATCATGCAAGCTGTCGTGCCCAGCTGTACGCGCGATGATCTCCTTCAGCACGAGCACGTCAATAGTCTGGCCATCGGCCAGCTGGGCGGTGAGATACCGCACCAGTGCATGCACCTCCACACCCGGGTACCTCTTCACAAGCTGCCCCGCCACGCTCGCGAGACTGCTAAGCCAGAGACTCACATTCTGGCCGTCGTCCTTCAGCTTCGCTCGCGGCAGAGTGAGCAAGTCGAGCAGCACAGCAGTGGCGCAGTCATAGCCCAGTGGCGACACGTACTTGAGCGCCTCCACCACCGGTGGGATCATGCTGCTGTACGCCTCGATCTGAGCAAGCAGTGCGTGCATGACCACAAGCGGGCAGCTGTGTGCGAGCTTGCCCAGACGTCGCCCAAAGTCTTTCACGTTGTCTTTGCTCAGTCGACGCAGAACTTTCTTCGTTTCCTGCAGCGCCTCTCCAGCAGCAGTGCCCAGCGCTGGATGCGCGCCCTCTCCGCTGGTGGAGGCCCGCCACTCGGCGTAGAGGCGGAATCGTGTGGAGTAGGGGAACAACCGGAGAAGAGCCCACACCTCCACAGCTGCGGCTGGATTCGCAGGCACGAGGCAGAGAGCAGGGAGCACTGCCGTCCGCAAGGCGGTATCTACTTGGTCACGCACGGCTGATCCCGCGGAGTCTGCGACAGCAGCCGCAGCATTGCATGCTGCTAATTCGTCTTCACCTGCAGGCGCGGATGCGGCACGGGCAGCTGCTGGCGTGCCGGCTGCAAGCAAGTGGCTGCGTAGCAAGCGCACGATGCGCACGAAGAGACGAACATCACCGCTGAGACGCCATGTGAGTGTGGACAGCATATCCAGCACTTCCGGCGGCATGACTGGATGTTTCGCCGCGTGTGATGCCACATCGGCATCGCTGCTTGGCGTCACATCCATCGCATCTGCTGCTGCTCCTGCTGCTGTGGCTGGCGGGGTGGTGACCATAATGATTGGTGTAGGCAACAGCATCGGCGCCAGGTGCTGCGTGTGGGACAACATGAGGCGGCGTAGCGCATCCGCGGCAGGGCCATGGCTAAGCGGGTCCATGCCAGCGCGTTGCAGGCGCTGAATGAGCCCCTTCGCTACATCCCAGGCTCCCATGTCTAGCAATCCAGCCACAAGGCCGTACTTCTGGTTCTCCGCCGCGCTGGCAGGCCCAGCAGCTGCAGGTTGCTGCACTGCCGACTGTCGCCGGTTACTCCCAGCTGCATCATCTGCTGCATCATCCTTCGCCGCTAAATTGACGACACCAATCTTCTTGACGGCTGCGACTGCAGCCTCCCGCACGCTTGTGGTCAATTCTGCGCCTGCCGCATCAGTGGGTGCTAAGTGCGCGTACAGCGCGTCTAGGGGCACCACAGCAGCAGTGATGAGCACAGCAGCCGCTTGGTAGAGGCCGAACGGAGTTGGTGCTCCGCCCTCCGCCTTTGCGTGCCATTGGAACTTGAAGCCCAGCAGCTGAGCCGCTTTCGCAGCATCAAAGAGGGCTACGAGGCGAAGGAGCGCCGCATTGTGTGGCTGCTCCGCAAGGCTGTCGAGGACGAGGTCGAATACCCGGTTGGGATCCAGGTCAAAGCAGCCGATGAGACTTTGCAGCGTGCGCGCTACCGCAGCCACATTGTCGTCCGTGATGGCGCTGGCTGACGCGTTGTTGAGGACGGTCAGCACCTTGGCGTAGCCTTCCGACTCCTGCCGGACAGACAACCGGTGGGTGTGCGTTGTTTGATCAGCACTCCAGGGGAGACACAAGGCTGAGTGTGACCACGCCGTGCACTCTTCCACGTGCCTCTCTCAGCAAGTTGAACTTCTGCTGGTTGTACACGAGCTTCGTGTTGACGCGGACCTGTGGCGTGTGGACAGAGAGCGTGTGCTGTTATTGCCTAGTCCAGGTAGACCGCCGGGTGTGCACACGTCCACGCACCTCCTTCTTTTTGTACAGCTCTGCAGACGGGATGAGTTCCAGAAGCTCCAGGAACTCGCCCTCAGAGCGCTCGAGCAGCAGATTGCGGGTCACTACGCCGCTGGACAGGCACGTGCGCGTGACAGCCGCCAAGCGCAGGCGCTGGTCCGCGACTTCAGGGGAGTCGTACTCGAGACTGAGTAGCCTACACAGTTGTGCCGCGTGCCCCGAAGAGAGTCAGGCGAGGCTGTTGCTGTCACAAGGGGGTGTGGAGAGGCCAGCGACAAGCACGCGCACCAGAGGACGTCTGTCAGCAGCGATGCGACCGTGTCTGCTTCTACAGGAGTGCCTTGCGCGACCAGACACACTTTGGAGGCGTCCACGACGCCCTGCTCAGAGGCCGTCGTTGCCGCAGGAGAGCGCAGAACTCATCTCAGCGCCCCCGAACAGAAAGACGGCACAGCGACGTGCGTCGCAGACACACCTGAGTCGCAGCTCGGCACAGCTCCAACAAGAAGGCGCGTGCGTTGCTTGCGTGCACAAACGCCAGCTTCTCCTGTACCTCTGGCAGCGCCTGTTCCGTCGTCGTTTTGAGAGTCAGTAGCACAGCAACAAGTGCGACGACGGGCTGTTGTGAATCTCACCTTGGCGTCATGGAGCGCCTGTATGAGCTCCGGTGTGAGCAGCGCCATTCGCAAGCCCTGGCGAGGGGCAGGACTCCAACATCCTCATACGTCACGCAGGCGGGTGCACGTCTCGCGCCTTCGCGATTTCTAATCTTGGGCGGACCAGCTCCCTGCTACGCCAGAGCACAGCGGTGCCGGCATGACGTGAGTGAGGCATTTCGCACTGTCTACTGGACGCTGTCGGCGACTCGCACGCCTGTGTCGCGGTTCATGTCCAGGTTTGTGCGGCCTGCACAGCAGAGCGGTTAAGCGCCCGTTGCTTCACCACGCGGCTGACTCAAACGCCGTCGCATTGTGCACAGCGAGCACACACACAGGTCCGCGTTGGACAGGAGTCTGGCAAGCCCGCTGCCACGGCAGTCTCGTCGTGTTGGCTCGCCGCCCAGGCACCCACAAGGCGACTACGGCGTCCTCACTATGCGGACGACTGAGACCGCGCAGGAGCGCTTGGAGGTAGGTTCCCGCTCTTGACGGGCGCCCCTCTCTCGTTTGGCCCGCGTGCTGAGTGCCCCGCGTGCGCCACACCAGGTGGTTGGGTACGGCCCCGTGGCACCAGGCCAGTTTGGCGTAGCGTCCTTCACGGACCGTGACTCGACGGGCGGTAGCACTAGCGCGTCACTGCCAACAGACGCCCTAGACGAGGCGTTACACGCTGAGCGTGACGCCGCAGCTCGGCTCTCAGCGTCACGCGACTCGCGCAATGTGGATGCTGAGAGGGAGGCAGCTCGCGCAGATTTGTTGGCGGCGCAAGTGGACACTTTGAGGGTGCAGAGCGACGCCCGCCAGTCCGACTTCTTGGCGGCTGTTGCACGCGAGCAAGCAGCTGTGCAGCGCGCCACTGTGGCGGCAGATGCGCGTCGCGTAGCGGCGGAGCAATGCGAGGTGTTGCGCGCTCAAGTGGATGACCTGACCACGGAGCTGTCTGTGGCAAAGCAGCGCCTCGTCCAGTTGCGCGCGACTGCAGCCGGCGCAACTGAGTCTCAATTCGACCGCATCGCATCTGCGCAGGCCACTGCATCCAAGGCGGAGGAGAAGGCTGCGCAGGCGCACGCGGAGGCGGAGCAAGCAAAACGGAGGGCAGATCAGGTGCAACAACAGTCTCTAGCTGCAGTGCGCGCTGCTGAGGAAGCCGCGAGCCAGCGATGTGGTGCTGCGCTGCATGAGCGCGATGATGCTCGTGCACAAGCCGCGAAATCCGCAGCTGACGCAGCGCGACTGCGTGCAGCACTGGCATCAGAGCTGGCCACTGTAAGGGCCGAGGCGCAGCTGGCTGTGCGCCAGGGACAGGCTGCGCGACAGGCTCTGCAGCGAGATGCAGCCGCCGCGCTAGCTGACGCCAAGGCTGAAGCGGAGCGTGCGATGGCGGAAGCCGAAGGGAGATTCCAAGCCCAACTTGGGGCGGAGCAGGCCCGATGCGCATCTCTCACAGCACAGCTTGAAGCTGCGCGCGCACAAACCAGTGATGCAGCAGTCGCACGTGTGTCGCTTGCAGCTGCCGCGTCTGCCGCCGCTGCGGCATCGCAAGCTGAGGCATCTGCGATGAAGAGTACTTTCACAGCAAAGACTGCTCAGTTGGAGGCTCAGTTGCGTGATATGACGGGTCAGCGCGATGCGCTGGCCAAGCAGATTGCAGCAGCGGAGGCTGCAAGTGCAGCGGCGATGCAGACAGCTGTGGGCGAAGCTGAGCAGAAGGCTGCCAAGCAAGCTGAAAAGGCTGCTCTGCGTGCGGAAGCGGCACTGTCTGAGGCGGCAGCAGCTGCAGCGGCAGCTACGGCGGAGATGGAGGCTGCGCATGCGTCTCAGGTTGCGGGCATGCAGCATGATGAGGCCCAATTGCGGGCGGAACTGGAGGCGGTGAGCAGGCACGCGGAAGAGCTGAGTCAGCAACTTGCAGAGGTGACTGCTGACCGTGATGCGCTCCGTGCGCGTGTCGCATCTGTAGCGGCGCACTTGGGGCAACCGGCGTCGATGGAGGAGCTCACAGCTGCTGAAATGGCGGCCGCCCAAGCCTTACAGGCGGAGTTGGATGCGCTCCGAGCGAACGCAGTCGCGGAGCTGGAGCAGCAACTACAGCAGCTGCGTGCGCAGGCGGAGATTGAGCACAAGCAACAGGCAGCTGCATCCGCTGCAGAGCTGGCCCAGATGCGCGCGAATCTCATGACTGAGGCCGCCATGGCGAAAGCGACTGCTACTGCGCAAGCCGCACACGCGATGGCAGCGCATGCA
>Ga0164297_10002516_pt1 | contig 17976 bp, 18 predicted proteins | sample GEODES058metaG_FD_113539 | JGI IMG/M metagenome (GOLD analysis project Ga0164297, IMG submission 113539) | Dystrophic lake water microbial communities from Trout Bog Lake, Wisconsin, USA - GEODES058 metaG | ecosystem: Environmental > Aquatic > Freshwater > Lake | place: USA: Trout Bog Lake...
ATCCCACTGCGCTGCGGTAGAACCTTTTGGCATCATTCCACGTGAAGTCATTTCACCGATGTACGAACGCAAAGCCATAGCGTCTTGCAAAGGGCTCTTGTAACCGACAATTTTACCATCAGGCTTCTCAAACTCTGGCGGCGGCATCAGAGGCTCTCCCTCCACCGTCCCAACCGCATTCGGCGGGGTATATCGCGGACGCGCTCGTGTCTGGTCAAGTTGGGTTTTTCCGCGCATCTCAGAATCAACACTCTCCGCCAACGCGGAAGAGTTAAATTTCGTTGAAGGCAAATTAACTTGGTTTTGCTCAACACCCGGAGGAACACCCAACACGTCAGGCGTCACCATCCGCTGCTGGAGTGGATTTGTTTGGGCGGAAGGAGAGGGGGCGGCGGCTAGCGGAGCTTCGCGCGGACCTGTAAGCGCTCCTGCGGCAGGCTTACCCAACACCGGCCCAGCCGCCGGAAGTCCCGGCTCCGGCACCACCCCACCTTCCACGATCGGCGAGTTGTCAGGCCTCAACGGCCCGTTATACGGCTTTTCTGCTTTCGCAGGATACTCCACAATCGGATCATTTCTGGCAGCTATGTCACGCAGAATTTCTTGTGCTCTTGGCGGCATATCCGACCCAAATGCGTGCAAGAAAGGAGCATTTACTCCGCCATGTTTTGCAAGCTCTTCAACCGTCCTCATTGTTTCAGTCATATCAACTGTTGCGGAGTGCAAAGGCACTTTACCAAACATAGCCGGAGCGGTAACGTCACCTTCAGGGGTGATTGGTACGTCACGAACATCTTTGAGCGCTTCAATTTTCTCCGGCAAAGTTTCACGCCATTTTCTGGTTGCATCCTGCGCAACGTTACCGGCATGGTCAGGTGTTTCAGCGGTTCCCAATTTTGCAGCAACTGTTTCAATCGGATGGCCTTTGAGAAGCGAATGTGATGCCATTGCCGCCGCAGATCCAACAAGCATTTCTGTGAGAGCTTTGCCGCCAGGACTAAGCTCATCCAGCGGCAAATTTTGCCCAGCCAGTTCAGCCATAACACCTGGAATTGTCCCAGACTTCGCTGCGCCGCTTAGAAGCGCAGGTAACTCCCCGATAATTTCTTTACCAGAAGCTTGCGCAATAGCAGCAGCTCGCGATAATCCCCCACCAACCAGCCCCGCAGTTGTGCCGCCAACACCAGCCGCATACAATCCTTCATTCGGTCCTTGTGCTTGCGCGTTAGCGCCGAGATTGACTTGCGGGAACTCAGGAACATCAGGCATCTGTGGGAAACCCTTGATTCCCCACTCTGCTCCGTGTTTTGCTAAATTAGCTAGAGTAGCTGGCGTATTCACAAGCCCCGTACCTGCATTCAGAATAGCCTGGGCGGTCACCATGGGCAAATGGGTGAAGTTTCTTGCAAACCACGCAGGCGTAGACTCTGGAGTTTGCGGGGTGCTGTGCGGGGTGCTGGGAGCTGTGGGAATTGGAGTGCCAACAGGTGCTGGCGTAGGAGCTTCCCCAACCCCGTGCGTCTTATACGCCCTGAGCGCTGCTGTCTCATCAGGCGCATCAATCTCAAACGATTGGCCGCCTGCTTCGATGTGAAAAGTAGGCATATTACTTCACCCGTCGGATAGTAACACCTGGTTCAACTTCGCGATGCTCACCAACACCCAATCCGCCCTTTACGCCCGACGCTGTTCCCGTCGGATTGGGATTTATATACCCTTCTTTCTCCGCTATCGTCTGCCACTTTTCAGGCCACTCAGAGATATTGCCACCTTGGGCAAGATATTTATTTAACTCAGCTTGCTCAATGCGATTAATCGAGTGTATCTTAGTCCAGAAGTTAAATATTTTTTCCATCGCCCTCGGGTCTGTGTCCAAGTTTGGATTGTTTTTCATAAATGCATTAAACTCACCCACGGCAAGTTTTGATGTAGCTGGAAGCTGTTGTTGTATTTGCGCCATGGTCGTGTTGACCATCAACTTTGAAATCTCTTGTGCAGAGTCAAGTTTGATAATCTTGTCATATGTCTCTTGCTTCACGCCAAGACCTTGCAACGCAGATGCTACAGCTGCTTTTGCTGTAGCAAGGCCTCCGGTGCTTTGACCGTGCTCTTGCAAATCCTTAAAAGCGGCCCACGCTGGAGCAAGTGTTTGCATAATCTGCGCACCAGACTTTACCCGGTCATCAAGGTTTTCCTGATACGCGGCCATTGTAACACCACGTGCTTCTGCTTGTTTGGTTTGCGTAATCGTTGGGCCTATGATTGGCCCGGAAGCGCCTGGCGCCATTAACGGCGAAGCAACACCAGGGCTGCCGCCACCGCCACCAGAGATAATCGAAGGTAACTCTTGACCTGCCGGGCCTTTGATGGTTTGGAACGTGGGCGGCAATCCGGCTGCTTGTCTGCCTTGAATTTCCATCGCAGTCGCACCAGCTTTAGTCGGAGTAGTGCCGAGAATTGTTGCCGAAGTTGAACCGGAGCCGCCTCCAGACACAATCGCCTTAGTTTCTTGTCCTTCAGCGCCAGGGATTGTCTGCACACCCGGCACAATTCCGCCCGTCATCGCGTATGCTTTGTCAAGCGGAAGTCCAAACGCGGCACCTAAATTTCTAGTGCGCGTCACAATCTCCGCTTGGGCGTCGGCAGGGTTTTTCGGTAAATTTTCCGTAAGGGCAGTTTTAATAGCCGGATAGGCTTTTGTCAACGCACTCACCGCTTGCGCAGGTTGTCCAGCCGTAGCAATTCGAAAAGCTGAGTCAAATTTTGACGGATCACCTCCCGTCGCCGCAAGTGCTTGTGTTAGGCCTTGAAGTCCGGTGTTTGCTACACGTTGCTGCAATTCACCAATTGCGGCTTCCGTCTGCTGCACCTGCACCCCGGCTAGGTTTGACGAGCGGAAGTTTGCCAACTCCGGCGTGACATACGGAGCGTAAGGTTGATGCGATGCATTTGCAATTTGCTGCTCCGGCGTGAGCCCTTGCGAAGCCCACACGGCCAAATCCTCCCCCAGCTTGTGGCGGGCAAGCATTTGTTGCTGGAACAACACGTTCTGGTTTTGTCTGTTTCGCATTTCTGCGAGTTCGTTCATCAAACCGATGGTGCTAGGCAACCCGCCGCTTTGCGGCTGCGGGCCAAGGTTCGTGTTGACGACGGGGTTCACGCCATCGGGCATTTGAAATACTCCTGTGGGGGGTGCGGGCGGCTTAGCCAGGTTGCATCAGCGGCGAAGGTGCTTGTGCCGCCCCCGCAGGCGCGTGGGACTCAAGCAGATGATGCACAGCCGCCACTCCCAACTGATGCTGTGCAAGTGCCATCGCAGGACGAAGCTTTGCGGCTGCCGGAACCACAATTTGCTCTTCAGCATTTTTCAACCATCCGGCCAAAGGCTCTCCCCCCGGCGGCATCGGGCCAACTCCCGCCGGGGTATCCCCTGCAACCATCGCCGCGAGAGCTTTGTGGTCTGCCCCATGCGCGACTAGGGTTGCCATTTCATCAAGCACATCATCCTCTGTAACAGAGTCGCCTTTTGCGATGAGGCCAGAGAGGCCTTTTTCTATCCGAGTAAGTTGCGTATAAACTTTCTTCACCGCATCGAAGCGGCCTTTGGCTTGATCGAGCATTTTGGAGGTGAAGGAGTCCTGGGGCGGAGGGGTTGTCGGGGATGCACCAGCACCCGAAGGCGGCACACCCGTGTTGGGTTGCATTGCTCCGCCGCCAACTCCCGCTCCGGCGGTGTTGAGAAGTCCAGTGTTTTGGTCCATTTTCAAACTCCTCCGTTGCCACCGACTAGGCCGTTACTCGCCATGTTCAACCCGGTAGTCGGGCTGGTGTAACTGTCAAGAAGGCTACTTTTGTTGCCACCACTGAGGATGTTGTAATAAAGAGGAGCGTTGGCTGCGTTGGTGAGGCCGCCTGCGATGGCGTTGCCGGCCCCGACAGTCCCCGCAGCGCTTGCGGCAGCGCCTGCCGTCGTCAATGAGCCGTATTGGCCCGCCCCAGTCAAGAGCGCGTTTGCGCTTTGCCCGCCCGCCGTCGTGCCGACGCCTGCAATAGCGCTCCCCGCACTCAATCCCGTTCCAACTTGCCCTGCGATTTGATTATAAATCTGCTGATTCTGCGTTAAGTAGTTAGAGAACTGCTGCTGATACGTGGTGCTGGCAAGCCCTGTCGCATAATTCGCAAGAGCTTTGCCCATTGGCCCGGAAGGCCCCACGCCGGGCGTCTGGCTCGACCCCACTCCCGCTACCGCGCTTCCCTGCCCTTGTGCCGACGACCCTGCTTGCGTGGCAAGCAGACCCTGGTCAAGCGCGAACTTATACCCCGGCGTTTGAACAAGCGCAGAAGCTTGCGCTCCAGGTGTATCCGCAAACGGCTTCGTCAACGTCGCTGTGAGCGGGTTACCTCCGGCGTTTGTGCCGGTTAAATTCTGCAATTGCGTTAACGCGGATGTCCCTGCCCCAACAAACGGACTAAGAAGGTCTTTGTTCTCGCCATAGATTTGCTGGATCAGCGCGTTGGAATTGTTGGCTTCTTGCAGTGACACATTCGCAGCGTTGTTCGCAGCAGCAGCCTGTTTGTCTGCGGCGGAATTTGCGCTAATCGCACTGATGCCTGCGCCTGCGAGCGCGCCGCCAGCGCTGATAGCCGCAGCGGTGCCAATCCCTCCGGCGGCAATTGCACCTCCAATCCCAGAAGCCGCCGCAGCAATACCCATCAGACTGCTCCTAAATCAAGTTTCCACAACGACCCGGCGGGAACCGCACCAACTCTCCGATACATAACACCCAACCTAGAACCGTCACCTTCTGTTCCTGCGCGCAACCACACTTCCGCAACACCACGTTCGCGCAGTAGTTTGAGGTTTTCTCTTTGCAATTTCATTCCCAACCCTGGCGCGTCAGGAGAAGCGTAAAACGAGGTCTCCACGGCACTCAATTTTGCCGCACTATCTCTTGAAGCGGTTACTTCAGTCAGCAAATACCCATACATTTTACCGTTTGATCTTGCTGTGAGAATTTGCAAAATACACTGATCTTCAATGTCCTGAAGAAATCCCAGATTGAGGCTTCTCCACGCATCCGGCAAAGTGCCAAGTACTTGCGCGTGTTCAGCAAACAACCCCACTGAGTCACGCAAGAAAGTCCGCAGAGGCTCCAGGGCAAAAACAAATCCTTCAGGCGCTTCTCTACGCGCAACAGCAAGATCCCGCAATGCTACGCCTTTAGCCAACCCTGCCATTCTTTGAAGTTGTACACAATACGCTTTAACATACCTCTCATACACCACAAAAGGTTCTTGAATATTAACGTCTTTAAGCACACTCCACCATGCATAGTCAAACGGAAGCTGTAATGCGTGTTCAAAAACCTTACGTGCGCCTTCTGGGGTTCCCAACTCTTCCCATCCCACACTAACCACACCATCAACTCTCCGTTCAACTTGCGAAAGCTTTGCGTCGAGATACCGCAACGTCTGCGCAAGCGTCTCTGGAACCTCCGTCATTACTTTCATAAGAGACTTTTCTACTTCTTGTATAGGTCTCCTTACAACCACAATCCGGGCACCCTTCGGGATCGTTCGCCAAAACGGTGCAATCGCAGTCTCTACAGAGCCACAAAACGGGACTGTTGACCATGACTTAACATCCTCCATGCTTCGCAGATAACGTCCACTCTCATGCCCGCACTTCCACGGGCCGTATGTAAGAAACTCCGAAAGCCATCGCGTCCGGCTTCTCGGCAGAGCCAGCACCACAAATGGTTTGGGCGAAGCTGTGTCAGGTAAGTGTAACATACCCGATACTCTCCCCCGTGGTAGACTTATAAAACGTCACTTGCTTCGGTCCTGTTTGCGCCGCGAACACCGCCGTTTGCGGAGTCGAATATTGCCCACCGAGTTTCTGCCAGAGTTGTTGAAAGAGATAAAACCACGGCGGAGCAAACGTGAACGAAGCATCAGCTTGCGGATTGCCCGAATCCTGCACAACACCTTCATTGAGCGGGATGCCTGCTTGTTGTGCTGAAGCCATTTAACTTCCTCCCCCTTCTCAAACCGTTGTCAAACTCGCGTCAATCCACGCGCCGTTAAGCGCAGCAGGCCCGGAGAATGACCAGCTCAACTCAAACACAGGCCACCTTGCGATGCCTAAATTCTGCCATTGGGGTAAGATGCGGTAAGAAGCCTCAATCACTTCCCCCTTGTCAGTGTAAAGGGCAGTGGTTTGGAGGATGTTTGGGCCAAAAGTCCTTCCCCGATCCACGCTAACCCGCAACGCAAGCTGCGGGGGTTCGGAATTTGCACCGATCCCGCCATCCCCACATTGAAAATCCGCCACAAACTTGTGCAGCAGAATCCCTTTGCCGTCAGTCGGGATCGGCCCTTGCATCCCGGCAACAGCTTCGACTCTGGGAAAAGTTCGTATACGCGGAATTGGCCTCGCAAACACCCCTTGTCCGTCACCCAAGTCAACATCCATCGCATAGTAATCAGGCGTCACCTCGTAGAGCGTTCCGTTTTGCCAGTCCTGTCCCATATTCATCCCATTCACCCACGCCATGGACACCACACGAGAACGATTCAGCACCCCATTAGGATCGAGGAACCCCTCCTGATGCCAACCATCCGACGGCGACCCCAACGTAACATCATAAACCCATGTCTGATTGCCTGCGGGGAATGTAAGCCCGTAAAACATATGACCATCACGCATGAAGGTGAACCCGATGGCATCTGAAATTTGTGTCATCTGCTGGATAGCGTAGCTAAGCGCATAATTCGAAACAACAGTTGTTTGATACCCCGACTGCCGTAGCACCATGCCGGTTCCCAACTCACTCTGTCCAAGCCAAAAAACGCCTTTCTCAATCATCGCAACAGAATACGGCGCAACACACCCAAACTCTATATACGCTCCTGGAAGTATCGCAAACGGGAACAGCGGGTTTCCGGCGTTGTAGTGGATTTCACTCCGCACGTTGCCAAAAAGAAAAATTTCCCGTTGGTTGACGATAAAAGTGTTGATGAAATCCGGATAGCCATCTTTGACTCCCACAAGCGTGCCGTTAAACCCAATAGCCCCTTGCGTAGTGCAGCCATATTCGTTTGTGAGCGGCAAATTCCAAATCAAATATCCGTCAAGAAACTCAACTTTAGTACCACCTTTGAAAGTGCCCGTGGCGTCCACTATTTGCTGGAACCCGTCATTTGTCTGCACATTCCACGTATAACCATTAGTCGAATTGTCTACCAGGAACGCCTGTACCCCATTATCCCGCATAGCGCACATATACGACGAATTTTGCCCGAGACTCCCCAACAACTTCAACGCGTTATTGGGCAAGATTGCGTAGACGTTTGTGCCGACTACGCAGTATCCGTTGTTGTTAGATGCCCTAAAAACCCCACGTCCCGCCCCCGCTTGCGGAGGCACAATCGCTTGGCGGAGACCAGGAGAAGGGTAAAACGTGTGCTTCTTAGGACTTCCCCTGGAAGGCTCCGGGAACAAATTCACACACCGCTCAACGCTGCCGAGAACGCTGCGGGTTGCGTAAGCACCTCCGGCTAGCTCAAGCAGCATCCTTTTGTCTCCTTAAGACGCTGCGCTCACTTGCTTCCAAACACCAGCGGTAGAGCAGTTGAACAGTAGTGTGTATCCGGACGCAAGAGTAATCGGAGTAGCGTTTGCAGTCTTGGCCGTGGTCGCATTAGCAACGATCTGATCCAACACGTTGTTGTTGTTGGGATTAGGCGAGATGTTCGCGTAAATCCTCATAGTCTGTGCACCGTTGTTGATTACTAATACTTCCGACCCTTGCAGGGCAAAAGGTAACTGCACAGAGTCGTTTGCAGACGCAACGGTGTCGATTTGGTTATCCGCGTAATTCAGCAATGTCGCAGAAACTTGGGAGCCTCCTGGCGCTGCAACAATACTGTTCGCGAAACCAAGTACATAATTCGCAAATTGCGACAACGCCTGCCGGTTTACCAGTGCATCTCCGGTTTGTCCGTAGAAGTTGCTGAGATAGTTGAAAACAGAGAAAGCCATTTGCGTAGTTCCTTCTAGCTAACCAGACCTTCATTGGTCGGAGAAGATGTTATACATACCAGTCCGCGAAGCAAGCTCCACCGGTACACTCAAAAGTGGAATTTGTGTGTTGCCACGCCTTATAGTGTCCAGGGCGTCGCGGGCTTGGCCTGCGAGGATGTCACCGGGGGTGTTTGGTATGCCGTATTTGGGGCGAACTTCCATAGCAATGTTTTTGACCAGCGCACGGTAGTATTCGAAAGGCAGGTTTAACTTAACTGTCAGCGGGTTCCCGGCAAGGCTAAATGCTTGTGGAAGCTGCTCGCGGACAGTGATCCCCACACTATACAAGTTCGCTTGCGGCCAAGGCCACAGATACAACCCACCATAAGGCCAAGCCGGATCGTAGTAGCAGACTTGTGAAAAATTAGTGAGCCCTTTCAGGCGAATACGGTTGTAGTCTTCCATAGCCGGCAAAAGCTGCAATGGGTAATCGACCGGGCCATTCGGTGAGCTGATGTTTTGGCGAAAGAACGCACTTTCTATTCTGTTCGGCCTAGTCGCAAACCCCGCAGCGCCAACAGAGATTTGCGGCGGCACTACATCCCCACCTATTGGCCCAACAGTATACGGGACAAGATTTCCCGACGCATCAATCCCTTGCCCGGTAGATTTAACCACGTAAGTTTCGAGGTGATAAACCAGCCAGCGCTTGCGCTCCCACTGCTGGATTAACCACATACCACGCTCACTTGCATCCATCAAGTCTTCAGCAAGCGGATACATGCCAATTCCCAACGCCCCAGAGTCGCGCAAAGCGGCTGTGAGAAGGTCGCCCCAGGTGGTTTGCGTTGGATTTTGTGCAGTCACCTGGGAGTTCCTTCAAGGGGGCGCGGGGCGAGGTGGAGTTTACACCAATCCCGCATTTTTGACCGAAGAAGACGTAGCCGCAGATGTCCCTAAGGCTTCTTGCTGCTTTTTTGCTTCTTCAAGCAATTCTGTGAGCTTCCGGTTCTTCTCTTCCAGCTCTGTGATGTGGCTTTGTGCAGAGATCGCAGGCACCGGCAACGGGGTGAGTCCGCGTTCTTTGCGCCAAGTCTCATTAGCCGCACGGATCGCCATTGCGGGGTATCGATGCCAACCTTCCGCAATCGCCTCCGCAAGTTCTTCTTTTGAATTAACTTGTTTTGACACAATTTCCCACTGCTCTCCAAAGGTCTCTACTGTCCCCCACGAAGTTCGCTCTATGACCCCAGGCACCAGAACCCTCTCATGCCCTTGAGGATGATACAACATCATCGGAAACTCAACAGGGCCTTTGTAGAGCGGCAGCCCTTCGTCGTTGCGCGAATTTACATTCGCAGGATTTTTTGAAAAATACCCTGATGCTTCCATTGCATCATAAACAGTGTAGCGCTGACCGCTTTGTAGTGTCATGATAGGGGTTCCTTCTAGGTTGTATTAAACTTACATCACTCGTCAGGAGGGCCAAAAGCGGGAAGTGTGACTTCCATTACAGTACCAACACGGGCTTCGGTTTCTTCGTCGGGGACTTTCGCTGCTGCGACCACCGCCACTTGCGGCAAATTCACCTCCAGCATCACTCCGTGGCGTTTGAGATGGTCAAGCCACTCTTCAAGTCCTTGCAACGCCGCGAAGACTTGGCCTTCTTGATGCGAATGCGCTCCGTATTTCTTAGTAGCCCATTCACGTATTTCTTTAACCGACATCAGAGCCTCCTGGGCACATGCAAAGAGTAGCGGGATGGGAGAGAGGACTTCCCTCGAACCCCCGAACGAGGGCACTACATCCCATCCCGCAGTAGCGTAACACACGTGCGATGTGTGTTACACTACATCCGCAACAACAACTGCCCATTCAGGTCTGATCCACAAATACCCATACAACACATCCAGTCGTGTGGGCATTTGGTCAGTGCCGATCATATACTGCGTGACCATGCGGATGCTTATACCATCATACTCCGCACGGGAGCCATCGTGAATACCGCCGGGAATTTCCAAATCCGCGACAGCAAGCGTAACAGCTTCGGGCGCAAAAGCGAAGTTTTTCCGATACGACGTATTCGGCGCAAGGCCGTTTGCCGGGTTTAGGGCCGCGCCATTCACAGGCGAAGCCGTCACAGTTTGAAACTGAACCGCGTTGCCGCCGACAGCGGGGATAATGGCAGGAAAACACGGGATGACTGTGGAGTTCACCGCCACGTTCGACGTTGCAACAAACTGACACAACTGGCCAGTGGTTTGCTTGGTGATCTTATTCACCTTATACACACCGGCGATGGTGAAGATGTCGCCAACGTTCAACGTGCCCGCAAGCGGGTTCACATTGATGCTCAGCCCGGTCTGCCCCGCTCCGTTGACAGTAGCAGAGCCTTGCGCCAGCGTTCCCGTCGTGTGGATTAGGGTAGTCTGGTCACGCATCCAGATAAACCCCAGCGCATCATACATACGCCCAGTGATGTACTGGCTGCTGATTTCGCTCTGCGGATTTAACAACCCCGAAAGTGACGCCACAACTCTCGCTTCAGTGTCGGGAGAGTTGACAATTTTCCAGTTCGCAGTAGGCGCGGAGTTTTTGCTCAGCGCCGCTCCGGCCTGCAAGTAAGTCCCCTGGTTTGGGATGAGAAGATTGGAGTTTGCATCCTGGTTAGCAACAAAGTTGCAGATGCCGGACTCGGACCCCGACATGATGTCAGTCGCGACAGCACCGACAAGGTTATTCACCGCCGGAGCCAAAACTCTCCGGGAGTAGTCATCGAGAGACATAGTGCGGTCAAGCGTGCTGAAGCTGACGCCAACATTCCTTTGCGTAGACAACACCAACGTGGTGCTCTGTTCCATGGTGTCTTGAATACTAAGCGCAGGCCCTAAAGAAGGCGTGTAGTCATTCGGCAAGCGAATTCTCAATGCAGTGCCGTTTTTTGCTCCACCAACTGCGAAGCTGGAGTCGTATTGCATGTCCACGTTCTGCAAGAACGCATTCGAGTTCTTCCAGAGACGCACAGCCTCACGGGTGATCATGTTGATAGTGAGAAGCGAATTGGCCACAGCCGGAACCTTTCAATTGCGGAGCAAGAGCGCTCCTAATCGGGTGGCGAACCCGGATGCGGCCTATGCAGTCGATTTAACGAGTCCACAGTGCTCGTGGTGTTTAAGGAGTCCACACTCCGCAGAGTTAGACGGAACTCAGAACCGTGTAGACGCAGGCACGTGGAAAAGCAGGTGGTTCTCACGTAACATTTGTTCTTTCTGGAATTTTATCCACATTCTTGTTGTTATCTTTGCTAGCATTGCCAGCGTGACCCGCGCCTTACTCTCCACACTAATCGGCATAATCCACTCTGCCTTAACAATCGCAGGCGCAGCAACAAGCCCAAACATGCCGCCAATAAACTTTCGGCGTGATGGTAAGATTAACTCGTTCACCGTCCCGCCCGCCGCTTCGCTTGCTCAGTCACGTGCGCATTCCTGCGTTCCATCCAAACGCGCATGTCGAGATTATCCGCACGTTCAGGGTCTTCAGCCGCGATAGCAGCGTGATTGCGTCCGGTGCCGGTGATGGGGGTAATGGGCTTCGGAACAGACGACACTGCTTCAATGTCTTTGGCTGCAAGCTTGCCAAGCTCCATCCCCATGCGGGTCGGACTAAGCGTCATGATCCGCGCGGCTTCGTTGGGATCGTCTCCCAAAGCACGAATCAGCTTAGGCGCAGCCCCCGTGTCCACTATCGCCTGAAGCATAGTAAGATACTTCGTGTTTGCGTCTTGGTCAGCCGGATCATGCAGAGTGCGGAGTTTCGCCACACTGGCATCGAATTTATCCGCGCCAAATTCTTTCTGGCCTTCAGCGATAGCAGTGTTGAGCGAGTCGGTGAAGTTTTTCCACTCCGCGATCTTAACCGCTTCTTCTGCCGCAAGCTTTGCAGCTTTTTCGTTAATCTCAGCTTGGATCGCCGCCGCATCTGCTGGAGCGTTACTTTTAAGTTTCTCCACCTCTCGCGCTAATGCCGCTTTCTCCGCAACTAGCCGATCCAACCTAGCTTGAACTCTCTCCGCAGCGTAATCGCGTTCGGGTGCAGGGGGTTTTGGAGCTTCCGCCGGGGCCGGAGGCGGCGAAGGGGCTGCCGGCGGGTCGTCCGGCGCAGTTGTTGCAGTTGTTCGGGGAGCAGAAGGTTCGGGAGCAAGGATGAGGGGTTCTGCGGGGGGTGTTGCCCCAGGCTGCGGGGCGGTCAGGGCTGGCGTTTCAGATTTGGTTGACATGGGGGTTAACCTTTGCTTTGTAGCACGCCTTGAGGGCGTCCGCGCCCCCGCAAAAGCGAGCCGTCAAGTATAAGCGCCTCATAGATTGCCTCTTTGGTCTCATCGTCAAGAGGCGCTTGGAGTCGCGCCGCCATCATGGCTCGCGCAGCAGGTACAAACCTGTACGTAAAAGCTTTCAAAAACGCCATCTCCAAATGCCGCCGCGAAAAGCCCGGATGTGATTTCTGCCACGCATTCCATATATCATTATCAGCCATCAACGCTTCATACGCACTCAGAGTGAGTTCTGTTGCTTGCGCATAAACAGCCTCGTGGGCGTGGAGTGTTTTGCGCTTGGTGCCTTTTGAGATTAACCCAGCCATCACCCAACCTCCTTTAACTGGGTAAGTCGCAAGTATTCTGAGTGTGTTGTGCGCAACTTATGCGAAGTAATAGCAGGATGCAATACCCTGAAAACTTCTAATCCCAAGTTGTGTACCATCACTTTTAAACACTTTGACAGTTGTTCAGTTAACCATCCCGACTCAAACGACACAACTACCGAAAGCAGTGGAGGTTTATACACTAAAATCAAAACTTCACCATCCCACTCCGGATATGGCCCTTTGCGGATTTCATAAACATCAGGCACTACTTCTCGCAAAGGACAATCTTCCCAAACAGGGACATTTAAAATCGACGTTGTGTTTTCCATCATCCAACTCCTCTATTCACGTCCACCTTCTCACCAAGCCCTTGCGGGACCACCTTGAACGGGTCATATTCCACCGGGGTAAACACATGCTGCGGAAACATCCCCCGCAACAGTTCCAACTTCATCTGGTCTTGGAACTGAGCGGGCGTAGGCGTTCCGCTCAGAGCTGCCGGTGAGATCGCTGGGGGTTGCGGAGTCGGCGGCGTGGGTGGCGGTTGGGTAGATGATGAAGGCTGCGGCGCTTTCACTTGTCCGCCCAACAAACTCGGCTGTTGCTCCGCAAGCGTAGGTGCCTTAGCCGCTGCTTCCGCCACCAATTTCTCCTTATACGCTCCCAATGTATGCAGTCCTGACGGCGACGTTGGTGTTGCCTCCACCGAAGGTGCAAGCAACGCTGGCGGTCCCATCGGCGGCTTTGTCCCGCCCGGAAACCACCCTGGTTGCGCCTCATTCACGAACGTATTCACCCCAAACGGATCACGCTCATTCGCTCTGTTAGTGAGTTTTTGTGTCATCGCGGAGTCTCCTTAGCCCTCTGTTGTGCTAGTGGAGCAACGTGAAGATATTTACCCTTTCGTGTCGGATCGGCCAAATACCACTCACCATCCCCTCCTTGCGCCGCCCCCGGAATCGGCGCTTGCGGCGGCGCTGGCTCCTCCCCCACCCCACCCCCCTCAGTCTTAATGTCCTGCATAATCCCCGTGATTGAAGTCTTCATTGAATCCTGAACTGCCTGCGCAATAAGCGATTGGAGGCCTTCGGGGTCTGTCGGAAGCATTTTTTGCAACACCCCAAGCCTCTTTGTCTCAGCATCGTAGACTTCAACTTCCCGTAGTTCTTCCTTGTTTACCAGTTTGATCTTGTCCCTTGCGTGCCCGTCAAGCGCTTTGACAAGTGCGCCCTGAAGCGTCTGCACTTGTGCTTGAAGTTCTTGCTCTTTCGCCGTCGGCCCTTGTCCAAGCGCCACAGGCGGCACCATTCTCCTCAACCTCAACGAAGCCTCTTGTGCCCCTTCAAACGACATATTCTTCAGCAACACATCACCCAAAACGGGGATCAGCCCAGGCGCTTGCGTCAGTAGAAGCGTCATATTTTCTACAGTCTCTTCCCGACGAGTGTCATGCGCCGGGCCAACACTCGCCGCTACTTCAAACTTTCCCACCATCGGGTTCATAACCCGCTTAATCACCTGGCCTTGATGGTCCATCTCTTGCGCATACCCCTCTCGCATACTGGGGTCAATTACGAGATCATACTCAATCCCATCATTTGCCACTATACGTTTGATGCGTTTTGTGTCGTATAGTCTCGGATAAAGATCAAGAAGCTGCTTGCCCAACGCAATGAGGGTGCCTTCGTAGTTGTCTTGGAAGTGAAAATTCGCTGTCGCACTCTGGTTTCTTCTGGCGTTAATCGCTGCGCCAGTGCGCTCGTTCCCCGGCTCCCCCATTTGGTTTTCATACTGCCCAGACACCATCATAATTTGCTGCCGAGCATTTTCCATCGCTTGCTGGAACCCGGCCGACGCCGAAGGCGGGTCAATCCGTTGCGGCGCCGGAATCGGCATCTCCGGGTTGCCTTCCGGATCAATGTGGTTGTAAGGCAACACAGCGGGGTTGTCAATGTTTGACCTGCTCCAAATTGCCTCATGTTCCTCAATCGCCTTTGCAGGCGCGAGCCACGGAGCTTTAGTCTGAAGCGACAACCCTTCAACCTGCGTTGATGCGAAGTAGTTGAACGTCCTTTGTCCATCCAACATATATCGCGTGTGTCCTTTTCGGTCAAGCCGGCCCTCAATAACCGTCTCCTCTCCCACGCACCGCAAAATTGGGATGTACTTGCCCAACCACACCGTTTTTTCAACCACTTCAGATCCTACTATCAAATACCACTCAACTTCATCCGAAGTCACCTCGCGCAAGCGGGTGGTTTCCCGATCAAGAATACCATCACGGGCTTCTTTTTCCCTGATGATCCCCTCAAACCTCCCTCGCGGAATTGTAAACCGTTTGCCCTGGTGCAAAAACGACACCAACTCAGATTTCTTCGGAACCCGTCGAAAGTACTCACAAACCCTCACATACTCATCGCTGTGGTAGCTACCAGCACCTGCACTAAGCCCAAACGGTCCCGTACCTTTCACTTTGTCGTAAAGGTCAGGATACGTCTCACGAAAATCCTGCTTCGGCACTTCGTCAAAAATAAAAGCAAACTTCGCATCAAGTGCGTTTCCGCCGATATGAATGTCAGGGTCAATAAAAACCTGCATGGGGTCATCGATTGGGTCGATGTATATTTCCTGGTCAAACGAGTCATCCGCTTCATACCGGGTGACCAATCTGCAATACCCCACCCCACCATCAATTGTCCACTGTCGCATCATAGGCAGCGCAATGTGCTGGGCGTCTGAGATTTGTTGCGTATGACGGAACAAATCTTGCATCACCCCTGCTGACTCCGCGGTCGCGCCGTTGCCCATTCCAAGAAACTTCACCTCAGATTTGTTTTTTCGCATCTCATTTGAAATCATCCGATTATGCGCCCTGATCAAATTCAACGTCAAACAAGGCCTTGCGGAATTTTGCCGCGCAATGCGATACTCGCTAGGCCACTGATACCCGTTTTCTGAGTCGCCGTAAGCAAATTTAATATCCCGAAGAAACCTGGAACGCCACTCACTTTCCCATTCATTGCACCGATCAAACCGCTTTCGCGCCTCATGCACAACAGGATCATCACTTAACACATCAGGTGAAGTCTCATCCGGATCAGGCCTCCGCAAATCCCCTCTTCTCACCGGAGCCATGTCAAACCTCCTTCAATTCTTCCCACAGCCCCAGCCCCGATTTTTGCCAAACGTTCACCAAGACTCCCCCCTGGCGCACGCTGGGAGACACTCTGCCCTATCCGCCTCACTTTAGTGCTTATAGCGAAGTATTTGAAAGCGTCAGCGCCGTCAGAATTTATCAATTTCGTCAATTGCCCACGATCGTCCACTTTCCAGCAATACCGTCGCAGCACATTCAACCCCGCTGCACACCCAACTTCGTCGAAGTAGCAATTGGGAAACACCACCCTAGCCGCGTTAATCCCGTCATTGTCGCTTGTCGCCGGCACAATCTGCACTGTGTAGCCAGACGCCCTGACTTGTTCCTCAATCGACCCCGTAAACCCCAGCCGTTTGTGCTTCGCATCATGCGGCAGAAACAACGTGCCAAAAAAATACCCGGTGTTTTGGCAGTATTTGAGATAATGCGAAAGTTCTTCTCTACTCGCCTCGTAGTAGCGCAACACTCGCCACTGCATCGCAACTCTCTGCACAAACCACAACGCAGTGTTGTTAGCGCTGCCTAAATCCCAAAACACATCAACCGGAACATCAGGTGCATACGGCACCGCACAAATCCGTCCTTCAAGTTGCGCCGCACGTAGCTCTTTCGCATAAACCGCGCCATCAAGATTTTGCACAGTGGCACCTTCCCACACATGCAAATACTTGTCGTAGTTTTCCTCTTTCAACTTCTCCATCTCTCGACGGAGGACTTTAGGAAACCACGGGTTGTCACGCCACGAGACTTTTACGGATAAAATGTCAGTTGACTCCATCACAGGGCATTCAATCGGCTCCAGTGCAAAGTTTGGCCCAAACAAGCGCTTTAGTGACTCTTCACTCTCAAACCTCTTTGCCGGGTTGTCTACCGTGACAAGTCTGGGGTCTTTCACAAAATGCTTATACGTATGGTCATCTTCCAACTCCGGGTTGAATGTCAACCAAATCTCGCTATTGTCAGACCGGATAGTGGGGATCAGCACGCCCCATGAAGATGCAGATATATTGCTGGCTTCTTCCGCCCAGCAAATATCAACACCTTCAAACGACCTGATAGAAGAAACATTGTTGCGTATACCTGCAAACGAAAATACAGTCCCATTTCTGCCATAGATCGTAGTTTTCTCAACAGTGTAAAACGCGCTTAGGCCCATTGCGATAATCTGTTCCCGAAGCAACTTATGCACGGAGTCGTCAATAGACTTTTGCAACTCACGCACGCATAGGATGGTGAGTTTAGTTTTTCCGGGAAACAAAATCCCGGGATTCATCCCAAGCAACAACAACGCACGAGCGACGTCCCAGCTTTTCGCACCACCCCGCCCACCCCAGAAAACCTTGTACCGCTTGGGCACAAACAAGGGAATAAAAGGGGAGGGAAACTTGATTGGTTCGGGGGTTGGCATGAGGGGCATCCTGGGTGGGAGTTTGCCCCGGACAAAACGTACTCAGTACACCCTGTCCGGGGCGGTTTTCACACTAACACCACCTTACGGATACGCGCTAGCACTAATAATCCCTGTCGCAGAAGACGTCCCCAACGAGGTGAGAATGTTGGGAGTACCAGCAGCCGGAACAGTTGTCGCGGTGCACTGCACCACCGTTCCGGTCGCACTCGCCACCACCGCGTAAGTTCCGTTCACCGCAAGCGTGCACGCATTTACCGCGTTGTAGCCAGTTGTGGTGAAGATTTGGAACCCAGACGTCAACGACACCGCCGGGACGATACGCATCTGCACAGGAAACTGCACAAAACACTGTGCGACAGTCACGCTCTGATCAACACAGTTCGCCACAGCATTGATCGCAGCCTGGTTTTCATAGTTGAAATACCAGTAGGAGTAGTCGATCAAAGCCTCAACGCTGGCAGGCCTTCGCTCGAAAGCGGTAGGCCCGATCACCCCCGACGGGAACACCATCGTCGGTGTCGAGGGCTTCGCTTCAAGCTGCAAACCTTGGAGTTCAATCCAATCAGTCGTGCTTGCACCTGTGCCGGTAGGGGTGAAGCACACTTCCACACTCACATCCGTTACCGCAGTAGTCGTGCTGGGAATGTTAGCAGGTATCGGAGCTGCCACCACGTACCTTGTCCAGGTGGTCGAACCGGCGAATGTAACAAACCCGTTCGCTCCCACGATACCGCCACC
>Ga0164297_10002518_pt1 | contig 17969 bp, 21 predicted proteins | sample GEODES058metaG_FD_113539 | JGI IMG/M metagenome (GOLD analysis project Ga0164297, IMG submission 113539) | Dystrophic lake water microbial communities from Trout Bog Lake, Wisconsin, USA - GEODES058 metaG | ecosystem: Environmental > Aquatic > Freshwater > Lake | place: USA: Trout Bog Lake...
TAGTTATGGAACTGCTCAGCATCTAGAGCATTCTATTGCGCAGCTGATGGCGGGTGCTTCTCCATCCAACGGTTGATATAGTCGATGAACCAGCCCATGTCAGCAGGGATGTTGCCCTCTATGGCCGCCTGCTTGCAGAACTTGTAGTAGAACAGCTTACGCAGAGCCAGCATCCGCATTAGCCTCTCCATGTGCACTTTCCCGTGCCCAGCAGCCTCGTAGCCCGCGACCAGGTGCTCCAGAAAGTGCTCCACACTCACTCCAGGCACTGGATCTCCGGTCGGCAGCGCCCCGCCTTCAGTGAGCATCAGCGTTGTGATTGCAGCTTGCGCCAAGTCGTACTCCCACCATCCCCTCTGCGTCTGGTCCCAATCGAAGACGCGCAGTGCTGTCGGGCCATCGGGGCCGTGCACAATGTGGAAATTGGACAAGTTGAGGTCACCATGAATGCAGCCATATGCGCTGGGATGGTCTATCGCTGCAGCATCGTCTGGGTGCAGTGCTACTCCTGCCATAATGGCGCAGTGGACTTCATCCCAGCGCTGCATGCGCGCAGCAATGTCTGGATGGGCCAGCTCAAACTCACGACCGCCTTGGTGAAGGCGAGCGAGTGTGGCTCCCCAACAGCGGATGGTGGCCGCATCTGTTGCCCATTTCATGCTTGCGAAGTCCACTGGCTCGCCGTCAGCCCATCGTATGGCGCACAACGTGAACGCCGGCAGAGAAGGGAGCTGCACTCGCGTGACAGGCGGGTGGAGGGGAGCACAAACGCAGTCCTCGCCTCGCTGTACGAAGAAGTCAACGAACGCCATCTCGTCAGACACCCGCCGGTGCTTGGTGCCGTGCTCGTCATCTCGGGTGGCCCGAACAGCGTAGGCGACGCCCTCCGCGTTGGCGGCCTTGAACGTTGTGTTCTGGCTCTCCTTCACGCGGTCGCCCAGCACGAGGCCATAGTGCTCCTTCGCAGCCGCTGCCACGGCGTCTCTGTCCACGGGCAGTTGCTCGAAGAGCGGCATCGAATCTGTGGAGAGCTCCTTGAGGGATTCTGCATGCGTGGCAGGTCGCCGCATTCCCTGCGTTCCCGATCATGGACGTTGCGCTGAGGGTGCAGCACGGGAAGGTGGTTCTGGATGTCGCTGTGCCAGCGACTGCGAGCGTGCTGGACCTGAAGGCTGCGCTTCGTCAACTCACTTCGGTGCTCGAGCGCAACATGAAACTCATCCACCGCGCCAAAATACTATCTCCAGACAGTGCAAAGCTGCACGCACTTGGAATCAGCGACGGAGATAAGCTCATGCTCCTTGCTGGTGGCCCAGCACTTTCTGCGCCTCCAGTTACAAGGCCGCAGCCAGCTGTGAGGACGTCGACTGTGTCACGTCCGGAAAAGCTCAGCAGCGCCGTGACTGGCTGGGCAGCCACAGGCATAGTGGCGCTGCGCGACGCAGGCGTGTCGTCGCTTCCGGAGGAAGTGGTGACCCGCTGTGCACACGCAACGGTGGTCGACCTTCACAACAACAGGTTGCAGGCAGTGCCGCCGCCGTTGGTGACGTTTACAAAGTGCACACGATTGACGCTGTCATCCTGTGCGCTGACAGAGCTGGACTGCAGTGTGCTTCCAGCAACACTGCAGCTTTTACAGCTTGATAGTAACGCACTGACACGATTGCCGGACTCTCTAAACACATTGACTGCGCTGCGGAAGCTCACTGTGAGCCGCAATGCGCTGCAGACGCTACCAGATTTGTTGGCTTTGCCAGCGTTGACATTGCTGGATCTCTCGCACAATCAGCTGTCTGCTCTGCCTTCTGATTTGCACGCATGCGTCGCCCTGGAGGAGCTGCGCATGGAACACAACCAGATTGTGAAGCTGCCGACCAGTCTTTGCGCACTCCCACGGCTTGCTGTGCTCTCATGCGACACGAACAGAATAGAGCACCTCGATGCTGAGCTGCTGAAGGCGCCTGCATTGCACACGCTGTCACTGCACAACAATCCCATCACTATGGAGCGGCTTCGTGAGCTGGATGGGTGGAAGGCGTTTGATGCCCGTCGCCAGGCGAGGGTGAACAAGCAGGTGGCGGGGGGCGTGATGACGGCAAGCGCGCTAGATGAGGGCGGAGACGCACTCATGCGCAACAGACACGGACCATAATCAAGGATGTGCGTATCTATTCCGTTGCGACTCCGTCTGCTGCAGGCTGCTCCTCGTTCGTCCACGCCCACTGCGGCATCCCTGTGCAGCTGAGACCGGATGCAGTGCACGCTGCCTCCGTGCATGCGTGACACCTGCTACTCTTGGGGGCGATGCCGCATGATACAGCGCAATGCTCAGCTGCACAATCGTAGTACGCTGACCAGCAGGCGCCACACATCTTAGAAAACGGCGCCTTTGCCAGCACGCACGCCTCTGTACAGTCCCCGCCAGCTATTGAGCACGACTCGAGGCACCCCGTCACATCGGCACGTAAGTGCGCTCTGCTATTGCGCCATACAAGTGCATCAGGCTGCGTCCCGCACGCGCCGCGTTCTGCTGCAGCGAACGCCACTGTGTCACTGCGTCCAGCTTCTAGCCCCGTGGCCGGGTCAGTGGCTAGCAGCTGCGCAACCACTGGTGTAGACGGCACGAGCGAAGACTCCAGGGTGCACGCCGCGAGGCCAGGTCCCGAACAGCGCGTGTGAGATACAGCACTGTCGTTCGCCCACCACGCGTCTGTGAGTAGTGTGTATGTCCAGGCGGGGTTGGGAACGTCCCACGCGAGCGAGAGGCGCTCCGCCTGGGCAGCGTCAGCAAGGCGCGGACCAGCAAGCGGCTCTGCAGCTGTCGAGGCGGCGCAGACAGTGAGCACGCCACACGCTATGAGTGTTTGCACGCGCCGCCTTGATTGCTCCGTCAACATGGCGCACGCGGAAAGCCGCCCATTATTGTGTCACCGCCACGTCGCTGCTCCTGTCAAGCTCCCCGTTCTCCAGACGCAAAGTCCCAGGGCATGTGAGGACGTCGCATGATGAGTCTTGACGATGTGCAGTACTTCAGTGCGGATTTCGACTACGAGGCGCGTGCGCTGCGAGCCAACCAGCGTCAGTTCCTAATCTGACAACTCGCGCCTCGCGCAGGAACACCGGCGTCGAGTGCTCGCCGAGCATGGTGAATCACTGGCGACTTGCACAGACGTAGAGCCAGTCGACAACGGGTGGAGCGACGCCGCAGAGCAGTCCTCCGCTTGGAGCCGCTTCTACGACCGTCACGACACGGCGCCCTTCTTCAAAGCAAGGCGGTACCTCACAGCTGAGTTCCCCATACTCATGCAGACCAACGGCGTGACAGTCCTCGAGGTTGGCTGCGGCACAGGCTCTAGCGTGTTGCCCTTGCTTGAAGCCAACCCAGGCGCCCGGGTCATCGCTTGCGACTTTTCAGCCAGCGCAGTGGCCGCTATAAACAGAGCTATCAAGAAAGCGGGTGCGTCGACTTTCAGGAGAAAGATGATGGCTCTGAGCGGCACTGACGCTGCGCATGCTTGCAGGCGTTCCGCCGTCACGCTTCTGCTCGTTCGTTGCAGATCCGTCATCGCACGAAAAGCCGCAGCAGTTCGCGGATGCGATTCATGATGCGTGCATTGCAGCCGGATGGACGCAGGTGCCATCGATCGATGCTGTGCTTTCGATCTTCGTCCTCAGCGCAGTTGTGCCCTCGCGTGAGGCCGCCTTCATCGGGGCAGTAGCGACTGCAATACGCCCGGGCGGGACGCTGTGCTTACGCGATTACGCCATCGGTGACCTGCCAATGCTGCGCTTTGCCGCCAGTGCCAGACGCCTGAAAGATGCACCTCTGTTCCAACGAGGAGACGCAACCCTCGCGCGCTTTTACGACAAGGAGGACCTGGTCGCGCGCGTCATGCAGGCCGCTGCCGATGCGGGGGTTGGATTGCGATGCAGTGACAGTGAGTACTGCTGCGTCCAGGTGAAGAACAGGGCTGAGCAGCTGGACATGCGACGAGTCTTCGTGCACGCCCAGTTCGTGCGGGAGTCATAATGAAGTGCAATCGAGCAGAACAGACGCGCCACGTTGGACTGAAAGCACACGTGTATTGCTCCGAGGAGGCAAGTGTGGCGCAGCTGTGAGTCCTAGACTTGCTGCCAGTCGCGCGCGCATGCTGTAAAGCGTGCACACACTCACGCCTAAAGCCATGGCGATTGAGCGCAAGCAGACGGCGAGCCTGGTCGTCGACATCGCCCTGTACGCGGCCAGTGCTCTGCTCTCGTTTGTCCTGCTGAACAACGTGCTCAAGAAGCTGGACCCAAACCACGAGAACGTGAAGCAGGTGAGGCCCAGCGCCAGTGCGCGTCTGGCGGGCCGCGACGTCTTGTGCAATGATTGATGCGCAGTGGGTCCTCACTTTCCGCCCTCTCAGGCGCAAGCGAAGAAGAAGGAGCTGTCCAAGCGTCTGGGGCGGCCGCTGCTAGACACGAACCAATACGAAGACGTGCGTGCGCTCGCCTGAGCGGCGCAAACGCGAAGCAGCAGCCTGGCAGGACTGACTTGCCCGCCCCCTTGACCACGACGCGCGCGCAGATTATTGCCTGCGACGTGGTGAACCCGAACCACATAAGCGTGACGTTCGACAGCATCGGCGGTCTGGAGAACATCAAGCAAGCGCTGGCGCGTGTGCTGGTTGACTTATGTAGCTACGCCTGCAGCCCGTCTGACACGCTTGCTCCCCCGACGCGTTTACCACAGCATGACCTTGTCATCCTCCCGCTTGTCCGGCCCGAGCTCTTCACGCGAGGCAAGCTGCTGAGTCCAACCAAGGGCGTTCTACTGTACGGTGAGTGCGCTCTCCCAGCCGCTGTCTTGTTGTCTCTCTCTCCGCGCCTTCCATGGCGCTGACAAGGGCTGTCATGCAGGTCCTCCTGGCACCGGCAAGACGATGATTGCCAAAGCGCTTGCCAAGGAATCCGGCGCTTGCTTTCTGAACGTGCGCTCAGCTGCATTGCAAAGCAAGTGGTTCGGCGACGCCCAGAAGCTCGTCACGGCGGTGTTCACGCTTGCTTGGAAGATCCAGCCGTGCGTCATCTTCATCGACGAGATTGACAGCTTCCTGGGTTCACGCAAGTCGTCCGAGCATGAGGCTGTGACGAGCATGAAGACCGAGTTCATGGCGCTCTGGGATGGCTTCCTGACAGACAACAATGCGCGCGTCCTCGTCCTGGCTGCCACCAACAGGCCATGGGACATCGATGAGGCTATCCTGCGACGCCTGCCCCGCGCGTTCGAGGTGCCGCTGCCTGACGCATCCCAGCGCAAACGCATCCTGTCGGTCCTCCTGCGGGGTGAAGATGTGGATGAGACGCTGTGGGCAGATCGCGATGGCGCGCTGGACCGCCTTGCGATCGCGACGGAGGGGTACAGCGGCAGTGACCTCCAGGATTTGTGCAAGCAGGCAGCCATGCTGCCCATCCACGACTTGCTGGAGGAGGAGCGCGCCAGTGTCTCTGCGGCAGGCGCCATGGCGGACCTGTCTCCTAGGGAGCCGCGGCCGCTGACTGCAGAGGACTTGTTTGTTGTTCTCGAGAGCTCCGCGCCGCCCTCTGCAGAGGCGGCTGCGGCGTACCACCGCAGCGTGATGGTGGACAGGCAGATGCGCTACTCGATGCCCATGCGTGGAGGAGTGCCGCCTTCGGCAGCCAGCGGGGGAGCGCCGCCTTTGGGCGCTGATATGGACTTGTCAGGCCTCATGCAGGCTATTCTCGCGATGACGCAGCAGGCATCCAGTAGTGGTGGGCCCACGGCAGCGCCCGAAGAGGATGCAGCCAAGGAGTCGTCGTCTGGTGGGGAGAACGGTGCCGGACCACGGGGGGGAGTTCCGAAGCTGCCGCGCGGACGCAGACGAGGAGGCGGCAGGGGTGCAGCTGATGCTGATGCTGCGTGGCACGACGCGCCGGACGAGTGATGGACGTGATTGTGCGGACATTCCATTGACACCGTGACCGTTCTTCGTCCGCCTTGCCTCTAGAGCCACACATCGTATGTTGTGCCATCCTCCCCAATGGTGGTCACCCTCCGTGACGCCACCCCGCGCGCCGCCGTCTCCGCCATCTCCAGGTCACTGGGCAGCGTGTCTCTTAGCAGCTGGAGCGCAGTGCCACCCATCACTTGGTCCACCTGCTCCGCGGTCAGGCCCTGCGTGCGCAATGCTTCCTGAAGCAGCGGCAAACCGGTTGCATCCAGCGCATCGGGGATGACGATGCCGCCGTCCCAATCACTGCCCAGAGCCACTCGGTCAGCTCCAACCAGCGCGACCAGCGCTGCGATGTCTGCAGCCACGCCTGAGACTGGGTCGTGCGCCCAGGGACCCACCGCACTTCCGTTAGCACCCACACACGCGGCGAATGACATGCCGATGACTCCACCCGCGGCAGCGACGTCCCTCAACAAGGCGTCTGCGACGACTGCAGGTGCTGGGTACTGCTCAGCCCCTACCCCCGGCTGCCTGCCGAGTGCGCCCCCCGCAAATGAGCATCGCGATGCTGCCGATGCGGGAACAATGTGTGTGAGTGCCAGCGGGCGCGTCAGGTTCATGGCCAGCACCTCCCGGATGAGCGCGTCCGAGGAATGAGTCAAATCTACCAGGACGCCCAGCTCCTGCAGGCGGCGAACAAGGTCTCTACCCCATGCAGTGAGGGCATCACCACCAGTCGCCTCGCCATGACGGCTGCCTCCTGCGGCGTTGTGGCCTGTATTGTGAAGCGCCACCGTCCTCACACCCAGCTCGAACACCTCATCGGCAGCAGACGCAGCATCGCCGTCAGCCATGTGTGCTAATGCATCAACGCCCTCGATGCCCAGAATTGAGGCTGAGTAGCGGCACCCCGTGCGATGAGTTGTGCACAGAGAGCGCTGCACGATGTACAGCTCCAGCTCGTCCTTGCTCGTCAGCACCTGCAACGCCCCGGAGCTGCGTGCAGAGATTGCCCACGTACGCGCGAATGCATGCTCCAGTCGCGCAGGCGCGGAGTGGATCTGCCAGGGAGGAAGACCCTGGAGCAGGGACAGCAGCGCGGCGCCATTTTGCGGGCGGCACAGCACATTGGACAGCAGTGCAGGGAGGCTGTTGCCAGCAGTGCACGGCCAGTGGAGCAGCGTGGAGGTGACGGGCAGCGTCGTGAACACTGTGCAACACCACACAGGCTCAGTGTCAGAAGCTCTACACTGGCGCTGCAGACACGAGGGACAGCTTCTCGCACGCACCGCTGAGAAACTGGACAGCGACGTGGCCGTCTATGAGTCGAGGCAAGTCCTGCGCAGCGGTGCTGCTGTCAGACGAAGTTGCGGGCATTGACAACACTGAGGCTATGCTCACCACGTGACTGCGGGTGCACCTCCTCCAAGTACAACGCGGCGAGTTACGAGCCTGATGCGTGGGCGTCAGTGGCTGCAGGTGAATAGGTGAATACGTGCAGGGCTGCGTCGTACCAGAAGGTCGATGGAGGACATGACGCTGCTTGCATGCAAGTCCGCGGTGAACTGCAGTCGCGGTGACCCCCCGTCAGCTGGTTTGAGTGCGTCATCGCGTGCACTGAGTTGAGGCGGCCCTACGCTGGGCGGGGCGAGGAACGCGTTTCCCCGGGCACGCAGAGCTGTGAGCAGGCCTGCCCAGTTGTATGCGAGCAGCGCCACCACGAGGGCGCGCTTCCAGAGCGGCACGCCCATCCATGCAATGGTGCGCTGGCGGGGGAGCGCACGAATGGAATGATTACGATTGCGTGGCAAGGTTGCATTTTCACAGCAACACGGGTTCACAGCATTGCACTCGCTCCACGGGAGCCCTTTCCTGGTACTGGTTCCTGCTGCTGAAGGTGTCCACTAGACCCACCTCTGAGGGTGGGCCGTGCCAATGGTTGCGGACGCTGTCTACAATCTGTTCCAGCAACGCAACGCAGGAAGTCTCCGGCGGCGTGTGCAAGACTCCTGTCAGCTCCCGCTGCATGTCTGCATTTGCGCGCATCAAATAGTTAGCCAGCTGCTTCAATTTACCGGTTCTGAAGCGTGACAACTCCTCAGACGTGCGCCCACCTGCAGCCTTGACGCTGCGTGGCTCAGGAGCCAATGCAAGCTCGTCATGGTATCGCCGCAAAAAGGTCTCCACCAGTGCCGCCTCCGTGTGCGCTGCAATCTCGGGTGCTGCGCCGTATGCTGCTTTGATGCGCCAGAAGATCAGCGGGTCCTGGGCAGCCCCTCTGCCAATCATAACGCCGTGACAGTTCGTCATCGAGTGCAGCAGCTTCGCCTTTGCAACGGTGGTGACATCTCCGTTCCCAATCACGTGCACTGGCGCCACGAAGCGGACTGCGCGCTCCGTGAGTCCCCAGTCAGCTGCGCCGCTATAGCCCTGCTTCCTCGTTCTTGGGTGGAGAGTCAGCAACGAGGCGCCAGCGTCGATAGCAGCGCGCAGGTTGTCCTCAAAGAGACTCGTATCGTCGTATCCAGCGCGCAGTTTGACACTCACGACAGCACCATGCGGCTCGGCAGCGCGCACCATGGCCTCAACGCACGCATGCAGGGCTGCTGGTGTGCGCAGCAGAGATGAACCAGCTCCCCGTCCAGTGACTGTGTTTGCCGGACAGCCGCAGTTGAGGTCCACTCGGTGCGCGCCCAGAGAGCCGGCGAGGTGACTTGTCGCGGCTGCCAGGAAAGCGGGGTCGCTGCCCATTATCTGAGCCGCCAGCGGTGTAGACCCCAGCTCGGTGGAGCTGTAGGCGGCGCGAGTGAGGCGTGCCGCGGACTTGTGCACTTGGCCCTCCGACGGCGGCAGCACGCCGGGGACTCGGATGAACTCAGTACAGGCCTCGTCCATGTGCTCGCCAAACGACAGCGCAAGCGCTCTCCGGAACGCGCGGTCACCGAGGCCCTCCATGGGCGCCAGGAAGAGTGGCGGGGCGCGTCCTGACGGCGCAAAGAGCTCGTTGAAGCGAGTTGATGCTCTTGGGCTGGCTATCAAGCACGCCAGCGCTGGCGCTATTATGTGCTGCATCGCTGACATTGTGCGCCCTGGCGATGGAAAAGCCAATGGCATCGAGGGGCCCGCCTCCACAGTGGCCGCCAAAAGAGAGCCTTCGCCATCGCCATGGTGGTCGTCCGCTTCTCAACCATTGTGGCTGCAAGCCGCTCTTCTGCATGGGCGTACGTGGCGAACTTTGCAAACATTGCCGGCTGGGACCCCGGCGTGAAGAGCAGCACGCAGGTGTGCACCACCAACTCACCACCTTCAGTTGGAGAGCACCGCCTGTCACGCTAAGCACCTGTGTCGTGTGCCTGCCAGATTTCCAAGGGCCCGCCGGGCGTGGCCAGTGAATACGAGCTGGTCACGTTGTTTAAAGGCAGCGAGAGCAAGATGAAGTACACGGTAAGGGAGTGGCAGCCTCTGACGAAGGCTGTGTTCACGGCGGACGGAGACACAGTGACCGCGGTGGACACCATAGAGTTCAGCGACGCGCCAACAGCTGGGCACACAAAAATTGACTACACTGCGGACATCAGGCTGAAAGGCTTCCTCAGCTTGTTCACTTTCATGGTCGCGGGCGACATCCGGAAGCTGGGTGACGCTGCCAAGGCTGGTCTAGAGAAGGCATTCGCAGACGGGAAACACAACAGCAGCGGTTGAGACAGACGCACATCGAGTGTCACATTTCAATTGCCTGATGATCTCGCATCTCATCGAGACAGCGCGCCATCTTGTCTTTGGTCGCCGCAGCAACGGCATAGGCCGCTCTATGTGCAGCGCGAGCTACCCCGGGAACGCGTCGCCAGCCCTTCCAGACCCACCACCAATGCACATGCAATCGTACAATGCCATCAGGAGCGTCTGTGTCACACATGATGCGCAGCCGCAGAGTCCGCGTTGCGCCCTCGCAGTGCCACTCAACTAGTCGCGGCGCCTGCAGGCTCGTGACACGGCATCGCAACAGATCCTGGAGGGGCTCAGAGAAGAGCACTCTGTACGTCATGCCGGTCTGTACGGGCCGGTCATCTGGAACGACAGGACTCACGTGATTTGTCTGCGTGTGGTAGAGTATGAGTTGCAGACAAGAGCGACCCGAGTCAACCAACATCGCAATCTGCGCACCCATCGCACCACGCCCTGGACGAGGGGATGCCAGTGCGCGGCGTTCTCCAGGTCCGCCACGTAGTCAAAGATTTGGCGCTGCGACAGGCCGCCAACGTCCACGCGGCACGCGCAGTGGCTTGTTGGCCGGTGGTCATGGTCGCATTGCATCTCTTGGACGGATGCCATACTATGGCGCTACGCCAAGCGATGGATACAAGAAGCGTTGAATAAGAAGAGGATGATCATTAGCAAGATACCTCCGAAAAGACAGCGACCAAGCGGAGGGATGTCATCGCCCTTGGGTTTGCCAAGTCACAGGCAGATTAACACTTAACAAGGATGCACCGCATGAATTGATGAAGAGAGGTGCTTGATGATCACGGCCACGATTATTTGTTGTACTTTTCGCGATTTGCCGTCAACACATCCTCGGGACTGATGCAGGCTGGCTTGTGAGCACGCCAGTGCGCTCGCTGGCACGCGGTGCAGCAGTATTGCGTAGCGTGGCACTTAGAGCATGCACTCAGCTTCATGCCGCTTTTCTGGCAGTTAGCGCAGCACGGCGGTGTGAATGGCTCCTGTACTGCGCCTGGATCAAATACTGCTGCTAGCTCTGGTTTCTCGGGCCAATATTGGCGCGCAAGATCAGCACAACCAACGAGTGCACCTTTGCGAAGCACCTTGGCATGCGTGTCAGCGCCGGCAGCAATGAGCAGCTTACACGCGTCGGCACTTCCGCTCTGCATAGCGGTAGCAAGCACAGGCCTGCCGATCGTGTCATCGTTCAGCTGCTCCGGAGTGTAATGCCAGTCCGGTGCCGTACCCAGCAGCAGGTGCAAGATCGCCATGGAAGTGCCAGACAGGCAGAAGTGCAGAGGGCAGTTGCCTTGTGAATCCTTTGCGTAACGGGAGGCACCCGCCTTCAGCAGCATCTTGGCCTCCGCGTATTTTGAGGATAAGCAGGCGCTCATGAGCGGCGTGCGACCTTGTGGTATCGAATCGATTGCAGCCACGCCCCATGGAATGTCAACCAAGCCTGCCTCAACGTAGCGAGGCAGAATCACTTCTAGCACTGCAGGACCACCGCCGGCAGCAATGTGCAGCAGTGAAGCGCCGGCTTCGCCACGGTGGGACAAATCAGCGTGCGGAAGAAGAGCCTGAACACAGAGGAGTTGTTGATGCCCGCAAGCAACCATGATTGGTGTATACAGATTCGAGTCCAGCGCGCGCGTGTCAGCTCCGCGCTGCATCAGAAGCGCAGCCACTCCACATCGACCAAACTGCGCGGCTGCGTGAAGTGGAGTGAACTGATGCTGTCCTCGGAACTAAGTCGGCAGGCTCTGCGCGTCGCAGTATGGCATGAAGTCGGGCCACTTGTTCGCTTTGCGCAACCATGCTGCAACGAGGGGGGGCTGCAATTGAGCCGCAAGCCAACTTTGCTGCGCACAAAACCGGGCCGTTGTGGTTATTCGTCGCCATGCAAACGCACAGACAGTGCACTGTCAGCACTTTGAACAGAAGTTTGAGTGCATTTTGTGCACGTCCAGCACTCGTCTGATGGGCTCCATCCATTCGTCCTCACGTCAAAGCACTTTGAGGCGCTGGCATTGCCAGGCCTTCACATTCTCAACCAGCACGCCTGAGGGCAGCTATGTAGAAAGCATCCGTGTTGTGCTGCGATGGCGACACGACCAGCTGTCCCTGCTCCGGCTGAAGTAGGCCCAATGCATGCGAACCCGGCAGATTGGCACGCTCAAATGTGCTGCCCGCATGCTGCAGAAACGCACGCACAACTGCCTCGTTCTCGGTCGAGGCCTGCGAGCATGTGGAATATACCAGCAGTCCGCCAGGCTTCACGCGCGGTGCGTTCTTCATCAACAACTGCAGCTGTATTTCAGCAGCCGCCTGCACGCGCTCGGGCGTTATTTGCCATCTGAGATGAGGAGAGCGGCGCCAGGTGCCGCTGCCTGTACATGGCGCATCAACCAGCACTCCGTCAAAGAACCCATGCAATGCCGCGTCAATCGTCGATGGGGATGGAGCTGTCGTGATGCGGTCAGCCAAGCCGCATCTGGCCGCACGGACAGCAAGCTGCTCCAGCGCTGAGCGGCGCACGTCTTCAGCATGCACTTGCGCCGATGGGCCGAGCATTGCGGCCAGCTGGAGGGTCTTGCCACCAGCACCTGCACATGCGTCCAGCCATCGTTGAGGGCCTGGCGGTGGAGCAAGCGCCTCCAGCAGCATCTGGCTCCCCAAGTCCTGCACCTCGAAAGCGCCCGCGCGCGCGAAGCTGTCCGTCGCAGTGAGGTCGAAGGTGGCTCCCGGCACAAGTGGACTCACTCTGAACGCATCTCCCAGAACAGTCGGCTCCACTCGCGCACCCAGCGAGTGAGCATCCGCCTCAATTGCAGGCAGGAGGCTGCGTTTATAGACGCGAATATACAGCGGCGGTCTCGTGAGCGCCACGTCTGGTGGCACGGCCTGTCCACTTGACTGCAGCCACGGCGGCGTGACTAGATCAGCCACAGAGCACAGGGAATCACCCACAAGGTGTTGCAACGCGCGTCTCGTGTCTTCCAAGTCGCCGCGGTGAGCGAGCGCGTGGCCACTGAGCTCTGCGGATGACTGAAGCAGTCGCACCACCTCTGGCGTGTGCGGCGCGAGTAGCGCCGAGCACTCCGCAGCTGCTGAGCTGCTCAAACTGGCGAGCCAGGGATAGAAGCGGACGTAGGTGAAGAGCAGCTCTCGGTACAGTCGTCTCGTGGAACTGTTGAAGCGGCGCTCACCCGACAGCTCCTTCACCCGACTCGGCAAGTTCACGTCAGTCGCTACATGCGGCGCTAAGGACTGTAGCAATGTGGACGCGGTGCGAAGCTGGTTGGCGGCGACACGACTGTCACGCTCAGGGGCGCTCACGGCGCATGCAGACACTCGGCGGACGCTCTGCTGCTGCGTGCGCTGCCGATGAAGATGCTGGAGCACGCCTGGAAAGCGGCAGAGCAGCGATGGTGGCATTCCATCCGCGAAGCGGCAGAATCGAATGCCACGCGGCACTGGAGAGGCGCAGACGCAGCTCGTCGCGAGAACGACACGCACTTGTGTTTAGCCTGCGTCAGTGCAGTGTCTTCGGTGTGTGCGTTGCGATGAGCGGCGCCGACGGCGCAGAGGTGGAGGCCACGGCAGTCGATGTGGAGTCCAGTCAAGACCAACACGACCTGTGGGTCCGCTGGGCGGACACCTCTCGCGCACTCGCAGCTGCTGTTTCAGAGAGGGACGCCGCGCTGCGAGCACTGGCAGAATTGCGGCAGGAGGTGGCTGAAACCGTGGCGTCAGTCCAAGCATTGACTGACCAGCGCGTTGGAGACGAGCGTCGACAAGCCGCGGACGTGAAGGCCAAGTACAAGCGCCGCGTCGCCGACCTTGAAGCTCGCTGCGCAGCTGCTGACAAGCGAGTGGCGGAGAGCAGCCAGTCGTGCCGGGTGCAGGCGGAGGAAGCTGCATCTGCCCTGGACCGAGTGTCGGCTCTTCAGTCTGCCTTGAGCGCCGCGGAAGCTGCTTCAAGGTCCGCAGTCGCCTGCGCTGAGGCGGAGTGCGTGGCTAAGTCGGAGAGCGTGCAGCGCCAACTTCGCGACAAGTGTGCCCAACAACTGCGTGAGCTGACTGTAGAGGTGGACGCCTGGCGCGCGTTCGTGGCACGCGTGGGGGCGGCACGCGGTGTACGTGTAGAGAAGGAGCACGCGGAGCTGGCAGTGACGCGAGAGGCGCTGCGTGCCGCAGAGGAGAGGGCCTCAGCCGCAGGCAGCGAAGTGGCGCTGGCGAACGCGTCTGCAGATGCTGCACGCGCGCGGGCGGCTGATGCTGAGCAAGATGCGGCGTACATGCGCGAAGCGGTTGTGAGTCTTCTCCGCAGATGCGGACTCAATCCAAGCGAGCTGCTTGCGCCTGGTCAACTCTCGACGCACGCGCTCACGCACGCGCTCAACGCCGCCTTGAGTGCGGCCACTCGAGCAGCAGTCACACCGGTGGAAGCTCGTCTAGCGCAGGCTGATGCGGAATCCACGGCGCTGAGAGCTGCGGTCGAGAGCGCTCGCACAGGGCAGGCGCGTAGTGACTCGCGTTGTGCGGCTCTGGCCGAGCAGTTGTCGACGGCCCTCGATGCTCTGCGCAAGGACATGGCGCAGCTGGAGGCTGCGCGTCAGCAGGAGGCGGATGAGTCAGCAGTGGCGATGTCTAGAGTGGCCATGGAGCGGGACCTGGCAGTGCAGCAGGTGGCGTCTCTACGGAGGAGCCTGGCGGAGATGGCGGCGGGGCAGAGCATGGCAACAGTGGCGACGGCGACGCCGGGCCAGATGGCGAGCACGCCGCTGCTGGAGCGCGCCATGCAGAGCCTACTTGTCTCATGACGTCGGGTACATAAAAGTCACCCACTCCTCGCCGGTCCAATCATGGCGCCCGTGACTCGTCTCACCACCGCGTCAGACCCAGCTGCCGCCGCAGAGGTCGCAGCCAACAACGCGGGCGATAGCGATGGGTCTGCCACTTCCAGGTTCGGCCAGCTCGTCCTGGGCTCCACGGACGAGTACGACGCGCCTGCACCTGCGCCGCGCTTGCATGCCGCCTTATTCGTTGTAGCTGTCCTGCCGCTGTGCGTGGACATCCCCGCCTCCTTCGCGATTGTGGCCACTGCAACGCTCGCCATCCTCGCGGGCTCATGGCGTAGCGTCAAGGCTGCGCCTCCCACGGAGACTATGACCCAGAAGGATGCCATGCGCTTCCCGCTCATTGGGAGGTGCGTTCTCTGCTGTTGCGCGGCACAGGGCGGTGCTCTGTGCGAAGGCACTCAGTTCTATCAACGCTTTCTGACACCCCCGGCGTCACCCACAGCTGCTTCCTGGTCGGCCTCTTCCTCCTCTTCAAGTTCCTGCCGAAAGACCTAGTGAACACAATCTTGAGCGCCTACTTCGTCTTCCTGGTGCGCTGTACAGAACTCCGCTCAGGCTGTGCCGCACCAGACACCTCGTCTCACCCCGCTCTTTCTTGCGCGCAGGGGGTTCTTGCTATCGCGGCGTGCATGGCGCCCTTCGCTGCGGCGCTCATGCCCCGCCGATTGGCCCGACGCACGGTGCGTGGTGCCATGCACTGCCTCAGAGACGGTCGTCTCCTGTCGTGTCTCTGACTGTCTTGCCTCACTCGGTGAACAGCTGTCTCTGGGGGTACTCCGCCTGCCGAAGTGGCTGAGCGAGCCCGTGGAGTGCACGGCTGCAGTGCCGGAGCTTGCCTGCGGCGTGCTCGCTCTTGCTGTCTGCCTCTGGTATTACCGCACCAAGCACTGGCTGGCGAACAACGCGCTGGGGCTCGCATTCAGTCTGCAGGGCGTGGAGCACATCGGCCTCGGCAGCGTCCAGATTGGGGCCATGCTGCTTGCCGGCTTGTTCTTCTACGACATCTTCTGGGTGTTTTGCACGCCGGTCATGGTCACCGTCGCCAAATCATTCGACGCGCCCATCAAGCTCCTCTTCCCCAGGGGCGCTGCTGTGGCTGCAGCCGCAGCTGCGAATGCCACGGCGGTGGTGGGAGACGTCGTGGCGGCTGTCACGGACGCGGCTCCGGCGACATCGACACCGGAAAAGCCGTTCAACATGCTCGGCCTGGGTGACATCGTCATCCCCGGCATCTTCGTGGCCCTCATCCTGCGCATGGATGTGTCACGCATGCCTGGCAGTCGCAAGGGGGGTGCCCAGATGACACGCAGCTGGCCTGTGTATTTCCGGGCTGTGGTTGGGGGCTATGTGGCGGGCTTGGGCACCACCATCGGGGTTATGAACGCATTCAATGCCGCACAGCCGGCGCTGCTGTACATCGTGCCCGCCGTCCTGGGCGCGGTAGCACTGCAGGCTCTGGTGAACAAGGAGTTCACAGTCATTGCGGCCTGGAGCGAAGAGGAGGTACAGCCGGTGCAAGAGGAGCATAAGAAGGACAAGTGAGGACGGTGTCCAGCAATGGAATATACATTGTGCCTTTGTCACTGTGATGTGAGCAGTTTGACTGACTCAGACTTGACCTCCGCATTAACGCGCTACAGCAATCCGTGTCGCCTTCAACCAGGCACATGCGAATGTCTACGCGCGTGTGCTGCGCGCGTCATCCGCCGTAACAAGAAAGCGCACAGGAAGTCGAGCTGTTGGTCCAACTCATGCTTAACTTGTTGAGTCCTCGCCGTCTGCGGGCGAAGCCTCAAGCAGAGCCGCCTCAGTCGCCAGATTTCTTTGCGCTCAAAGCGCTCACCTCGCCGGCCCCGCGCAAAAGCAAGGCCGCTGGCGGCGGCAAACAAGCTCTTGCAAGAGGGCGGGAGTCCCGCTGGCTACGCGTCCTGCGTCTTCTCCTCCCGCGAGGCACGCTGTCGTTCCTGGCTGGTGTTCTATGCACCACACTCGTCCTCCTGGCTGGCGACGAGGGTGCCAGCACCGGGGACTCCTGTGGACATGCGCTGGTACAGACTCTGGCCTCTACTCGCACCGCCCTGACCGCGTGCCATGCGGCCGCTGCGCCCACTGCAAAGGCCGTCACTTTGGCAACCTTGGAAGCGGCATCACGTGTCCCACCGTTGCTCTACGCCGCCGCTATCGCAGTTTTCATAGCAGGTACTGCAGTCGCAGCTGCGTGGCGGGCCGTCAGCGCGGCCACTCACCGCGTGTCGACCACTGTCGCACGACACTCGTCTGCTGCTCAACGGTGGCTTGCGCGGCGCAGTCGCGCAGCCGCTGCCGCGTCGCCAGTCCTGTTACTCGCTCTCGGCTTCGCCCTTCTTCCGCGGGCGGCGAAGCTCGCGTTGACGGCGCCGCATGCAGTTGTTCTCCTCGCGCTAGCAGTGCCTTCCATCACTTCATTCGCTGCGCTGCGTAGCGGCGCATCGCAAGCCACAGGCGAGGCATGTCTCATCTACTGGTGTTCACTCTCACCAGCACTCGCAGCACACGGCCTTCCACTCATCGGGACCGCGCTTCAACACGCTGTGCGCGCATCGCCCACATGGCGAGCTGTGTGCGTGCTCGCGTCACTTGCTTTGCAGTGGCGGGCCACTGGGTGTGCAGATGCACTGTGCTCAATGCTGGCGCCGACACTTGCGCCATTCGCGGGTCGGACAGGCGCATCACGGGTGCTAGGAGCCACACTGGATGCGGTGTTTGCAGTCACTCAGCGCGCTGGTGTGGCGCCACCAGCGGTGATGGCGGCAGCAGCAGGGGCGGTGCGTAGCACGACGCCGGCGCTCCTGCTCTGCGCGTTCTGCATCGCTGGCGCTGGCCCCATGGTAGCTTGCGCTCTGCCTGTAGCGGCGGTGCTGTGTCCCGCCGCCTCGTCGCTGGCCACTCTGCGCCTGCCTGGCCCTCAGTCTGCAGGCGCCCCTGGCTCGACGACGAGCACTACGACGCAGCTTGGAGATGCACACGCCGCAGCACAACGCAGCGCCTATGTCCGCGGTGCGTTGACGTACTGGGCGCTCAGCAGCGCGGCCATCGCCCTGAGCTGCATCCCTTGGATTGCCACCCTCTGGGCGTGGCTCCCTCTTCGCCGCCGCCTGCTCCTGGCAGCGACGCTGCACTTGCAGCTCATGGGCAGTGCCCCTCGTCTGGCGCGAGCTGTGCTAATTGTCGCTGCGGAGACGGTGTTAAGAGTACTGCCTGGTTCATCAGCCACTGATTCGGCAACAACAGCGCCGCCGTCGGCCTTGAGCGCAGCGAATGTTGAAGAGGAATGGCGTCCACGCACGCGCCAATCGGTGTCGCCGCCGCCGCGCGTGCGGGTTGAGTGCGTGAAACCAGGCAAGGAGGACAGTGCGCAAGAGACAGTAGCAGAAGATGATGGCAA
>Ga0164297_10002520_pt1 | contig 17965 bp, 12 predicted proteins | sample GEODES058metaG_FD_113539 | JGI IMG/M metagenome (GOLD analysis project Ga0164297, IMG submission 113539) | Dystrophic lake water microbial communities from Trout Bog Lake, Wisconsin, USA - GEODES058 metaG | ecosystem: Environmental > Aquatic > Freshwater > Lake | place: USA: Trout Bog Lake...
CGCGCTTTATGTGATCATGGCGCGCGTCGGCATTCCGCGTGTCGAGAACATTCTTGCCGCGCGCAAAGAAGCGCATGACAGCGATATCAACGAAGCCGCGCGTCTGCGTGCGGAGACCGATGCCGCGATTGCGGCGTTTGAAAAAGCCTTGGCTGATGCCCATGCGCGCGCCGAAGAAATTGGCAAAACGACACGCGACAAGCTGAACGCCGACATCATCGCAAAGCGCAAGAAATTCGACGCTGAATTGACGGCCAATCTCGATGCAGAAGAGCGTGCGATTTCTGAGAAGAAAGCCAAAGCGATGGAAAATGTCGGCGACATTGCCATCGAAGCGGCAACTGCGATCATCAATCAGCTGAGTGGGCATGCGCCAAAGCCGGCTGAATTGGCCGATGTCGTTCACCAGCTCGCAAAGCACTAAGGGGCCATCATGTTGGATGCAGAATTCTGGGTCGCGATTGCCTTCGTGGTGTTCTTGGGCGTGTTGTATCGCATGGGCGCATTCAGCGCTTTGATCAACAGCTTGGATCAACGCTCGGCTGCGATCCGCAAAGAGCTTGAAGAAGCCAAGGCGCTCAAAGAAGAAGCCCAACGCATCTTTCTCGAATATAAGAAGAAATTCGACTCCGCCGAAGCGGAAGCCGATGCGATCATTGCGCGTGCACGGGCCGAAGCAGAGCGTCATGCCGCCGAAGTGGAAGCTGAATTCGCAAGCTTCATGGAGCGCCGCAAAGCGATGGCTGAAAAACGCATCGCGATGGCGGAAGCCAATGCGATGACAGAAGTGCGCAATGCTGCAGCCGATGCCGCAGTCAAAGCCTCCGAAATCATTTTGTCACGGACGCTGACGGGCGACACGGCTGAAAAACTGATCGTCGATAGTGTCACCGATATTCGCTCGAAATTGAGCTGATCTGGCATCGCACTGGAGCGGCACTCGCCTGCTCCAGTGTCATTCTTAAACCTTCTTGTCCATCGCGCCGACATGGTGTTTGAACGCTTTTGCGTCACGCCACCAGAGCCGCTTTTGGATCGGGTTTTTCAACACATAATGCGGCGGCAGCATGGCAAAGATCGGCACGGTTCGATCGCTCGTCGCCTGATCCTTCACGGTTGCTTCAAACCATTTGCCCCGTTCTTTGAGAATAGGGTCGCGCAACCCCACCAAAATCTGCAAGGGGCGGCTGCCGCAGGCAATCACGAGACGTGGTTGCAACAGCGCGACCTGCCGCAGCAAAATCGGCCGACAAACCGCAATCTCTTCCTCGGTCGGCATCCGGTTGCCCGGTGGTCGCCAAGGAATAGCGGTTGTTTTCGCCAAAGCGGATGCGTCAAGGCCCATCCACTGCACGAGCTTGGCCACCAATTCGCCCGTGGCACCAGCAAAGGCATGGCCTTGGCGATCATCATCGGCATCCGGCATATCGCCAATCATCATCACCCCGCCCGGCGCGACACTCGCGGGCAAGATCATGGTTTTGGCCGTCTTTTTCAGAGAAAATTCTTGGAATTGATCGAGATGGTGCCGCAGCTCGTCAAGATTTGTCGCCGCCTCTGCCAAAGCCGTCGCACGCGCCACGAGACCGAAGGCGCCATCCTCTTCGGTCACACGCGGGCCCGGCTCCATGACGCGCTGAGACACACTGTCACGGGCCTTCGCACCTGATGCGCGCTGACCTGATGGCGCAAGACTGGCAGCCGAACGTGCCTCTGGTGGGGCGGCCTCGAACCGGTTGAAAGCCTCATCCGACAGCACTGCATCGACACCGGAAAGCCGATACCATTCCAAGATCGCTAAGGCCTGTTGGCGAGAAAGCGCGCTTTCGCTGGTCATCACGTCATGCCATCTCGGTTTGCGGGTCACATCGTCCCATCACAAGGCAAAAAACTCAATTTTGCCGAAGCCACTGTTGCGCCCTCCCCGGACTCTTGCAATAGATAAATTTCAATTCTTTCCCCTCGTCCAAATGCCAGGTTAACAGCATGACCACCGATGACATCCAGTCCGCCCCCCGTGACAGTATGGAATTTGATGTCGTCATCGTCGGCGCGGGTCCGGCCGGTCTCGCTGCTGCCATCCGCATCAAACAAAGCGACCCTGCGCTCTCGGTTGTCGTGGTTGAAAAAGGCTCGGAGGTCGGTGCGCATATTCTCTCCGGCGCTGTGATTGATCCCATCGGGCTTGATCGTCTGCTGCCAGATTGGCGCGCGGACAAAGACGCGCCGATCAAGACGGAAGTCACCGAAGATCATTTCGTCTTTTTAGGCCCCGCCGGTTCCATCACGCTACCCAACGCCCTGTTCCCAAAATTCATGGGCAATCACGGCAATTACATTGTCTCGCTCGGCAATGTCTGCCGCTGGCTGGCAACGCACGCAGAAGCGCTTGGCGTTGAAATCTATCCGGGCTTTGCCGCCGCAGAAATTCTCTATGGCGAGAAAGGCGAAGTCGTCGGCATTGCCACCGGCGATATGGGGCTTGCGAAAGACGGCACACCAAAGGCAGGCTTCGCGCGCGGCATGGAATTGCGCGCGAAATACACGCTTTTTGCTGAAGGCGCGCGCGGTAGCCTGACAAAAACACTGATCAAAAACTTCCATCTTGATGAAGGCCGTGAGCCGCCAAAATTCGGCATCGGCATCAAAGAGCTTTGGCAGATTGACCCAGCGAAACATCGCCAAGGTTTGATCCAACATTCTTTCGGCTGGCCACTCGACAGCCAAACCGGCGGCGGCTCTTTCCTGTATCACCTCGAAGACAATCAGGTCGCTGTCGGCTTTGTGGTGCATCTGAATTACAAAAATCCAACGCTCTCGCCATTTGATGAGTTTCAGCGCTTCAAAACACATCCCTCCATTCGCGACACATTCGAAGGCGGCAAGCGTTTGGCCTATGGCGCACGCGCGATCACCGAAGGGGGCTGGCAATCGGTGCCGAAGCTCGTGTTCCCGGGTGGCGCGTTGATTGGTTGTGCAGCAGGCTTTGTGAATGTACCGCGCATCAAAGGATCGCATAACGCCATTCTCTCGGGCATTCAGGCAGCGGATAGCGTCGTGAATGCCCTTCATGAAGGCCGCCAGAATGATGAATTGGTTGGCTATGAAATTGGCTGGCGTTATTCGGCCATCGGCAAAGATTTGTTCCGCGTTCGCAATGTCAAACCACTCTGGTCGAAATTCGGCACCTATCTCGGCCTTGCTTTAGGTGGTCTTGATATGTGGGCGAACCAGCTTTTCGGCTGGTCACCTTTCGGCACTTTAAGCCATGGCAAGCCTGATCACGCGACCTTGTTGCCGCTCGCTTCCGTTAAGCCGATCACCTATCCGAAGCCCGATGGTGTTGTGTCTTTCGACAAATTGTCCTCGGTGTTTTTGGCCTCGACCAATCATGAGGAAGACCAGCCCGTGCATCTGCGCCTTGCCGACGCGCAGATTCCGATTGCCAAGAATCTTCCGAAATTTGGCGAACCCGCGCGGCTTTATTGCCCCGCAGGCGTGTATGAAGTTGTGCACGCATCCGATGGTCAACCGCATGACCGCTTCGTCATCAATGCGCAAAATTGCGTCCATTGCAAAACCTGCGACATCAAGGATCCCGCGCAAAATATTACGTGGGTGACGCCTGAGGGCGGTGGCGGGCCAAATTATCCCAATATGTAAAGACGCGCGCTCATCGCGCCTGTGAATGACGGACGATAGTTTTTCAGTTTCAAGATGGATTCAATGCCCCGCGTTCAAGATCAGAGTAAAAAGACCATCCGCAAAAGCGCCCTCACTGTCTGCCTTGCAGTGGCAGGCTTCGCTCTTGCGCCGCAGCTTGCACGGGCTGAGACGCGTGTCTCGGCTGAGGCGTCACTCGAACCCGGCGCAACGCTCTCAGGAAATTATCTCGCAGGCCTCGTGGCTGGTCTTCAAACGGATACAGCAGCAGCAGCGCGCTTTTATACCGAAACGCTGAAATTCGATCCGCACAGTGTGGATATTGCCGAGAAGGCCTTTGTCACCCATCTCGCCGAAGGCCATATGGCCGATGCGCTGCGCTTGTCGGAGACCATCCATGAACACAATGGCGGCAATGCGATTGCAAGACTTGTGTTGGCTGTCAACGCCATCAAGACGAACCAATTCACGCTTGCGCGATCTTTGTTGAAGGCGAAATCCAGTCAGCGCAATCCGGATTTGACGGCAACATTGATCAGTGCATGGGCTTGGCTCGCAGCAGGCAAAGCCGAGAAGGGCATCGATGATTTGAATCGTTTGGGCAGGGATGCCCCGTCGCGCCTGTTTGCCAATATTCATGCCGGACTGATCATGCGGCTTCAAAACGATGATGACGAAGCCTTGCGCTATTTCCAAAGCGCCTATGATGCGGATTCAAATTCCTTCCTCGCCGCGCAATTCTTAGGCACGCAATTGAGTGCGATGGGGCGCAACAGCGAAGCGGAAACGATCTACAAAAAGAACATCCAAAATTTCCCGCATAATGCGACAGCGCTTGATCAATTGAGCCGCGTGCAAAAAGGCGAGAAGCTGGTTTTCCCGATCAAATCCGTCCAAGACGGTGTGGCGGAAGTGTTGTTTGATCTTGGCAGCGCGGTGTCACGTGATGGCGATGAGTTGTCGTCCATCATCTATCTCAGATTGGCGACATGGTTGCGCCCCGATTATGATGCTGCGACATTCACGATTGCTGAAAATTATGAGCGCATGAAGCAATTGCAGCCTGCGTCTGATCTGTTTGCAGCGGTGAATGCAACCTCGCCGTTCTTTTTGCCAGCGTCAATTCAACAAGCGCTTGATCTCGAACAGCTTGGCCAACAAGACCGCGCGATTGCTATTATTGAAGCAACACAGAAAAAATTTCCGACCAATATCGATACGCTGATTGCGATGGGCAATATCTATCGCAGCCGCAAGGATTTTCAGAAATCAGCCACATGGTATTCGCGCGCGATCGAGCTTTTAGCGAATAAGGGCCCGAATGACTGGAGTCTCTTTTATTCACGCGGCATTGCCTATGAGCGGCTTGGCCAATGGCCGGAAGCGGAATGCGATTTGCGCGAAGCCTTGACGCTCTTGCCTGATCAACCGCTTGTGCTGAATTATTTGGGCTATTCGATGGTTGAGCGGAACATCAACACGGATGAAGCCTTCGCCATGTTGCGCAAAGCCGCCGAGCAACGCCCAACCGATGGCTATATCATCGACAGTCTCGGCTGGGCCTATTACCGCTTAGGCCAATATGACAAGGCTGTTGAGCTCTTGGAGCGCGCGGTGCAATTGCGCGCGGCTGATCCGACGTTAAATGATCACCTCGGTGATATTTATTGGAAAATGGGCCGCACACGCGAGGCGCAATTCCAATGGAATCACGCGCGCGATCTCAATCCCGAGCCGGAAGATTTGCCGAAGATTTTGAACAAGATTCAAAATGGCTTGCAGGATGGCGAGACACCGCCTCCGGCATCCTCCTCACCCCTTCATTGCGGATAGACTGATGGCGTGGGTGGCTTCGACTTTTGCCAAGGCGAAGATCAATCTGTTTTTGCATGTTTTGTCGCGCAGGCCTGATGGCTATCACGAGCTTGAAAGCCTTGTGAGCTTCGCGTCCATTGGTGATAAAGTGACTTTGGTTGCGGGGTCACAATTCTCGCTATCGATAACCGGCCCCGAGGCCCACGCGCTGTCTGAGGATGACGCAAACTCGATTGCGAAAGCGACCGAAGAACTTAAACACCGTGTGCCGGGGCTGATCACAGGCGCATTTCATTTGCGTAAATCATTGCCCATCGCTTCAGGCATTGGCGGCGGCTCTGCGGATGCGGCGGCAGCCTTGCGCCTTCTCGCGCGCCTCAATCGCTTGTCGCTCACCTCCGACGCAATCCGCGATGCAGCCACAAGCACCGGCGCGGATGTGCCTGTCTGTCTTGAAAATTGCCCCCGCCATTTTTCCGGCATTGGTGAGATACTCGGCGCGCCTATCGCGCATCCGAAACTCGCAGCCGTTCTTGTGAACCCGCGCATTCCCGTGCCGACGCAGGCGGTTTTCAAAGCGCTCAATCTCGCGCCCGGGCAAAGCCATGCGGCACCATCAAAGGACACACAAATCGGGCGACACAGCACCGGCTTCTCGCTCGCTGATCTCGCACAATGCCGGAATGATCTTGAGCCTCCCGCCTCTGCCGAGACGCCGGTGATTGCCGCGATCCAAGCGCTGTTTCGCGCGGATGAGACCTGCCTCTTGTCACGCATGTCAGGCTCTGGCGCGACCGTGTTTGGCCTTTACAGCACGAGACGGCAAGCAGCCGAAGCCGCGCGGCGCATCCGTCTTGCGCATCCCTCCTTTTGGGTCGTCGATACCGTGTTCGGCTGAGCTTCGGGATGAGCTTCGGGAGAACCTGCGCATCACGGCGCAACTTGACCCTGTCTTGCGGTCCACCTAGGGTGCGCCGCAATATTATGAGGCCATTCCAAGACAGTGAACGCCATGCTTGATCTGCCCGAATCCATGAACCCGAAAAACTCCTTTCAGGCGCTCATCCTGACGCTGCATCGCTTCTGGGCGGAGCAAGGCTGTGTGATCCTTCAGCCTTATGACATGGAAGTCGGCGCTGGCACATTCCACCCCGCGACAACCTTGCGTGCGCTCGGCCCGAAGCCTTGGCGCGCCGCTTATGTGCAGCCCTCGCGTCGCCCGAAAGATGGCCGCTATGGCGAGAACCCGAACCGGCTTCAGCATTATTACCAATATCAAGTAATCATGAAGCCCTCACCGTCTAATCTTCAAGATCTCTATTTGCGTTCGCTCTACGCGATCGGCATTGATCCGTCCTTGCATGACATTCGCTTTGTTGAAGATGATTGGGAAAGCCCAACGCTCGGCGCATGGGGCCTTGGTTGGGAGTGCTGGTGCGATGGCATGGAAGTGAGCCAGTTCACCTATTTCCAACAAGTCGCCGGTATCGAATGTGCGCCTGTTGCAGGCGAGTTGACCTATGGGCTTGAGCGCCTCGCAATGTATGTGCAAGGCGTCGAGAATGTGTATGACCTCAATTTCAACGGGCTCGATGGCGAGGATCGCATTTCTTACGGCGATGTCTTCTTGCAAGCAGAGCAAGAATATTCGCGCCACAATTTCGAAGCCGCAAACACTGAAAAGCTCGCCGACCATTTCAAAGATGCTGAAGCGGAATGCAAAGCGCTTCTGGCCTTTGGTGAGCGTGGCGAAGAGCAGCATCAGATGGTGTTGCCGGCTTATGACCAGTGCATCAAAGCAAGCCACCTCTTCAACCTGCTCGACGCGCGCGGCGTGATCTCAGTCACCGAGCGGCAGAGCTATATTTTCCGCGTGCGCGAACTCGCAAAAGCCTGCGGCGAAGCCTGGCTGAAAACCGAGGGCGGCGGGGCGTGAAGCGATCATTGCTCTATCTGTTCTATTTTTGTTCTCATTTTCGATATAGTTTTGTTGCATGACCCGGTCATTGATTATACCAATGTGGCAGTTTGGTATAATCAACCGGCTCCGGAGTGAACTTAAGTGCAATACCAGGACTTCATCGCTTCGCCGTCGGGAGTGCTCGTTCCAACCGAGCACGGGCAACAGGCGTTTGTGCCTCATCCCCTACCACCACCCAGCATCGCTCTGCAAAAGCTCGTCAAGCCGTGGAGCGAAGCGCTTGATGCCATTGGTGAGTTAAACGGCATTGGTCGCACGATCACCAACCCGTATTTACTCATTCGCCCCCTCCAACGTCGCGAAGTGGTCAGTTCGTCGAGCATGGAAGGAACGTACACAACGGTTGACGAGCTTCTCATTGCCGAGGCCGACGAAACGGGGGCTGCAACGCCCGACACCAGGGAAGTGCTCAACTATATGCACGCCCTGACAGAGGCGATTGATAGTCTGGCAACGGTGCCGTTATCGCTCCGTACCATCCGTGAGGCGCATCGCTTAATGTTGCGAAATGTCGGGCGCCATCGCGGCGCTTCAGTAAGGCCCGGTGAGTTCAAACAATTTCAAAATTTCATCGGTGGGCCCGGCACGATTGAAGAAGCGCGTTTCATTCCACCGCCACCGCGCGAATGCATGACCTGTTTGCAGGACCTCGAGTCGTATATCCATGATGAGGAAAACGACCTCGATAGCCTGATCAACTCGGCCTTGATTCATTATCAGTTCGAAACCATCCATCCGTTCGCTGATGGCAATGGCCGCGTGGGCCGTATGCTGATCATTTTGCATCTTTTTATGAAGCGAAAGCTCGTCCAACCTTTGCTTTATCTGTCTCCTGTTTTTGAAGAGAGAAAAGATGAATATATCGACCGGATGTATGCTGTATCCAGAAGAGGCGATTGGGAAGGATGGATCAGTTTCTATCTCACCGCCATGCGAGATGCCGCTCGTCAAACAATCTTATTAACCGATCAAATCTTCAGCCTGCAACGCGACTATCGCGCGCGGCTTCAAAAGACGAGAATGTCAGCCAATTTGCTTTCAGTGGTGGACTCCTTGTTTGAACATCCGGTTATCAGTATTCCAGCTATTCAAGCCAATCTTCAGGTCACCTATCCAGCGGCCAAGAAAAATGTCGATATCTTGGTTCGCCATGGCATTCTAACTGAGATAGAAGGTTCATCCAATCCCCGCCTCTTTGCCGCGCGTGATATCATCGCTTTAATTTCCGGAAAGCCCTCCAATGCCCGATCTTCTGCTTGAACTCTTCTCCGAGGAAATTCCTGCCCGCATGCAGCGTCGTGCGGCGGAGGATTTGAAGACGCTTGTCACCAATGCGCTGGTTGATCGCGGTTGCACCTATGAGGCTGCGCAGGCTTTTGCCACGCCGCGCCGTTTGGCATTGCATCTTGTGGGTCTGCCCGCGCAATTGCCGGATGTGAGGGAAGAAAAAAAAGGCCCCCGTGTCGGCGCGCCACAACAAGCGATTGATGGCTTTTTGAAAGGCGCGGGTCTGACTGATCTTTCGCAAGCCACAATCCAAAGCGATGCGAAAAAAGGTGATTTTTATATCGCCATTGTCGAGCGCAAAGGCGGCGCAACACCAGCACTGATCGCTGAGATTATGCCGGCGATCATCCGTGAATTTCCTTGGCCCAAAAGCATGCGCTGGGGCAAAGCATCCTCTGAGGCAGGGGCCTTGCGCTGGGTGAGGCCTTTGCATTCCATTCTTTGCACCTTTGGCAATGATATTGAAACACCCGAGATCGTGTCATTTGAGGTTGATGGCATCAGATCGGGCGATATCACCTATGGCCATCGGTTTCTGGCGCCAGCGCCCATTCATGTGCGGCGCTTTGATGATTATGTTGCCAAGTTAGAAGCCGCCAAAGTTGTGCTTTCAACCGACCGCCGCAAAGACATCATCGTCAATGACGCAAAGAGTCTTGCTTTCGCGCAAGGGCTCGAACTCGTTGACGACGAGGCATTGCTTGAAGAAGTCGCAGGCCTTGTCGAATGGCCTGTCGTTTTGATGGGTTCGTTTGAAGAGCGGTTTTTGGATATTCCGCCCGAAGTCATCCGCGCGACCATTCGCGCCAATCAAAAATGCTTCGTGCTCAAAAAATCTGGCTCAAATGGGCTTGCGAATAAATTTATTCTCACCTCGAACATGATCGCATCAGATCATGGTGCGACGATCATCAGCGGCAATGAACGCGTGGTGCGCGCGCGCCTGTCGGACGCGAAATTCTTCTGGGAAACCGATCTCAAAATCAAACTCGAAGACCGGTTGGAGAAGCTCAAAAGCATTACCTTCCACGCCAAGCTCGGCACGCAATATGAGCGCGTTCAACGCATCGTCGCGCTCGCCAAAGAACTCGCCCCCATTGTTAAAGCCGATGCCACGCAAGCCGCGCGCGCAGCACTGTTGTGCAAAGCCGATCTCGTCTCCGAAATGGTTGGTGAATTCCCTGAAGTGCAAGGCCTGATGGGCCGCTATTACGCGACGCGCCAAGGCGAAGATGCAAGTGTGGCGGCCGCACTAGAGGAACATTACAAGCCGCAAGGCCCGAGCGATGTTGTGCCGACTAATCCTGTTTCCATCGCCGTTGCCTTGGCCGATAAACTCGACACGCTCACCGGCTTCTGGGCGATTGATGAAAAGCCCACAGGCTCGAAAGATCCTTATGCGTTGCGTCGTGCGGCACTGGGTGTCGTGCGGTTGGTTTTAGAGAATAATATTCGTCTGCCGTTGTCGCAGCATCATGTCGGCGAAAATCTCCTCGCCTTCTTCCACGACCGTCTCAAAGTCTATCTGCGCGATCAAGGCCAGCGGCATGATTTGATTGACGCGGTGCTTGCGTCTGGCCAGCAGGATGATCTCTTGATGATCGTGAAACGCGTTGAAGCGCTTGATGCTTTCTTAGCAACAGATGACGGCACCAATTTGCTCGCAGGCTTTCGCCGCGCCGCCAATATTCTCAAAGCCGAAGAGAAGAAAGACGGCAAAAGCTATCACGAGGCGATTGATCGTCATCTCATCACAAACAAAGGCGAACCGGAAGAAAAAGTCTTGGCTGATGTGCTGGATGTCGCCACACGGCACGCGAAAGAGCATGTCGCGCGCGAGGATTTCGCCGGCGCGATGAAAGCGCTGGCCGAACTGCGCCCGGCGGTTGATGCCTTCTTCGATAAAATCCTCGTGAATGCAGACGACGCTGGCATCCGCGCCAATCGCCTGCGCTTGCTCGCCTCCTTCCGCGAGGCGACGAGAGCGGTTGCGGATTTCTCGGCGATTGCGGGGTGACATTTATCGTCATTGCGAGCGAATGCGAAGCAACCCAGTTGATGGTAACACGTCAGATGGAATGGTCAAACTGTGCTCGTCGAAGCGACCCACCAACATAAATGTCGGAACTGCATGACCGATGAGAGCATGGCCATGCTCTCGCCATGATCCTATGCTAGGAATGACTTTGACGGGAGCGCGTTGATCGGGTTTGAGAGGCCAAAAATCCGAAAACGCGCTTTTTTGGGCTCAAAAACGGCCTTCCTCTGAATGATATGATGATATTTCAAGGACTTAGGCTGTTTGACAGGGTATAATCCCGTAAAACGATCGATGGGTTTATTTACCTGATCTATGGGGTTTATTTACCAGATCGATGGGGCTTATCTACTCGATCACGAGAGGGTGGTTGAGGAGATGACGCGGCTTTCGCCTTATCCCTGAGGCCCGCAAATAAAATCACCCGGCGATAAGATCCGGACTGGTCAGACTGTCACAATCGCGATATAATCCTTTTGCTCAATATGAGTATTTATACCGGCCTCTGAGCCGGTTCTTTGTTCACCAATTTATGCTCGAATTGAGCATAAATCAGGGTCTTGCCAGCCAGGTCCTTCAGCCAGGTCCGCCAGCAAGATCCAAAGGAGAGGTCAATGTCGCTTGCTCAGTCGCTCTCCCCCGGCGCCGCCGCAGCCCCCGGCTCCGCCGCAGCCTGTCTGCCGCCGCTACTCACCCCGCTCACCCGCCCCGATCTCGCCTATACGGCAGAAGTCGCGCGTGAAACCGCCGCGATTTATGAGCGCGTCAAACATGTCATTCCCTCGGTCGAATGGCCATTTCACGCGCCCTATATCGCTGCGATCAATCGCCTCAAAAAAGAGCGCAACGCAGTCATTCTCGCGCATAATTATCAGACGCCGGAAATCTTCCATGGTGTTGCTGATATTGTCGGCGACTCGTTGCAACTCGCCCGCGAAGCCAGCCGCGTTGATGCCGATATCATCGTGCAATGCGGTGTGCATTTCATGGCCGAAACATCTAAGCTGCTCAATCCCGATAAAATGATTTTGATCCCGGATTCAAACGCCGGTTGTTCGCTCGCAGCCTCCATCACAGGCGCGGATGTGCGCTTGCTGAAACAGCATTATCCCGGCGTTCCCGTTGTCACTTACGTGAATTCATCCGCGGATGTGAAAGCCGAAACCGATGTCTGCTGCACCTCATCCAATGCGGTGCAAATTGTTGAGAGCTTGGGTGTTGATCGCGTCATCTTTTTGCCAGACGAATATTTGGGCAAATATGTCGCTTCAAAAACCACAGTAAAACTCATTCTCTGGAAAGGCCATTGCGAAGTGCATGAGCGTTTCACCGGCGAAGAGTTGCGCGCCTATCGTGAAGCAGACCCGAGCATCGAAATCATCGCGCATCCCGAGTGCCCGCCGGATGTGTTGGCCGAGGCTGATTTTACAGGCTCTACCGCGCATATGATTGACTGGGTGAAAACCGGCCAGCACAAGCGCGTGCTGATGGTCACCGAATGTTCAATGGCCTCAAATGTCGCCTCAGAAGCGCCGCATGTGGATTTCATTCGCCCCTGCAATCTCTGCCCGCATATGAAGCGCATCACATTGCCAAAAATTTTGGACAGTCTTCTCACACTGTCCGAAGAAGTGACCATCGACCCCGCCATTGCGGATCGTGCGCGCGCCTCTGTTGAGCGCATGATTGCACTCGGGAGATGAGTCACTCTGTTGTCATTGTTGGCGGTGGGTTAGCGGGGCTCTTTTGCGCGCTGAAACTCGCGCCCCGTCCTGTCACCGTGCTTGCCACATCACCTCTGGGTGAAGGCGCGTCATCGGCTTGGGCGCAAGGCGGTATCGCGGCAGCAATGGCCGAAGGTGATACGCCCGAAAAACACACAGCCGACACGGTGATTGCAGGTGGCGGTATTGTCGATGAAGCAATCACACTTGGCATGGCGCGTGAGGCCGGTGATCGCGTGCGTGATCTGTTAAGTTTCGGCGTGCCATTCGACAAAGACCTCGCAGGCCATCTCGTGCAATCGCGTGAGGCCGCACATTCTGAGCGCCGCATCGTGCGTGTGCGCGGCGATATGGCGGGTGCCGCGATCATGCAGGCGTTGATTGCCGCTGTTCGTCAAACACCGTCGATCACCGTGCATGAGGGCTTCACCGCCGCGCATCTGTTAACCGAAGGTGCAAAAGTCACAGGCGTTGCCGCGCGTGATGAAGACGGCAATCTCATTCATTATCACGCCAGCGATGTCGTGCTCGCAACCGGTGGCGTTGGTCATCTTTATGCAATGACGACAAACCCAAAAGAGGCCTGCGGCAATGGCATCAGCATGGCCGCACTGGCAGGGGCCGTGATTGCAGATGCAGAGTTCGTGCAATTCCATCCGACTGCGATTTCCATTGGCCGCGATCCTGCTCCCCTTGCAACAGAAGCCCTGCGCGGCGAAGGCGCAACGCTCGTCAACACAGCGGGCCAACGCTTCATGCAAAAGCTGCACAAGGATGCAGAACTTGCCCCACGCGATATCGTGGCGCGTGGCGTCTTTGCGGAGCTTCAAGCAGGCCGTGGCGCGTTTTTGGATTGCCGCGATACGATCGGCGACAGATTTGCGGACGCCTTCCCCACCGTCTTCGCCACATGCCAATCGGTCGGCATCGATCCGGCAAAAGATGTGATCCCCATAGCCCCCGCCGAGCACTATCACATGGGCGGTGTGCTAACATCCGCCGAAGGTCGCAGCAGTGTTGAAGGCCTATGGGCCATTGGTGAAGTCGCCTCCACCGGCGTGCATGGTGCCAATCGTCTCGCATCAAATTCGCTGCTCGAAGCCATTGTCTTTGCCGCCCGCGTCGCCGAGGCTTTGCCCGCTGCTTTAAGTCCGGTCACAATCACGCACCACGGCAAGGCGGAGATGATCCCCTTCGATCCCGATCTCGTCGACATGCTGCGCCAAACCATGACGGATCATGTCGGCGTCATCCGCAACAAAACGGGGCTGATGACGGCGATCTGGACTTTGGCCGATATCGAAGCCACCGGCGAAGCGCCAGAAGTCACCGCAATGGCCCGCGCCGCTTTGTGTGTCGCCACCGCCGCCTATGCCAGGCTCGAGAGCCGCGGCGGGCATTACCGCTCCGATTATCCCGAAGCCAATCCCGCGCTCGCGCATCGCTCAAAGTTTACACTCAATGAGATCCGCGCGATTGTGGCGGAGGTTTTGGGGTGAAAATGTCTTGTTTTGGACCGCGCGCCTCCCGGCGCGCAGACAGGCGAGGCAGGAGCCTCGCGGTCCGTTTAAATGCCATTCGACAATTGAGGAGCCCCCATGCTCAACGCCCTCGCAATAGAAGACGCCGTTAAAGCCGCTCTGCAAGAAGATCTCGGTCGCGCGGGCGATATCACAACGCTGGCGACAATCCCCGCCTCTGCGCGCGCCCATGCCGTGCTTGCTGCGCGTCAAGACGGTGTTATCGCGGGAAGTGAGATTGCCATTGCAGCCTTTCGCATGATGGATGCGAGCGTCCGTTTCGACACGCATGTGGCCGATGGCTCGCCTGTTACAAAAGGCGATGTTGTCCTCGCCGTTGAAGGCCCCGCCCGCGCCATCCTCTCAGCCGAACGTGTGGCCCTCAATTATATGGGCCGCCTCTCCGGCATCGCGTCCCTCACCGCGTTGTATGTGAAGGCCGTCGCACACACCAAAGCGCGCATTGTCTGCACGCGCAAAACCACGCCGGGCCTCCGAGCGTTTGAAAAATATGCCGTGCGTTGTGGTGGTGGCTTTAATCACCGCTTCGGGCTTGATGACGCCATCCTCATCAAAGACAATCACATCGCAGTGGCAGGCGGCATTGTGCCAGCCCTGCGCGCGGTGAAGGCCAGCATCGGCCATCTCGTCAAAATCGAAATCGAAGTCGATACGCTTGCGCAACTCGACGAGGTGTTGAGCGAGGGTGCCGATGTGGTGTTGCTCGACAATATGACGCCTCAGATGCTCAAAGAAGCGGTGCGCCGCGTTAATGGCACAATGCTCTCAGAAGCCTCAGGCGGCGTCACGCTCGAAACCGTCGCCAGCATCGCCGAAAGCGGCGTCGATATGATCTCGGTCGGTGCCCTCACTCACTCCGCCAAAGTGCTCGATTTGGGGTTGGATATCGGCGTCAATTAAGACAAGGCTTATAACACTAGGCTTGGCTTGCCACTTTTGCGCCAATCGCGGCTTGCGCTGCGGCCAGTCGCGCAATCGGCACGCGATAGGGCGAGCAGGAGACATAATCCAACCCCGCCTCTTCGCAGAACTGGATTGATGCAGGGTCGCCGCCATGTTCGCCGCAAATGCCGAGCTTGATGCTGGGCCGCGTGGCTTTGCCGCGCTCAGCAGCAATCCGCACAAGCTCACCCACACCATCCTGATCAAGCGTCACAAACGGATCTGAAGGCAAGAGGCCTTGCGCTGTGTAAGGGCCCAGAAACGCGGCCGCATCATCGCGGCTGATGCCCAGCGTTGTTTGCGTCAAATCATTGGTGCCGAAGGAGAAGAATTCCGCCGACTGCGCAATCTCGCTCGCGCGCAAAGCCGCACGCGGCAATTCGATCATCGTGCCAATTTGATAGGTAAAATCAGCGCCGGTTTCCTGCTTCACGGCCTCTGCCATCGCATCAATGCGCGCTTTGACGAAATCGAGTTCCGGCTTCGTCATCACAAGTGGCACCATCACTTCAGGAACAACAGGCTCGCCCGTTGTCTTCGCGGCGTCAACGGCGGCTTCAAAAATCGCCCGCGCCTGCATTTCTGCGATTTCGGGATAGGCAATGGCCAATCGGCAACCACGGAAGCCGAGCATCGGGTTAAACTCATGCAATTCCAGCGCGCGGGCTCTCAACTTGTCAGGGCTTGCACCCATGGCCTTTGCCACTTCGGCAATCTCGTCATCGCTATGCGGCAAAAATTCATGCAAAGGCGGATCCAGCAGGCGGATCGTGACAGGCAACCCCTGCATGATCGTGAACAGATCGGTAAAATCCTTGCGTTGCATCGGCAGTAATTTGGCCAAAGCGGCGCGACGCCCCTTTGCATCATCCGCCAAAATCATCTCACGCACCGCGACAATGCGCTCGCCTTCAAAGAACATATGTTCTGTGCGGCAAAGACCAATGCCTTCGGCACCAAAAGTGCGCGCGGTGCGGGCATCAAGCGGCGTCTCGGCATTCGCACGCACCTTCATGCGGCGTACATCATCCGCCCACCCCATCAGCGTGCCAAATTCCCCTGACAATTCTGGCTCGATCATTTTGACTTGACCGATGATCACCTGACCCGTCGAGCCATCAATGGTGATGAAATCGCCTTTCTTCAGCGTCACACCCGGCGCGCTCACCGTACCCGCGGCCATGTCAACTTTTAGCATCCCTGCGCCCGAAACACAGGGCTTGCCCATGCCGCGCGCAACCACGGCGGCGTGCGATGTCATGCCGCCGCGCGCCGTCAAAATCCCCTCCGCGGCGTGCATGCCGTGAATATCTTCCGGCGAGGTTTCAACACGCACAAGAATCACTTTTCGGCCTGCGGCTTTAGCCGCTTCTGCCTCGTCAGAATCGAGAACAATTTCACCCGTGGCAGCGCCCGGCGATGCTGGAAGGCCAGACGCCATCACGCGACGATCCGCTGTTGGGTCAATCGTCGGATGGAGCAATTGATCAAGCGAGGCAGGATCAATGCGGCCAATCGCTTCCTCTTTCGAAATCAGCCCTTCATTGGCAAGCTCGACGGCAATTTTTAGTGCCGCCTTGGCGGTGCGCTTTCCATTGCGGGTCTGCAACATCCATAATTTGCCGCGCTCAATGGTGAACTCGACATCTTGCACATCCCGATAATGATGTTCGAGCAGACCGCAAATCCGCACAAACTCGGCATAGGCCTCTGGCATGGCCTTTTCGAGCGATGGCCGGTTGGAGCCGGCCGCAATCCGCGCCTCTTCGGTGATGTCCTGCGGCGTGCGAATACCCGCCACCACATCTTCGCCCTGCGCATTGATCAGAAATTCGCCATAGAGCTTTTTGTCGCCGGTCGAAGGATTGCGCGTAAAGGCAACACCGGTTGCTGATGTTTCGCCCAAATTGCCAAAGACCATCGCTTGCACATTCACCGCCGTTCCCCAACTCGCAGGGATGCCGTGCAGCTCGCGATATTTATTCGCCCGCGCATTCATCCAAGAGCCGAACACAGCGCCAATCGCGCCCCACAGCTGCTCTTTGGGATCTTGCGGAAATGGCTTGTCGAGTTCGCGCTCAACACACGCCTTGTAATCGGCGACAACCGCTTTCCATTCATCAGCCGATAATTCCGTATCCAATGAATAGCCGCGACGCTCTTTCAATGTTTCGAGAATGTCTTCGAAATGATGATGGTCCACACCAAGAACAACATCGGAATACATTTGAATAAAGCGGCGATAGGAATCCCACGCAAAGCGCGCGTCACCTGCGCTCGCTGCAATCGCTTCAACCGTGATATCGTTGAGGCCAAGATTGAGCACGGTATCCATCATACCGGGCATCGAAGCACGCGCCCCTGAGCGCACCGACACCAGCAAAGGATTGGCTCTGTCACCAAAACTCTTGCCGGTTAGAGTGCCGACATGAGCCAACGCAGCTTCAACCTGCGCCTCGAGATCGGCTGGGTAATTGTGTCCATGATCGTAATAATAGGTACACACTTCGGTCGTAATCGTGAACCCGGGTGGGACAGGCAATCCGAGATTGCTCATCTCGGCAAGATTAGCGCCCTTGCCGCCCAAGAGTTCACGCATCCCGGATTTGCCTTCAGCCGATCCGTCACCGAATGTGTAGACCCATGTCGCCATGGTCAGCCCCATTTTTCTGCGATGCAATATGTGACGGCTGCGTGGCAGAGGGCGGGTTAAAAAGCAACCCCGACCCTTGGCGAATGGAACCCGTCGCCAACACAAATTTCTTTTCACATTTTTTCAAAAAATCGGGCTTGCGGACAAATTATCGCAAAAACGATCAGTTAGCGTTCCGATTTCGCCGGTTGGCCCCGCAAAAGCCTACTTTTGTCGCTCTCGGTCATTTACCGAACAGTTACGAGCGGCTGTGGTTGCAAAACTGCATTTTGGCCATGCACTCGCCAATTCGCGATTTGGTGCGTATAGCGAGGTTTGGAG
>Ga0164297_10002522_pt1 | contig 17943 bp, 14 predicted proteins | sample GEODES058metaG_FD_113539 | JGI IMG/M metagenome (GOLD analysis project Ga0164297, IMG submission 113539) | Dystrophic lake water microbial communities from Trout Bog Lake, Wisconsin, USA - GEODES058 metaG | ecosystem: Environmental > Aquatic > Freshwater > Lake | place: USA: Trout Bog Lake...
AACTGCTGGCCCTACAGACTTCAGGATTCTTGGATCCGAAGTTGATCGGACCTCAGGCAAAACTGGCAACTGCACCGGTATGGGACCGATACGTTCCCGCGTTTCTTTCATCGCTTACACCTACGCGTAAAGTGAACCCAACGGCCACCTACCTTGGACCACTCTACTACTTGGCTGCCTTTGGCGATCTCGAAGAAACGTATGTAACTCCCGACCAGATGCAGCCCTTTGCGTTCTTGGCTCTCTTGGAACAGAAGTTGGGGACCTCGACGCACGTGAACGAAGCGAAATGGTTCACCACGAATGCGGTTCAAGGCACCCTTCAGAACAACACAAGCAATCCGTGGACCTGGGGCTGTGTCCAATCAATTCTTTACTTCCTGATGCTGGATCCGACGTCAAGTGCTCCAACGGATCCACGACCTACCTACCCATTGAACTTCTTTGATCCCATTACGGGCCGAGTTCTGTCGCGGTCGGATTGGACGGCAAATGCCACTTGGTTTGACTTCCGATCCAGCTGGGAATCGATCAACCACCAACAAGGTGACGCGGGAGAATTTGAGTTCTTCCGAAACGGTGAATGGCTTACGAAGGAGCTCAATAACTACGACAATAATCTCGTTGGAATCACACCCTATTACCTCAATGGTCTGTGCCTGAAGAACTGGTGTGCTAATGGCACTCCGAATTTGGGATGGACGGATGCTGGAATCTGGAATCTTGGCGGCCAATGGATGTGGGCCGAAAATGCTGGGGACCCAGTTACGATTAGTAGCAACGGTACCGGTTACACCTATGTGGCAACCGATATGACGAACCTATATAATCGCCCCAACCAGTGGACGCCAGGAGACAACGCCACAGACATTCAACAGGCGACTCGTTCGATAGTCTGGCTGAACAAGGACTACATGGTCATCTATGACCGTGCGACGTCTCTGCACTCTAATCCCAAATCGTTCAATATCTGCTTTGCAAACGCTCCGCAGATCAATGGATCGACTGTTCAGGAAACAATGGCTAGTGGTCAGAAGCTGTTCTTACAGACTCTACTTCCAGTAAATGCCAATGTGGCTGCACGTAATGTTGTCAATGATCTCTCGCTCATTGCTCTGTTTGAGCCAATGACAAATGTTCTCTCCGTCAATGATCCGTCCAATCCCACTGATACACGCTTCTTGCATGTGCTTCAGGGAGCTGACCCATCGGGAACTATGCTGCCAGCCACTCATGTGACTAGCACTTCAGGAACCAAGTTTGACGGGGCTGTCTTCGGACAGAACGCTGTGTTCTTCGCGACCACATCGGGACAGAGCTTCCAATCCACAACATTTACGGTTCCAGCAACGGTGCATACGTTTGTCGTTACTGGACTGCCTTTCGCAACTTCGTTTACGGTATCAACCACTGCGACGTCAAACGGAACAGTGGTCACGCTAACCGCCGGAGGAGCAACTGCAACTTCGGATAGTGCGGGACTCCTTAAAGTCTCTATCTAGGCTAAACGTAGCTGGCTCAACTCTCTATGCGCCCAAGGAAGGGCGCATAGAGAAAAAGTTCGAAGCTAGGCAAGAGCCTGACTTTGAACCTAAAATAGTGTCCTGAGCGCAACGATATGCGCTGAAGCACAAGACACTCAGTCCATCAGTCCATCAGTCCATCAGTATGGGGTCCCTGGGGAAGCAAAGGCGTGGCATTCCTATGAAGCCTGATGAGAAATCTCTGAAGCTAACGAGGGAAGGTTGATGAGAAAGGAAGCTTTTTCAATGCGCCATTCTTGCGGAACTTGTGATACCTGCTCAATTTTTGTGATGCGTCTATCGGGTATAGATCGTTTATCCTAGATAGGAGTATCTCAGGTGATTTGCCGCGGGTGTTTGCACCTTTGGCAGGTTTTCTGAGATTGACCAGGATGGTCATCATGTTATTTTTTAAGCCTAATGTGGCGAAATTGCAGGCTCAGCGAGATGTTCGCGGCCTCGTTCGCGCCCTGAGAGACACCGATATTGCCGTCCGACGGTCGGCAGCGATTGCGTTGGATCGGATAGGAGATGTGCAGGCGGTCGAAGGATTGATCCTTGCACTTCAAGATCGTGATGCGGTTGTTCGTCACAGTGCTGCCAGTGCCCTGGAACGAATTGGAGATCCAAGAGCAACTCAAGCCTTGATTACTGCCCTGAAAGACCCTGATGTTCAGGTTCGAAAGTGTGCTGCTGCTGCTTTGGAGAGATTCGGGGATGATCGTGTAATTCTTCCTTTTGTCGAGGCTCTGAAAGATAAGAATGCAGATGTCCGCCGAAGTGCTGCGAGTGCCCTAAATCGAATCGGAGACATCCGCGTACTTCAGCCAATGCTGGAGTGTCTCAGCGATCAAGATGCCTTGGTTCGTGAAAGTGCGGTCTGTACCCTTGATCGGCTTGCAGACCCGAGGGCGCTGGATGGACTTATCGCTGCATTGGGCGATACCACCACAACAGTTCGAATTCAAGCCACTCGAGCGTTGGCCAAAATCGCAGATCCTCGGGCTTCTGAACCTCTCATTGCGCTCATCCGAGGCTCCGATGCGCTGGTAGGTGGCCATGCTGCAATCGCACTTGCCAAAATTGGAGACGACCGTGCGGTAGAGCCTCTAATTCGATATTTGAGAGAGGGTAGTGCCAATGTTAGGCTGAATGCTGCTCGAACTCTGGGCGAATTGGCTGATGAAAGGGCTATCCAAGCGATGACTCAAGCCCTGGGTGACCACGATTACGATGTGTGCGTTGCAGTAGCTATCGGGCTTGAAAGGATTCGAAATGAGGCAGCCAAACGTGCCGAAGCCGCGGAGAATGTTCGAATCCAGTCGCTGGAAGATGAATTACCAGCTCCGAAGCCCGCAAAATCGAAACTACTCAAGCCCAATAAGCTATCTTCTGAGACGAAAACGAGTGATTCCAGTAGTCCCAAGACATAACTTGGGGCGTCTTGGAAGGGATTCGATTCTGATGGTTTGATGATTTCAGCATCAGAATCGTGAGCTTATTCGTCTCTAATTGGGATTTCCGGTCTCTGGATGGGTCTGTGGGTTGCAAATCGACTCTTGCGTCGGTCATAATTTTCAGGCTGTCTGGCACTCGTGTGCCGATATGGGCAGATTGAGGACCAGAAATGGCGAAGAAAGCTGAAGCCAGAGAAATAATTCGAGTGGTGTGTACCGAGGACGGTAAGAACTATTACACGACCACCAAGAACAAGCGCAACACTACCGAGCGCTTGGAGATCATGAAGTACAACCCGAGACTGCGAAAGCACACGCTGCACCGGGAGAAGAAGTAATGCCTAATCCAAAACGACGACATAGCCATCAGAGAACCGCTCTTCGACGCACCAACTACGTCGCGATTCTTCCTGAAATTCAGGTCAACAAGAACGTCGGTGGAGAGCCATACATCCTTCGTGGATGCGCTTCACCAGACGGTTACTACAAGGGCCGACGCCTCCCCGGTTTCAAAGACTAAGAACGCTGAACTTCTGGTTCAATCAATGAGGGTCGCTCGTCTAATGGATGAGCGACCTTTTCGATTGTTGACTGATGGATCGCTAACCCTTGGAGATTGCACCCGATGATCGTTGAGCTTACGGTCGAGAATCTGGCCATCATTGAACGAGCCCAAATTGGCTTGGGGCCAGGCTACACTGTGTTGACTGGCGAAACTGGAGCCGGAAAGTCACTCCTGATAGACGCCTTGGAATTGGCCTTGGGGGGGCGTGCCGACGCAGAATTGGTTCGTGCTGGTGCCTCACGCGCATTGGTCAACGTGGTGCTGAATCTTACCGACAACCAACACGTTATTGGTAAGTGTTTGGACCTTGGTATCCCCCTTGAGGATGGAATACTTTACGTTCAGCGTGAAGTTCTTGCTGAGGGGCGATCGCAATGTCGTGTGGGCGGAAAGCTCATTCCTGTTTCCGCGCTCAAACAGCTTGGGCAGCAACTTGTAGACCTTCATGGTCAGCACGATCATCAAAGTCTTCTCGATCAGACGAGACATATCGGTTTCCTGGATGACTGGATTGGGGAACCTGCCACGACACTTCTTACAGCGATAGGCGAAGTATTTACGCGAACGGAAGAAGCTAGGCGAAGACTCCAAAGTTTGAGATCCGGAATGCGCGATCGAGAGCATCGACTGGATCTCTTGAGGTTTCAGGTCAATGAAATTGAATCGGTGAACCCACAATCGGGCGAAGTGGAGGAACTAGAAACTTCAGTCTCTCGTTTGAAGCATGCCGAGAAGCTATCCACTTCGACTTTGGGAGCATTGGAAGCGGTTGCAGACCAAGAGAACTGTGCCTTTGATTTATTGGGAGGCGCAATCAAGTCCCTGGAAGACTGTGTCAGGTTTGATACAAGCTTGGGAGCGATCATAGTCCCCCTAAAGGATGCTCTCTATCAAATCGAGGATGGCGTCCATCAACTCCGCATGTATGCCGAGAACCTTGACGCAGACCCAGATCGGTTGGAAGAAGTCGCAACGCGGATCGATGCTTTGAAACGATTACGCCGCAAATATGGGGAAGATGAAGGTGCCATTCAGGAGTACCTACAGAAGATCCAGATGGAATTGGCCCTCTTGGAAGACTCAGAATCGAGTGAAGAAGGAATGATCGCAGAGGTCAAGAGGCTAGAGGATGAACTGCTGAAACTATCCTCTCGACTCTCAGCCTTGCGTCAAGAGAGGGCAAATGAATTTAGCCAGTTGGTCCAAGACCAATTAAGAGATTTGGCAATGGAACGAGCCCAGTTCTCTGTAGATTTCAAAGTTAAGCCTGCTGATGCCAATGGTATGGATTGGGTGGAGTTCTATTTTTCGGCAAACGCCGGGGAACCGCCTCGTCCGCTCAGCAAAATTGCGAGCGGCGGTGAAATTAGCCGTGTGATGCTAGCGATCAAAACTGCTCTTGCGGGCCGAGCTGGTGTGCCAACCCTCATTTTTGACGAAGTTGACACCGGATTGGGTGGTCGAGCAGCTGCTTCTGTGGCCAGAAAGATCGAAGAGCTTGCTCGGCACTATCAAATTGTCGTGATCAGCCACCTTCCTCAGATAGCCAGCCGAGCCACTACCCATTTCAGGATCGAGAAAGTTGAACAGGACCAGCGTATGTTGACTCAGGTTCGACTGTTGGATTCCGAACAACGGGTGCATGAAATTGCCAGGATGTTGGCTGGAGAGCAGATTACGCCATCTGCTATCGCCAACGCGAAAGAGATGTTGACAGGCAAGATCTAGACTCACCCCTGGACATGGACAGATTTTGTCAGTGTCTCTCGGGCAAGTTTTTCCATCAAGAGTAAATCTTTCCGTCGAATCGGCCCGAAACTGATCGACTTTCCAACGAGTCGACTTGGAGGTTGGTAGGTCACTTGGACAACTGCCAGTCCGTCTCGGGTGACCAGAGTTACCGGCGACCCTTTGCTAGAGCACCAGGCCTCTTCTCCCAACAGTTTACTTGTAAAAGTTCCCTTGGGGAGGGAAGATTTGGGAGGTCGAGCGTGTTGTCCCCAGGTCATGGAAAGTGCTCCCAACTTGGCACTGGGGATCGAAGTGAAAACTCCCCAGTTGATCCTCAAGGTGCCAGGCATTGAGAATTCTGACTGCTTGATTCGCCAAGAGATCATGCAAAAGCAAGCCTGAGAATTGAGCACTGCTGGGTCTTGAAATGCATTCCCAACCAATTCCTTCCGATAATGCATGGGAATAATTCGAGCTCCTCGACCGAATTCGACCATTCCTGATGGTGTTGCAGGCACCGTTTGGTCTAAGAAGCGACCCGGGTTGGGCAAGCTATAAGACCACGCAACGGACCCGGATACGGTCAAAACCGCACTAAGCAACAGTCGGACATTGTTCATTTCAATCTCCAATTCGCTAACCGATCATTGAGGTCTGAAAGGTTGATCAAGGTTTGGCATCAACCTGAAACACGCTATACCCCCGCTTTTTGAGTAGTGCGATAACCCCTTCTTGTCCTACCAGGTGAGCGGTTCCAACGACAAAGAAGCACTTTTCACCAGATTTCAGGAACTTCTCTGCAACGTCGGCCATGTGTGGGTTTCGATCCTGTAGCAGTTTCCTCATGAACGGCTTGAGCCGGTCGGGAAGCTGTGAGGTTACTTTGTCCATTTCGTCTGCATTGCCATTCAGCCATAGACTCTCGAGTTTGGGTTCTTCTTGAACCTGGCTCTTGCTTTCTCCCATCGAGTAGGTGAGGTACTCGTCCGATTCATCCTCTGGCAAGGCGGAAAGCAACTTCAACTGGAATTGCGCATCCTCAATTTGCTCAACGGTCTTACCTGAATTGGGCTTGGCGGCACGGTCCAAGAAATACTTATCAATTCCCAAGTTCAGGTCCATTCCAGCTTTTTGAAGTGGAAGGACCTCAAGTTCAACTGAAACCAACCATGGCTTGAACATGCCGAGCATGGTGGGGGCCATACCATAGGTCTGGCAGAACTCCTTCACGCGGTCGGTTGTGGCTGGCTTGATATGCTTCCAAAGGTTGTCATCGCCCTTGTACATTCCGACCTCAGTTACGTATCCCATCGAATCCATTGGGTTAACCTTGTTCAGATTTACCTCGACCACCAGTGTTTTGCTGGCAGAGTAGGCGTCTTCGATAGGTTTGGCCAAGGGGTACATCTTCTTGGAGCCGATATGGATTGACCCAAGTAGATAGACCACGTTCGTGCCATTGGTAGCCTTCCACATCATGCACTTGCCACCTTCGGCAGGCAAACTGGAACCAAAAGCGGAACCAAAGCCGATGGCGGCAAGGCAAGCTAGAGTGGAGACCCGGCGAAGAAATGAAGATGGCTTGATCATGAGGAGTGGTGGCAACGAACTGAGTTCACTGTTAATGATGAGTATGTCAGTCAGCACTCAATTCGTTCCACCACAAAGGAAGGATTTTGGATATCAAGAAGTACCGCTGCCGGTGTAAATCCACGAACCTTCCCGCCTTCTGGTCTGCACACCTGGCGGGACACCTATCCGATCTAGACCCAGAGTTCACACCCTTGGAAAGGGAAGCACTCTCCTTCAACATATTTTGGATAGGGGAGATAAGAATTGATTCCTTCCACGGGCTCGCCACGAAGTAGAAAGGCGCTTGGCCATTGACCTTCGGTTACGATTCGGGTACTTGTCGGAATGTAGCGGATGGTCAACCCGCATCGGCGGCGGGGAGACCGGTTTGCATACGATCCATGGATGATATTGGGATGATGGACTTCAACTTCACCCGGATCAAGAACGATATCTACCGCTTTATCTTCTTCAACATACTCTGGCGGCGTTTCTCGGTCCAAAACTGCTCCTTTGGCACTTGAATCCAACATCTCCACCAACTCCAACTTGTGGGTACCTGGAATGACTCGCATGCATCCGTTCTCTTGATCTGCGCGATCAATCGCAAGCCAGAGCGTAACGACCTTCATTGGTTCCAGAGGCCAGTAACCACCATCTTGGTGCCACAACACCTCTTGTCCCGTTAAAGGCGGCTTGCTGATGTAGTGGGAGGCGAACAAGCCAATGTTGGGACCAACAAACTGCTCAGCAATATCCAACAAACGGGGATCACTGATCAAGCGAACCCAAAAAGGGTCATGAGTCATGAGGTTGTGATGGAGCTGTTCACCTCTTAAATTCGGATTCTTTTCAAGTAGCCAATCGACATGGTCACTGGCTTCTTGAATCAAGTTACGATCCAAAACATCTTTGAAAATAAGGAATCCGTCTTGGTCGTATCGAGCGGGAATATCGTCATTGAGGGCCGCAATGTGAGACATGCGACCATGTTATCAGGAAGGAACAGGGCTTGTGTTGAGCGCCCATACTAATGGCCGATTTAATCAAAAGCGTGTCGGACTGTTCCTTGCACCCAAAAACTTAACCTAGTCAATTGCATCGTCATTCTGTATGAACATTCGATTAAGAACCCCCCTAAGAAACCTACCGGATGTTCCTGCATAATTGACGAGACTTACTTATAGGTGCGTAGCTAGCCCCTCAAAAAGCGTTATGATATCGATATGATTCCCGTCATCGCACAAAGGCTGGAAGCATTGGAGCAGCGAAGAGTAGCATTGGTGGATCGAGTTCGTGCTCTGCCGCCCCAGCAGCAGACCGCTCATCCAGATGCCAAATCATTCTCACCGCTTGAGGTGGTTGCCCATCTTGCATTGAGCGAACAGGTTCACGTGGACCGAATGCGTACGCTTGGCCCCAAGGAACTTATTGGAAAGCAATCCAAAACGACATTCGTTTTTCGAATGATATTGGATCGAATGAATCGCGCTCAAAAAAGTCCTGCACCATCCATGGTTGTTCCAGAGGCCAGGGTTCCATTGGAGACCTCGGCTCGAAGTTGGGAGTATGCGCGGAAAGAATTGGCGCTTATCCTCAACAACATCAAATACGTCGATGACCCTGTCGAACAGTATTTCCTATTTGGAACGTTATCTGCGGGAGACCTACTTTCCTTATTTGAAGCGCATCTCCACTATCACGAAGTTCATCTTCCTCAAGCCTAGAGTGGCACGGGCTTACCGCCCCTTAGCGTCCGTTTAAAGCTGAACAGATGGAATCTCGAGCGTTCAAATCCAGTTCGTGGGAGGTTGCAAAAGTGTTCCTGCGCTTGGGATGCACCGCTTTTGGCGGACCAGCGGCTCACGTTGCGATGATGCAAACTGAGTTTGTTGATCGGAAAGGCTGGCTGAAACCGGATGAGTTCATGGATTTGGTGGGCGCTTCCAATCTCATTCCCGGCCCAAGCTCTACGGAGCTTGCAATCGCCATTGGATTCAGGCGTGCTGGTTGGCTGGGTTTGGTCCTCGCTGGCGTCTGTTTCATCCTGCCAGCAGCACTGATCGTCTCTGTTCTTGCAGCCATCGCAGTCCGGGCAGATCAGAGTCATGTTATGGCGGGTGCCTTTGCGGGAGCAAAGCCAGTCGTTGTAGCGATCGTTGGGCAGGCCTTAGTCTTGCTGAGCAAGCGAGCGGCGAATAGTTGGATCAAACAGGCTGCTGTGGGAGTTGGGTTCATCCTCGCCTTGATCGGTATTGGCCCAATCATGATCCTGTTCGGGTTCGGTGCAGGATTTGCCTTGGCCACGGAGGTTCGGCAGAAAACCAGGGATTGGCGTCCCATGGTTCAACTTGGCAAGATCTTGGCAACCTTGGCTCTACTGCCGATCGCACTCTCCATCATCCCAAGCCTGCACGACCATGCAACTCCCGCTCTCCTCTTCCTTTATTTTCTCAAGATCGGATCGATTATTTACGGCAGTGGATACGTCCTTTTGAACTTTCTTCAGGCCGAATTGGTGGAACGATGGCATTGGTTATCCCTTGCTCAGCTTTCCAATGCGATTGCGGTAGGGCAATTTACTCCAGGACCGGTCTTTACGACCGCCACGTTCATCGGATATGTCCTCGCCGGATCGGTTGGTGCAGTTGCGGCCACACTGGGTATCTTTCTGCCCGCATTTCTCTTTGTAGCGGTCAGTGGTAAATCGATATTTTCGCTTCGGGAGTCGGTCACGACTTCTGCCTTTGTTGACGGAATCAATTGTGCTGCTGTCGGTTTGATGGCTGCGGTGGAGTGGACTCTTGTTCGAGACTCCTTGAACAATGTTTTGACCATAGCCGTTGCAGCTCTCTCGGTCGTCATCCTGCTTAGAACGAAGCTCAATGCGTCTTGGCTAGTTTTGGGAGGAGCAATCAGCGGAGCACTCCTACTTCGGTAGGTCCAACCGGCGAACTGTGGTGATTCGGGATAAAGTCTTTTCGATGATCCGGTTTGCTGAGAGTCCGTTCCGATGAGGTGGCCAATTGGCCGCTGCTCTTAAGTTCTTGGTAGCCGATGCGCAGAAATACTCTGATTCCTGAGGAGTAAGTTCACAAGCTCTCCAAGGTAGATTCACAACCTCTTCAATTCCAACAATGGTGGCTCTCTGCCTAAGCTCTTCCAAGAAGGTAGTGAGGTTATCCTTGGCCCTGCGGTAAGTCGCTTCCGGTAGTGGTTCGGTGAATTCAGGTTTGCTCGGCGTACGACCGTTGTAGTAGGGATGATCCCAATAGTCCACGTGTCGAAACTTGGTCGGATGCCCGACAAAAATTCCAATCCATGGTTGAGGAATAGTCTCAATTCCGTTCAACACACGATCCATGGCAAGATTGGCTCGTGCCGGATCTGCCCACTCAAGTTCGCTAATGCTCAGCGCTTGGGGTAGAGCAACGGATCCATTGAACTGATGAATCGCAAAATTAGGCAACTCCGTGAGAGCGTAAACGTAGGCTGGAATCTTAAGCTGTTGAAGAGCATCCGTAATCTCAGGAGACCAAGTGTTTCCCGCACCACCCCAGTAAGCTGGTTCCCTATGGAATAATGCCCTAAAGGCATCGCATCCTTTGGACTCTGATTCAAGAGCTGCACGGCAACCCTCCTCATAGTCGATCTCGGCAAGCAGTTCCATCGTTGTGGGATGGAAAGAATGGGTGTTAGTGTGAAGGCCTAGCGAGTGAGGTAGAAACGCTTTGGCCACATCCAGCCGCCCTCTTTGGGCAAGCGTTCGACATTTCTCACCCGTAATACAGAAGGAACCCGTTATGCCGATCTCAGTGAACAATTGAGCAAAGTCCAATGCGGCATCGTCTGCAAGTGGATTGATAGGATCCTCGACATCCATGAAAACAGACACCAACTTCATTGCCCATTTTGACTTCATATCACCGGGTTATTGCTTGGGCTTGAACTGATGGAACGTACCAATGCGTCCAGTGCGATAGATGAATGCCTCGGGTGGAAAAAGAAGTAATCGATTTTGGATCGGATGCGGAGTCGCAGGTGGGTTGATCCTCTGCGGGATTGGGGGGACTGGGCTCTATTTCTTGGGCAAAGTATTCGATATCGGGGGCGCATCACAAAGGGCCAAGGATGGAGCGGTAGCCTATCGAGCCGCTGGATTCGCTTGGGAAGCGAAAGACATCACCAGCCAAATCGCACTAAGCGATGCTGATAATGGGGCAGAGCTCTTTGGACAAGCCACTAAGGAACTTCATGACCTGAAAACGGCCAAGTTCACGTCGGACGCGAGGAAACTAGAGCTCAAATCGAATTGGAGCAGTATTCAAAAACAGTTGGAACCTATTGATGGAGCGCTTGAGTTAGCAAAGGCCGTTTCCAAAAAGAAGGGAATTGATTTCCGCCGAGATTGGGACATGGGGACTACCCTGCTCTTTCCCGAGTATTCGAATGCCAAATTCTTCGTTCGAGGTCTTTGTTGGCGGGCAGAAGTTGAGAGCATGAACCATCAGACTGCCCAAGCCGTTGACGATCTATCTGCGGCTTGGAAGCTTTCGAAAATGATTGGAAACGAGCCCATCTTGATTTCAATGCTGGTGGAATGTTCTTGTCGTCAAATCGTTCTGGAATCACTCGTACGGTGTGTAGAACTTAATCAACACAGTGCCTCCACTGTCCAGAAATACGCGTCAATCATCAAGGGTGATACGTCGGTTCCGAACTTCCTTCTTGCACTTCGTGGTGAAGCCTATCTTCAGTTGAGCACCATTCGGAATCTGAGCAATATGGGTGGAGTTCAAGCATTGACCAAGATGGATAGTGAATCTCAACCCGTTCGACTCGATCCCAAAACCGTGATTCGTACAGGCTTACCGAGAGACATCATGAGCAAGGCATTTGCGGCCTCTCATTTTGAAGTTTGGGTCGAATTCTCCAAGTCGATGAAGCAGTACAAGGATCAGCCAGCCAAGCTTTCCGCTGAATTGGACCGAGAAATTGAGAAGGTAACAAGCAAGAAGTCGGTCAGCAACGTGTTGAATTCCATCATTTTCCCGGTTTTCGGCCAGGCTGGAATTGCCGTGACGAACGCACAAGCTAACCTTTGCTGTACCCAGGCACTCTTGGCCGGTTTGGTCGTTATGGATTCGAAAGGCAATGCGCCAGAAAGTATCGATGAGATTCCTGGGGGGCCATGGACTGATCCATTCAATCAGAATTCATTGATCGTGAAGACTCAAAACGGTGGGTTCCGGGTCTATAGCGTCGGACCCAACGGAAAGGACGACGGCGGAATCTTCCGGCCAGAGTTGAAGAATATGGAATCCCAAAATTATGATATTGGAGCAAGTTATCCGCCTCTCCAGCGGAAGTTGACCTACTAATCAACTTACTCTAGGAAACATTTCTGGGCTCCCAGCTCAAACGAACGGAGTTCGGTCTCCTATCAAGATGAGCCAAACTAGTGTTGATGGATTTCCAGTCAATCATCGCAAGGCGTCGGGATGGTGAGAAGCACACCCAAGAAGAGCTGATCTTCTTGGCCAAGGGGGCTGCCGATGGTTCCGTGCCAGATTATCAGCTGACCGCATGGCTGATGGCCGCTTTCCTGAATCCTCTCAATGCCGAGGAAACCGCTTGGCTAACGTTAGCTATGGCAGATAGTGGGGATCGGATTGATCTCTCAGGCATTCCCAAGCCGTGGGTGGATAAGCACAGCACCGGCGGAGTTGGGGACAAAACTTCGATGGTTCTGTTGCCGTTGCTCGCTGCTTGTGGGCTGACTGTCGTCAAGATGAGCGGTCGCGGGCTTGGAATCACCGGCGGGACAGTCGATAAGTTGGGCGCTATCCCTGGATTTCGCTTGGATCTATCTCCCAGCGAGATGAAGGCTCAGGCGGCTAAGATTGGATTGGCTTTGACTGGGCAAACACCAGACTTGGCGCCCGCAGACAAGACCCTCTATGCCTTACGGGATGCCACCACGACAGTTGGCTCAGTACCCCTCATCGTAAGTAGCATCCTCAGTAAGAAGCTTGCTGGCGGGGCAGAGACTGTCGTGCTCGATGTTAAGTGTGGAAAAGGTGGGTTTATGCCTACGGTTGATGGTGCCACTTCGCTTGCCGATTCGTTGGCGAAGACCGGCAAACTTTGCGGTTTGAATATCCGCATTGCGATAACGGATATGGATCAACCGCTAGGGTCTGCCGTTGGTAATGCCGTTGAAGTCAGGGAAGCACTGCGAGTGCTGAAAGGGGAACAATCCCGTTTCAGCCACCTATGTGTTGAGCTAGCCGCATTGACCTTGGAAGCTTCAGGCCTACAGCCTGATCGTGAGTCCGGCAGGAAGGCTGCATTTGAAGCCTTGAAGTCAGGGGCTGCCGCAAGCAAAGCACAAGCGTGGTTCTTTGCTCAGGGCGCGACGGTGGACGTCTTAGAACAGCCAGAAGCCATGCCTATTGCGCCAGTTCGAGTCGAAGTGAAACATGAAGGTCAACCAGCATGGATTGCCGGCTTGGATGCAAAAGAGGTTGGGTTGGCGGTCGTTGCCTTGGGAGGCGGACGTCAGAAGAAGGACTCTGTGATCGACCTGGCAGTTGGAGTCGAACTCCATGGAGAAATCGGGGATAAGCTCGAAACTGGTCAGACGATGTTTGTCGTCCATGCCTCAACGGAGGAGAAGGCTCGGGTAGCGATTGCCCAAATTGAGTCTGCCTATCTCCTTTCCGACACTGCCGTCCCGCACTTGGACCCTATCTTGCGAATACTCTAGTTATCACTCGACTTCTTGGCTTCAGTCGGCACGGGGAACTTTGCAATTGGGTTCCAATAGTGAGTTCCATCCTTGTTGGGCGTATCCAGCTCCACAGAGATTGCAACCTTTTCTCGTGGCAGAACAAGCATGATGAAAGGGCACATATCGACAGCCGGAGCTGAGGGCGCAAACATATTGTGGGCAAGCTGAATGACAGCTTCTTTGCCGCGAACGTCAGTCTTCACGTAGTCATAGGCTTGGACGCTCCAGTTATGGCCACCGAACACGACCAGGACCTGATTCTTTTGGAAATCCACTTTTGGAGCCGATCTTGCTTCAGCATTGACAATCGTTCCTGTTGAGCCAGACACAGATGGAACGCCTTTGTGTAGCACCCACAAGTCAGACCAATCCTTATCGTTCTGGATCATCCGCACCATGGGGAAATCAATCAACGTATCGTGGCCCTGAACCATCTCCAAGGGTTTGACCTTGGACGGATCTCCATTCCCGCTTGGGTGGGCAAGTGCCATCAACGTCGCGGCAACCAGTTTGTAGACGATAACCATGATGTGTTCTATCTCTATGACGACGGTGAAGTCTCAATGGATCAATCAGCGCAGTTAAACGATGCTCTTTCGGCTGAATTCCTCTCCATGATGTTTGCCTATCGGTTTGATTGACGCCACGTTATCCGGTGAAACATCCAATAGCTGGAGCCAATCTTCCTGAGTATCGGTTTTTGGGAAGATTTCATTCTCTCGATATTCTTGGTTAACTGCAACGAGGAGATCATCCACCGTGACACCCGCAATGTGCTTGGGATCGGCGATTGCACGCTTGATTGCCGTATCCTTCGCACGGTCCACGATGCTCTTGAGTAGAGCCCCAGAGACCAAGTCTTTGAAGTGCAGCGTATCGGTAGATCCATTGCGCAAATACACTCTGAGGAATTCAGTTTCCTTGCTCTTCTTCCACAGGTGATCGATTACACCGTCAATCAACTCCTTCCTTGCACAATCTGGATCCCCTTCATGGTGCTTGAGAACGGTAGGATCGATGGGAATTCCAGCGTGGAGATAAATTCCCAAAATCTGTGCCGCTGACTCTTTATCGGGTCGAGTGATCTTCACCTTGCGGTCGATTCGCTCGGGACGCAAGATCGCCGGGTCAATGTAGTCCGGTCGGTTGGATGTGAGCATGAGTACAACGTTGTCCAAAGACTGAAGTCCATCTAACTCTGCACAGAACTGAGGCACCACCGTGTTCGAGATGTTCAAGTATCGACCACTTGAACGAGTTCGAAGGACCGATTCCGCTTCATCCATAAAAATGAATACCAGGCGTCCCTCTTTGGCCTTTTCGCGAGCAGTCTTGAAGATTTCGCGAACGATGCGTTCGGTCTCACCGAGCCACATGTTCAGGATCTTCGGGCCACTGATCGCCATGAAATACTCTTTGACCTCTTTTCCTGTTCGCTTGGCGTATTCCCGAGTTAGGTTATAAGCTGTCGCCTTTCCAATGAGGGTCTTTCCACAACCTGGAGGGCCATAGAGCAGAATGCCTTTGATCGGCTTCTTATCGAATTTCTCGAAAATCTCCGGGTAGAGAAGAGGTTGCTCGATCGTGTCTCGAATGAGTCGTATCGCCTCTTGTTGTCCGCCAACCTTCTCCCACGGCAACTCTGGAACTTCTTCCAAGAAGTAATCACGGCTCTCCTGCTTCTGATAATGCTCCAGAGCGATCCGACCGGTTGGGTCTAGCCGAACTTGATCTCCAGTATCGATCCTTTGGTCCTTGAGTTGTTCTCCTCGAAGAATCAATCTTCCATCTGAACCTGGAGTATCAGATCCAACCCTTAGTCGACCGTCTTCGAGCGCTTCCGAGACTTTGATTACAGCACCAATTTCCGAGTGGGGAAGTGTTCCTACAACCGCATAAGCCTCGTTCATCTTGACTCGGATACCAATGGTGAGTAGAGAAAGGTCAACCCGTGGATCGACCTGAGCAACATACTCCTGGTCCCCCAAACTGATCAAAGCAAGCCGGCTATTGGTGTGTTCCTCCGTGGATTCAGAGAGCTCTTCAGTTGTGTCGAGCCATTGAAGGAATACGCCGATTTTATTCGCCGGAGCCGTCAACTTGGCATAGGCTTCTTCGTATTCGGCCAGCAGCTGAGCCGATTGAGCCTGCTCCTTTTCATCCGACTGCAGCGAGGTTCGCAATGCAGCCAGATAGTTCTGTAATCGAGGATTATCCTTTGGAGCTTGTTCGACGATCTTGTCTAGAATTTCAAAGGTACGAGTCTGGTCTCCCAAGGGCATACCCAATACTACGTTGTCAACGGTCAAAGAGTGAACTGGAATCAGTCCTTGATGAGAGATTCCAAAACGGATTCGATAAATTGGCGAACGACAAGTGCCAAACCATCTGAATCTTGAACGTATGTTTTGAAACTGGACGCCCTTAAGTAAGCATCTGCCGGTTCAATTCCTGCACTCCGAGCGACGGTGATTTCCGACAAACCAGCTTCATGAAGCATCGTGTAGAGCGCTAAATCCAATGTCGAAATCTTGGGATAAAGATCCCGAGACTGTTCGGCAGTCTTGAGAATCTTATGTTTCAGGTCCCAACTGCCGTTGTCGGCGAAGAATGGATCCAAAAGGCCAAATGCACGAAGCGTCGCGTTGGGGTCAAGCCAGTTGGTACCGGACAAGCGCAGGCGCTTTAATGCTCCCGCCAACGTTCGCCCGTTGCCATGCATCTGGTCGGCAATCACCTTGCTCAGACGCGGCGACAAGAGGAGCCCTTCTGCGGTGCTCATTTGGTGAAGGAGCAAAACGCGTTCAGCTGGCTCTGCCGCGCCCATGGTAGCGATCGTCCAGTCCCTGGCGGATGGGAGCAGTGCGCGCAAAGCTCTAGTTGGCTTCGGAGCGGTAAACGCGAGAATAGTGGGCTTGCCACACTTCACTCGACGCTCCAAGCTGATCCTCAAACTCTGCTTGAGACGATTCTTGGTGAGTGCGTCTTGGGCATCGTCCAGGATGAGGGGCCCGGCAACCTCTGGGCGCATTGGGTTAGCCAAATAGTCAGAAACAGTCGTCCTTTCCGCCGTGACTTGCTGTTCTACGGTGAGCCGCAAGGATACGGCATTCAGCAAATGAGTCTTACCCCAGCCACTTGGTCCCACCAGGGCCACAAACGGATTGTGTCCTGCTGAAAACATTAGTGCAGCTTCTATTGCTTCCACATTGGATGGAAGTGCTGCTAACGAACCGAACGTATTGACCTTCCTCTCAAATAAAACCTTGGAGATTTTGACGTCAGAGGACAGTTGCGTCTCGAGACGGGCAACTTCACTAGGTCTTTGACCTTCGGCTTCTCCAATTGTTGTCATCTTAACGACGCTCTCTACGCCAGCCTTCATATTGTCTCTGAGACACTATCAGCCGTCAAGGGCACATTTGCCGGATGTTATTAGTTCAAGCGGCATTCATTTTCTCTGATTATCGATGATTTTCGACGTTTTTCTCGAACTGGAATATTTTTCCTTAATGCGGCAATCCACAAGTTATCCACAGGCTAGTGCCTAATCAATGGCCAGTAACGGGACTTAAAGGTTAAGGAATTGAAGTTTGGGTCTTGTTCAGCCGTATGACAGGAACTACATTTCCGACTATCAATTTTCGCCAATGGAGCTATGGTTGGTCTCTGAATGTGCTTTCCACCCGGGCCATGACAAGACTCACAACCCACATTTGCCATTTGAGGAGTTTCAACTGCAGATTTAAACCCTGAGAGAGCGTTCAAGCCGACCACATGGCATGAAACGCAATCTGGGTCTCGACCATGCTGAACAGTTTGAAGAGTCTGGTAGGCATGACTATGCTTGGATTTCTCCCAAACGCGGAATGCCGCTTCGTGACAGGACCGGCACTTTTGGCTTCCCACGTAAGGAATGGTCACAGTTCGATGCACACCTTCGAGAAGATGGGAGTCGCTTACCCGCTTGAGGTAAGAGCGGTAGAGGGATGCAGTTTCAGGGGCATCCATGAAGTCCGGACCCAGAGGCACGGCCTTTGCAGCGGTGAAATGGCCATCGTCGATCGAAACTTCCACGGCGTACTTACCCTGTGGTCCACCAGTAACCAGGGCGGTTTTTCCTACCCATATGATTTGTGACGAGGGAGTATCTACCGACCGAAACACAATTCCAGATATCTTGGGGTGAGCGCGAGCGATTTTTGTGGCGTCATCCAAGTTTCCATCCAATAAAAGGAGAGGAGAAAGATCATCTTGTGACGATTCCATCTCCAGTCGATTGAGATAAGACTCCAAAGCAAC
>Ga0164297_10002523_pt1 | contig 17942 bp, 17 predicted proteins | sample GEODES058metaG_FD_113539 | JGI IMG/M metagenome (GOLD analysis project Ga0164297, IMG submission 113539) | Dystrophic lake water microbial communities from Trout Bog Lake, Wisconsin, USA - GEODES058 metaG | ecosystem: Environmental > Aquatic > Freshwater > Lake | place: USA: Trout Bog Lake...
ATCTTCGTTTTCATCTTCGTTTGAATCTGAATCTGAATAATCAAGCTGGGTTCTGGATACAAACTTTGAAGGTGGATCATCAGATGGAGTTTTGGCTACAAACTTTGAAGGTGGATCATCAGATGGAGTTTTGGCTACAAACTTTGAAGGTGGATCATCAGATGGAGTTTTAGCTACAAACTTTGAAGGTGGATCATCAGATGGAGTTTTAGGTGTGAATTTTGCATTTGATTCTAAAATATCAGTTTCAGATTTATTTTGAAGTGTTGCCATAGATATATATAATCAATACATAATTTTTATATTGTGTTCAATTTTTTATAATATAATGAATAATATAGTATATTTCCTTATATTATTTATTATTTTATTTCAATCTTATAAAGGTTAAATACTTTATCTAAACAGTAAATAGTAAAAAACAATAAAATATTATAATAGTAAAACAAAATATAAAAATATTATAATATTATAATATGTTTAATTTTTTGTTATTGGCGAGTGCAATTATATTTGTTTCCATTGATTTTATTTATTTAAATTTAATAAAAGATTATTTTTATAAACAAATTCAGAGAGTACAAGGTTCACAAATGAAAGTAAATATTTTTGGTGCAGTTCTTTGCTACATATTTTTGATTGTTGGAATTAATTATTTTATAATTAATCCAAAGAAAAGTGTGAGTGAAGCATTTTTATTAGGTATTGTTATTTATGGTGTTTATGAAACGACGAATTATGCCTTATTCAAAAATTGGTCATTGCTTACTGTAATAATTGACACATTATGGGGAGGTATTTTATTTGCTTTAACAACTTATTTAGTCAATATGTTGAGAAGTCATTAATCCAGTAATTAAATAATATTATATAATAATTACATATTCATAATAAGCAGTTCATACATTTCTTTTTTAGTTTTCTGACCACTACTAAAATCCAACCCAATTTTTTTACAAAGAACAGTTAATTCTTCCGATTTATAACTTCCCATTGCTTTCAATGGTTTATCTACGCTTTCCCAATTAAAATAATTCTCTCTATAATAACTAACTTGTTCTATAGATGCATCTAATTGTAGAGCATATTTAGAAGGGCAACGAATATTATCATCACACATAACAATATGAGTTTTTGTATCACTAGCCATAGTAGAAACCAAATCAAAACATTTTCGTTTATGGATAAAGAGCACATTAATTTCACTTGCTAAACAAAGAGCAATAAATGTCTTCATTCCAATTCTCTCTTTATTAATTAATTCATCTTCTACATCTTCCTTTATATTTTTTATTTTATGGGATTTCATATCTTTTTTATGAGACCGCAACAAATCAATACAACCAAATTTTGCAGACTTTTCGGAAATAAAACTAGTTGCACCTGGATATTCATATGCTATAAATCCATTTTTAATAATAAAATAACACCAAAACAATGCATCTTTTTCTTTTGGATAAAATAAATCCAATTTTGGCTGTACATTTGTTTGTTCTTCAATATTAAGAGAAATATCTTGATATTTTTTCTCTTTCTTCTCTAAGAATTGAGACGAACATAAAGCAGAATCAATTAATGAACTGGTCAACATATAATTTTGTAAAATATCTAATACATAATTATAATCAATTCCTTTAATATTATTATTATTTGCAAGTGACATTCTTATTATTTTTAATATGATTATCTTTATTATCTTTTCCAAAAAATGTATTTTTGAACTCTTCTTTTTGTTTTTCCAATTCATTCAAATTGAGTTCCTGAGTATTAACATATTGAATATATATTTTGAGTTCTTCAATAATAGTTTCAGGTAAATCTGTAAGATTTATATGAACTCCGTATTTGTTTTCGTTCAAAGTCACCTGATTTGGATATTTAGAAAAAATGCGTAAAACTTCTACTTGATTAAATTTAGACATAGTTTCAATCTTATCGCGAATAGAATTAAGTTCGGTAACATCCATGATTATATTGTTTAATTATTAAAAAACTTTTTAAACTGAAATAAATAAAATATAAAAAATAAAGAATATATCTATAATATAAATGACTCAAGTATTATCTTCCAAATTTATTGGCATTATGGCTTTTTATATTGTTCTTTCATATATAATTGGTCCTGTTGTTGGTTATTATTTTCTAGGTAAAACAGCTAAATCAGCTGGTACAGGATTTGTAGTAGGTAGTATTTTATCTATTATTTTATGGTACAGTTATGGTTCTAAAATGGTATAATAGTTTACTCTGTAATAACAAGTCTAGGTTTCCCCTTTGATTTTTTAGAAATTTCAAAATCTTTTTTCTCCACAAGCTGAGCAATAATAGATACATATTTGTCATTAAGTTCAAAACGCTGACCAATAACACGGGCAACAAATTTATCACCCTCTTTAATTTCAGAGAATTGATCACTAGAATAATGATGGTCTCTTGTAATAAATGCAACTATTGGACTTGGTTTTTCCTCAGAGCTTTCTGCACGAATACCAGCTTTTGTAATATTTTTTGCTTCACATTGAATCAACATACCTTCAACAGGACAACATATAAGACACTCAAAAACGACCTCAAAAATTACATCACTGCCTTTTATAACACCACTAGAATAAGTAATAATTTTTGAACTACCAAATTTAATAAATCCTTCAGCCACACATTTACCTTCAAAATTATATGCAATATCTTTTTCAATTGTTTGCTTGAGATTATTGCCGATAACAGTGATTGGAAGGATAATAGAACGTGTCAATAATCCAGGTGAATAAATACCTGAATAACGTATTTCACGTTTCTTGAATTTAGGTTTTTGAAAGGATTTTGAAAATTCAGATTGTGGTTGTTGTTCTTGTTCCATCATTATTTACTTATTATATTATAATAAGATTCTTTTAATTATTTTTCAATTTTATTATAAAATAATTAAATCAATGTCATTTTAGAAGTTTATATAGACACTTTTATAGAAATTTATTTAAAGCAGCCAATTCTATATTAAGAAACCATATTTTTCCATCCTTTCTCTCGTTATTATTATTTCTAAGAACAAATTCAATGATAGTGCAGAATTCAGCCTGTCCGATTGTTTTTGTATTATTCTTATCATATTTGTCCTCTCCTAGAATTTCATTTAATACTTGTATTTTCTTTGATTTACCAGATTCATCACATCTTGCACCAGTATTACGTTTAGCCTGAATATCTTTTATTTTAAAAACCATATAACTATTTTTTTGGTCTTTTCCAATGAAACCAACTAAATTTGAATAATCTGTTTTCTTAAAAGTAAGATTATCTACTAAGTATTTATTTGCTTCTCTTTCATCTTCAGGTTCAGCTTTAATCCATTTTTTTTTAGAATCATTCCAAATAACAAATTTATTTTTATCTTTTGTATATAGAACAAATGCATTGAATCTAATAGTTTTAATAATTCCTTTTTCTAAATATTTTTGAATCATATCTTCAAAGCTATTAGATTCAACATCTCTCAAATATAAATAATTTAATAAATATAATTTATCTTTATTATCTAACATATCAACTAAATGTTCAATTAAAAGTTCTAATACTTTTTTATTTGGCAAATGTAAATCTTTAATTAATTTTTTCATTGCTATTCCACAATATTTATAAAAATTTTCTTCTCCTCTTGGAATTTTTTGTATTTTAGATGAAGATTCTAATGCAGTATCAAAATTTTTCTTCATTTTTTCTAAAACTTTTATCCCTGGTTCAGTTTCAGATTTAGTTTGTTCTTCACCAGCATCTAATACAGTTTGTGGTTCTAATTCTCCAATTTCTTCAATATTTGGAGCAGCAATTACTTCTCTCATTATATCTCTTTTAATATCAAATTTAATAGCATCCGGTTTATAATCTATAGGAACACTTCTATCAAAAATAGATATATGTTCATTATTTAATTCACTTGGTTGAAATAAGTAATATTCTCCAATATTGACTAAATAACCAGTACGACCATAACGGTCAACAATAAATTCACTTGTATCTTCAACTAATTGAGTAAGTGCAGCATAAATTTGTACACGTGGATATTCGCGTGGAATATTAATTCTTTTAATTAAATCTTCTTTTAAATAAAAATATTTTTCTTTCATTAATAAACGAATTTTCTTTAGAATTTTTTCAGAATTCATTGCAATAAAAGCTTCATTATATGTGAAATCATTTGGTTCTCCAATTTTTTTATTTGGGTTGCAATCATAATTACATTCCATATAATCACATGCAGATGAATAAGGTACATCTCCAACTTTAAAATTATCTATTGTTTTACCATTAGAAAGCTCTTGTCTTACATCAACATCTAAGAAATCTTGGGTTAATTTCATTTGACTATGATTGAGAATGCAGTCAACCGCATTTTCTTTTAATAAACGACTTACTTTACCTATTTGAACAGCTTTATATTCAGCAACACGATAAACATATAAATCTGCTGCTTCTTGCTCTAAGTTTTCAAGTAGTGTTCCATATAAAAATAATTGCACATTGCGTTTTATAAATGGTAGACTTTTATGACTAAAATTACGAACAGCACGACCAATAATCTGTTCTATTCTGCTCATATTATACCATGGCTCCAAAATATGGACTTGACGTAAATATTTGAAATCAATCCCTTCAGTACCAGCTTGGGAGATTAATACTACTTTGATTTTTTCGCCATTTTTATTATCTTCATTTGTAATAGATTTAACTTCAAAATCGTTATTTGGAGAGAGACGAGGATCTCCAGTAATCATACAATATTTGAATCCCTTAGTTTTTGAACCAGGAGGAGTTTTAAATAAGGATTTTGCACCATCACCAAAGCGAGTGAAACCGATTTCTTCTAATGCAAGAGCCATTGGTATTAAAGCGGCATCAATATATTGAGAATAAATTAAAGCAATTCCTTCAGAGTTAATAACATTATCACAAATATTTTTAATTTTTGCACTGTATTTTCCAATTTCATCTGGAGAGAAAATTCTTCCATAAGTTTTTAAAGTTTTAGATTTGTATTCAAATGCACCTTTGAATGGGGGTTTATTACTATCTACAAAATCCATTATTCTTTCAAGGCCCTTTTTACCGACTAAATCATTTGGACTAATATAAATATTTTCTGAGGATTCAGAGGTCTCTCTGCTGCTTTTTCCGCCTCCCTTAGAAGATAAAGAACTCATACTACTTGCTCTTCTAACTAACTCAACTTTTTGAGGCATAGATTTCTTATTATCTATTTCAGTGTGTGTATAATATGATTCATCTTCATCTATTTCAGTATGTGTGGATTTTGATTCTTCAATTTCACTTTCAGGTTTTAAAGTATCTATTATTTCTTCTTGCTCACCAGCGGATTCAGGGACATATTCGTCTAATATAGTTCTCTCTAAAGATTCAACTACATCTTCTTCATCTTCTACATCTTCTACATCTGCAAGAGAAGAATCATTTTGAATTGATTCAATATTGCTTAAACTTTTAGAATCACTAATGCCAGTTTTTTCAATATTTTGAACAACAGACTCTAAACCTTCAATCGGATAAACCATAATGAGAGATTCTAAAGGCATCGCTAATAAAACATACCCAAATGAATCCATATTTTCAAAATTAGGCATATCTTTAATAATTCCAGTTTTTGTTGTAATACTGATTTTTTTATTTTTTAAATTTTCAATAATAAATTTATAACCTAATGATTGATATGTTCCAATTGTTACTAAATAAACATCTAAAAATTTGAGTTGTTCATCTGGTAAAATTTCTTTTCCATTCATTTGATACAATGGATATTTATGTTCCTTAAAAGTGTGTTTAGGAGAAAAAATAGAGGGATAAACTTTAAACGGAAAAGTATATGGGTTCTCTCCTTTTACAAAAGAAATATATCCAGTTGCCTTCCTTATAAGCAACTCCTTACCAATTTCTTCACCAACGCTATTCTTTTTAAACTCACCATTTTTATCAAATATATCTTTTATTTCAATAGTGGCACGCTTATCATTTTTATTCATTAAATTTAAAAGCCAAACAATTTCCTTATAATCATTATACATAGGCGTAGCAGATAATAATAAAATTCTCATATCTTGTGTAGCCTCTACAAGAGTCATAACACTATCTGCAACTAATTTGTTAGTAGTATCACCAGAAGTACGAATATTGTGCACCTCATCTATGATAATAAGACGACCATTAAATTCATTCTGTAAATTAATGCGTTGTTGACGAATAATAGATTTATTATCTTTTGCTTCACCAAAGAAAACTTTCTCTCCTTTCACACGCTTTGGTTGCTTCATTCCTTTTGGTTTTCCACTTTCCACTTTCATAATATAATTTGCAAATTCAATATAACCAATAAAAATATAATAAGTATTAATAAGTGAATTAATTTGATATATTATTTTTTCTTTGGGTATACCTTTCATATTCATTGGATTAATTTCTTTTAATAACTTATTTCCTGTACAATCGCGAATGTTCCAGAGTCCATCTACTAATTTGAGTTTTCTCTCATCAAAGATGGCGCGTCGGAAGTTATCTTGAACATTGGGAGATGCAACAATAATAATTTTCTTAGAAATACCCATTTGTTTCATATAATCGCGCATTTCTTCTGATACACCTATTGCAGAACAAGTTTTACCTGAACCTAATCCACCATACAAAAGCATGCTATTATAAGGAGTTTGAAAAGATAAGAAATTCCTTATGAAGGCTTGATTGGGAGAAATCTCAAAGTCAGCATTAGCTAATTCTTCAGCACGAGCTTGAATATCATCATAAACTTTATCATCCATTTTATTATCTGCGAATTCGGCTTTTTCAGCAATTTTAATATTAAAATTTGGGTCATTTAAAGTTGGATATAAAAATGGATTATCTGTTTCAGGTTCTTGTTCTAGTTGTTCTCTCTCTAAGAATTCTTTTCTTAATAAGAATTTATTGCAATCATTATTAGAATCATACATATTTTCAGGTTTGCAATCATTATTTTCAAATTCAATGTTCAGTTTGTCCATTTCATCTTTTATATTAATTTTTGGTTTTTGTTGTACAATAGGCATTTCGGGTTCTTCATCCAAAATTACTAATTTTTTTTTAGATGCTTTTGGTTTTTCTGGGTTTGATTTTAATTTTCTTGACATATTATATCTATAATATAATATGATTTATTTATTATGAATATAATCTATATTCTTTCAAAATTTTATCAATATTAGATATTAATTTTTTTTTCTCTAAATGGTAAGGCCTGATGGCTTCTAAACATTCATCAATTGTCATCCATTTTAATTTTGAAACTTCATTTTTTTGAAAATTATCTAATGAATCAATAATTTCATTCATATAAGCTAAGTAGTATTTGTGTTTGTATGATTTATGATTAGAACCTATAAATATTTCCTCAAATGGCAATAAATTTTCAATAACAACAATATTATTTCTAGAATATCCAGTTTCTTCTTCAAATTCACGAAGCGCACATTCAATATCTTTTTCTTGAAAATTACGTCTACCTTTTGGAAATTCCCATTCAGTTTCACTCCATTCTGTATTACTATTTTTAACAATATCTTCTAATGTTATTTTTTCACCATTTATATATAATCCATTTTTCAATAATTCAAATTTCTTATAGGATGATATTTCTTCATTACGATATTGTGAACTATTATTGTTTATAGTTCCCCATAATGTTTTCCATAAAGTTTCAAATGATTCATTTATAATTCGCGTTTTTTCTGTCATAGACATTCCGTCAATGTATTTAGTTAACTGAGGAATATTATTACATAAATATTTACCTCTTATAAAATCAATATAACCAAAACTATCTTTACGACGAATCATTAAATATTGTGGACCTTTTTCTGAAGGCCTGAACAAAATGATACCATAACTTGTAATTGGTAATTTGCATTGATGGAATAAATGACCTCCTTTACCACAATTATTACATACATTATTATTTTTGTTCATATGAATGAATAATTATAATAAAGACTATATGTTTATACTCTTTCAATAAATAAATTATATTTTATAAAATTGTAAAGATAGGTTTGGTTATGTTGATTTTATAAGAGTTAAAATTATGGGTAAATAATATTATTTTATTCTAAATGGGTTTAGATTCATCTGTGTGGGGTCCACATTATTGGTTTTTTCTGCATACTGTAGCAATGTGTTATCCTCATAGACCAAATACAATAACGAAAAAGAAATACTATGATTTTGTACATAATATTCCAATGCTTATTCCGATTGAAAACATGGCATCTTATTTTAGTAAGTTATTAGATGAATATCCAGTAACACCTTATTTAGATTCAAGAGATGCATTTATTCGTTGGATGCATTTTATACATAATAAAATAAATGAAAAGCTAGAAAAACCCAAAATAAGTTTGGAGAAATTTTATGCAGTTTATTATGAAGCATATAAACCGAAGGATGTTAAAATGCAAGAAATTTATAAAATAAGAGGAAAAATAATATATGTTTCAATAATTCTAATAATTATTTTTGTTATTTATTATTTTTACAATAAATAATATTGATAGAATATAGGATATGATTCCATTAAATACTAATAATAGAGAAACAATCATCCAGAGCCAAGATGGTGGAAAGCCATTAGCTTCTGGTGGATTTGGTTGTGTATTCAAACCAGCATTAAAATGTAAAGATAAAAACAAAGAGAGAAAACTCACTAATCAAGTTAGTAAATTAATGTTAAAAAAATATGCAAAGAAGGAATATAATGATGTTGTTAAATTTATTCCATATTTAAAAAAAATACCAAATTATGATAAATATTTTTTAATAAAAGATTTTAGTATATGTCAACCTGATACATTGAATGAAGAGGATTTAGATGGTTTTGATTCTAAATGCAAAAATCTTGTTAAGAAAAAATTTACAAGGAAAAATATAAATGAAGAGAGAAAATTGAGTATGTTAGCTTCTGTAAATATGCCATACGGAGGAATAGATGTTGGTGATTATATAGAGGAATCAAAAATAAAAAATAAATTAAATTATGAAAAATTGCTTGTTCTTAATGATTGTTTATTAGAACTTTTAAAAAATGGAATTTTACCAATGAATGAAGAACATATTTATCATTGTGATTTGAAAGATTCCAATATTTTGGTAGATGAAAATATGAATTTAAAATTAATTGATTGGGGAATATCTTGTAAATATGATGGCGAACAAAGTGTTCCAAAGGTTATACAAAGGCGTTCATTTCAATATAATTTACCTTTCTCAAATATTTTGTTTAGTGATAGATTTTATGATTTATATAAAAAATTTTTAGTAAAAAAAAAAGAACCAAGTTATTTAGATGTGCGTGAATTTGTAATAGATTTTGTTTTATTATGGTTAAAAGAAAGGGGACCAGGACATATAAAAACAATAAGTAAAATAATGAAATACTTATTTGAAGATACTATTAAAGATATAAATAATGAATTTAAAGAACATATAATTGAATATAATTACACATTTCATTTTATTTTGGAATATATCACAAAAATATTAATAAAATTTACAAGAAATGGTGAATTTGATAAGATAGCTTATTTGAATATATTTTTAAAAAATATTGATATATGGGGTTTTACTATGTCTTATATTCCAATAGTAGAAATAATAAAAAACTCTAAAAAAATAACTAAATTAGAAGTGGAAGTAATTGAAAAAATTAAAGATGCAGTTGTTTTTTTATATGATTATCCAGATACAATTATTGATGTAAATAAGTTGATGAATATTTTGAATGAATTAAACACTATTTTTAAAAGGGGAATTTTAATTCCTAATAAAAGAACAAGTTTAAAAAGTACTATTACTTCTTTATCTCTAAAGTCAACTTTAAAAACAATGTTAAGAGAGAAAAGCAAAAGAAGTAGGACTGCTAAGGGTAAGAAAGAAAGGAAAGAAAGGAAAGAAAATAAAAAAAATAAAACAATAAAAAATAAAACAATAAAAAAAAGTATTTTTCATTAGACTCAACAAAAAGAAAATGATACAAACTTTTTATATAAGGTAATATATAAGGTAATTAATGAAACTAGAACTATTTATTATTGGTGTTACAGGATTTTTGATATATAATGCTTATCATGGTGGAAAATATACAAAGATGTATACTCAATATAAAAAATATATTCAAATGGCTTTTTTTGCTATTTTGGGATTTTCTCTCTACTTATTAATTAAAAGAAACCCATCAAAGTGTAAAACAATGCTTTTACATGCAAACAATGTTATTAAATATATGCCAATAGATAAATCATCAATAGATATGTTAAGTCCAATTATTGATTTTACAGGAGAAAGAATGAATGAAAGTCAAGATGGTTGTAGCTTTATGCAAGGATTAAATGGTATTAATAATAGTTCAGAGAGAAGGCTTCTCTCTTCAGGTACAAAAGCAACTAAGCGTTCAGTAAGTGAAACTAAAAAGAAATATGTTGCGTCTATGCAAAATTGGAAATGTGGACATTGTAATAAACAATTAACTGCCTGGTTTGAGGTAGATCATAAAATGAGATTAGAACATGGAGGGACAAATGAAGTAAGTAATTTAGTGGCATTATGTAGAGAATGTCATGGAGAGAAAACAGCTTTTGAAAATATGTAAAAAATAAGAGTAATATTGTATAATACTATTATATAATATTATATTATGAGTAATCCGACAAATCCAATTGATGAATTAAATTATGAAACACCTTCAGGATGGAAATATAATATTGGTAAATTTTTTAATAATCAAAAAGAAGCTGCAGGGAAAATGAAGGATTATTTGAAAACAACTTCAGAAAAAAATATGAATATGTTAAATCAAGAAGAATTCAAGATATATGGAATAACAATGTTATTATCAATAATAGTATTTATTTTGATTGGTATAATGTTAATTTATAAGACGACTAAAAAACCAGTTATAATATCTATTATTTTTGCGATTGTTTTTACTATTTTATATCGTGTAAATTACAATTTTTTTAATAAAATATTAGGTTCTCCAGCAAAAGATGCATTATTTTATAATATAGGATTAGTATTTTTATTTGCCATATTGCCATATGATTATAAAGAAAAATATGCATATATTATTTTACCTATTATTGTATTTTATGGTATAGTAATATTTTATAAAGCTTTTACTTTTCATAAAAATGAACAAGGAATAAACTTTATAGATTTAATAAATTTAGAAAGAATAAATTATTCATTAATTATATTAGCATTAACAATATTTATATTAATATTATACATAACAAATCCAGGAGGATATATAACTAGATTTTCATGGTTTGGTATTATAATTATAATTTCTCTTTATATTATTGGTTTTCTGTATTTAAATACAATAATGAGAACGAGAGATTCAAATTCAAATTCAAATTCAAATCCAAATGATAAAAATAATGGTTCAACATCAGGAATGAACATGTTTTCATGGATAACATTAATTCTTTTTATAATATCATTTTGTTTACTTGCACCAGATATATTTACAGATAGTTTTTTGAATAAAAAAGATGAATATGTACCATATACATTAAATAATAATGAATATGTACCAGATACAATAAATAATTCTTATAATAAAAAATTTATAAATCCCAAATCATTACCAAATGCAAGTATTATATGTTTTTCAATAATATTATTTACATTATTATTAATTGCGTTTGTTAAAAGTTTATTTTTATACTCAAAAACAGATGAAAGTTTTGTAAAAAATATTCAATCTACTTTAGAAAAATTTAGTAAAATTTCACAAAGTATATTTTTAATACTTCTTGGAATAACAGCTACATCAACATTACTATATTGGATAATCATGTTTTATCAAAAAGTTGTAATATCAACCAGCATTGGTAATATAATAATATATTCAATTGCATTAATTGCAATTAGTTTTTTAGTATATAAATTAGTTGTACAAACTGCTGCATATAAAGATAGCCCACTTTTTCAATTAATTTTTAATGCGGTGTTTTATATTCCTTGTCTTCTTGTTTCTCTTTTTGATGCAATACCTTATGATATAAGAAAAAATTTCAAACCATCAACTGAAACTATACCTAACTCTTATTATGTAATTTTATTAATAAGTATATTATTATTAGTTGGTTATTTTTCAATGCCATTTATTTTAAGAACATTTACACAACAAGGTGGACAATTATTGATAAATCAACCAATTACAATTAATAAAGCAACAACACTTGCATCATATGAACAATTGAATAAAAGCATAGATAATCACAGTTATCAATATGGTTTATCCTTTTGGTTTTATATAGATAGTTATTCACCAAGTACAAATAAATCATATGAAGGATATGCAAATATTTTGGATTATGGTAATAAACCAAGAATAATATATAATGCATCAACAAATACATTAAGAGTAACAATGAAAGTTGGTGAAGGAAGTAAATCAACTGATAAAATATTACAAAGAAAACTAGATGCAAATGGAAATTTAATTATATATGAATTAAAAAATGTAAAATTACAAAAATGGAATAATATGATAATTAATTATAGTGGCGGTGCATTAGATATATTTTATGACGGTGAATTAGTAAAATCATCAATTGGAATAATACCATATTATAATAATACTGAACCACAAACAGAAACAACAACATCAATAGATGATAGTAATTATAACAACTTAATTGTTGGTCAAGATAATGGATTATATGGACAAATATGTAATGTAAATTATTTCAACAAAGCTTTAAATATTTTTCAAATACATTATTTATATAATTCAGTGAAAGATTATACACCACCTGCATTAATTTCAACAGATAAAGTTATTAAAATAGATGCAAATATTGGAACAGGTAATATATTAGGGGAATCAACTATTATGGCTGATTTACCACCTGAAGAAGAAAATACATATCCATCAGAACCAACTGATGCACATAATGCAGATATGGCGAAAGATACAATAAAAGATAAAACAGATTATTTATCATTAAAATGGTATTTTACTGCAAATAAAGATATTTATAATTCAGCATAAATTAAAGAAAATATAAAAAGGTTTAGAATAATTAATGATAGAAAAAATTCTATCATTATATTATATTATGAATATTCGCAGCATTCTAGTTATTATTGCTATTATCATATTGTTGTATATTGCTGTAAGATATATAGCATATGATGTAAATACACTTACTGGAGTAACTAGTGGTACAACACAACAAACAATTGAAGCATCTAGTTTAGCGACAGATGGTTCAAATCCAAATCAAAGTAACTTTGCATATTCTATTTGGTTCAATATTGATGACTGGACATATAGATATGGAAAACCCAAAGTATTATTTGGAAGGGTTGGTCAGCAACAAAATGCAAATGGAACCGCAGAAAATCCTTGTCCATTAGTTGCTTTAGGTGCAATTGAAAATAATTTAATTATTAGTTTAACATTGAGTGGTTGTACTCCAACTGAGCAATCAACGGAAAATACACCATTATCTAATAATATGTGCATTCATAGATGTATTGTAGCTAATATTCCAATTCAAAAATGGGTAAATTTATTAATAAGTGTTTATGGTCAAACTCTAGATGTTTATATGGATGGAAAACTAGTAAAGACATGTGTAATGCCTGGAATTGCACAAATTTATCCAGAACAGAGTGTGTATGTTACACCTTATGGAGGATTTTCTGGATGGACCGCAAAATTTCAATATTATCCAAATGCATTAAATCCACAAGAAGCTTGGGATATTTATCAAAAGGGATATGGACAAAGTTGGTTATCTAGTATTTTTGGAAAATATCAAATTAAGATTTCCTTTATTGAAAATGGAACAGAAAATAATAGTTTTACAATTTAATTCCCTTTTTCTATAATATATATATATGTTTAGTCAACAAAATTCTTCATCATTAATTCCTGGTTTTGGAAATGGCTCTTCATCTAATAATGCAGGAGGAATGTTTGGTTCTGGTAGTAGTTCTTCTTCTGGTTCTGGTTTTGCTTCTGGTTTTGCTTCTGGTTCTGGTTCTGGTTCATCAGGATTTAATGATTTTATGAATTCTAACAGTCTAGTTGCTAAAATTTCATTCTTACTTTTAGCAATATTTGTATTTTTAATAGTATTACAGTTTTCAATTACATTCTTGGTATGGCTTGGAACACCTGGAGGAAATGTTAAATTATTTACTGGTATGGTTGATGGTAAACAAAGAATTGATATTCCACAAGATCCTAATATTGAAGGTGCGAAAACAGTCATGAGATCTGTAAACACTCCAGAAGGTATTGAATTTACTTGGTCTGTATGGATTTTTATTGATGATTTGAATTATAAATCCGGACAATATCGTCATATTTTCCACAAAGGAAATGAAGAATATAGTTCTGATACCCAACAATTAGGATTGAGTATGCCAAATAATGCTCCTGGATTATACATATCTCCTAATACAAATGAATTAACAATATTTATGAACACATTTGATGTAATAAATCAAGAAACAAGAATATCTAATGTTCCTTTAAATAAATGGGTAAATGTAATTATTCGTTGTAAAAATTCTACACTAGATGTATATATTAATGGAACCATTACAAAAAGTACTAAGTTATTAGGTGTTCCTAAGCAAAATTATGGAGATGTATATGTTGCAGCAAATGGTGGGTTTTCTGGATATATTTCTAACTTATGGTATTTTAATCATGCTTTAGGAACAAATGAAATTCAAAGATTAGTAAGTAAAGGTGCAAATACAAAAATGACTGGAAGTAATGCAATTAATAATACTAATACTAATAATTATTTATCTTTGCGTTGGTTTTTTTATGGTGGTCAATAAATTATTTTCATATTATAATGTATAATGGATAAAAAAAAATTAATCATGATAGGCGTTGGAGTTTTATTTTTAATTTTAATTATACGTAATATTACATTTGTTACTGTAAAACCTGAAACAACTACTAAAAGTGCAACTGTTGTTTATAGAAATCCGCCTAATGTGAATACATATTATGTGAATACAAATCCACCACGTTATAACTCATATAAAGCACAATATTATAATTAAATTTTATGAATTGTTACATTATTATATTGTTACATTACATTATTACAAAATTTTACATTATCTTGACATATATTTTTATAAATAACTAATATATGTCAAATATATATCCAAATAATCCAAATAATAATTCAACAACTACTACAAATTATGCATATTTACCTCAACCACCTAGAGCTTGGACCCGATTTGAAAATTCATGTGTGTATTTATCAACAACACAAACAGACCCAAATGCAAGTATTTATGTACCACTTTTAAAACAATATGTGACTATAGGTGAATTAGCATATATTAATCAAATGTATAAAAAAGGTAATATTCTTCAATATAAAGCAAATAGTAGTAATTTAACAAAACAACAAAGATATTCGCAAATTGCTCGTGGATTATGGACAAATAGAACCACCACTTGGGCAACTCAAAGTGATACATATAGTAATCCAAATACACAGAGTTTAAAACGAATTAATTATGGAACAATTCCTTTGGTTCCTGGTACTGAAAACACTACAGGTTCTTTATGTCCACCTATTCCTATAAGACCTTTATATAGTGTTTTACCTGCAACAATAATACCTGATCCAGGTAGAGAAGAACCGCCTATTGACCCACCTCCTGAAGAACCTCCTGCCGGAGAAGAAAGCAAATTAATGCCTGCTTATATTACACCAGCTCAACCTGCAGAATCTACTTTAATTCAAGATGGTGGAAATTTAATTTGTAATCAAATTGAAAATATTTGTACAGGTGAGATTATTAAAGAACTTACTGGGTCAGCACAATGTGCACCAACTACTGCATCAGATGTACCAGGTATACCTCAAGAATTATGTTGGAATGATGCTTTAAATACTTATTTCCCTCGTCAACAATTGAATTATGGGACAAGTAGTGATAAGTTTCCTGAAAATTATAAAGGACTTGTAAGTGCTGTGAAACCGATTCCTCCTATCTTATCAGTTGAACAATCAAGCATAATTTATGTTAATAATTCTGGAACAATTACATTAAATTGGGAATTTAATTATTCATCATGCATTCCTATTATTAGTTTTTTATTATATGAAAATGGTATTCTTATTGAAACAATTAACTATGAATATAGAAGTATTTCTTTAAATAATTTACCTGTTTTAACTAATTTAAATTTTACATTAATTGCACATTCTACTAGTGGAGATTCTGAACCTTCTAATTCTGTAAATGTATATATTGCACCACCATAAAGCAAAGAAAAATCAACAATATTATTTTATGGTCTCATTTCAGGATACATACAAATTTGCTGACTTGGATAAATATCACCTGACATGCATTGATCATTTTCACCTACTTTAATACAACTACGGAACCCACGATCTTCACCAATATAGCACCATCCTGATTTTCCTGAACTTTTACTGGATTGAATACTGGAACTGGCTTCATCTGCTGTATAACTATCTTCCTCATTATTTCCTTGATGTGATTTATTTGCTTGATTCAAACTTGCATTTAATTTTTGTTGTTGCGAATTATTTGCTTGGCTAATTTGTGATGCTGCATTCTCAGCATAAGTTAGTGTTGTATCTACAGTTCCAGCAGTAACATCAGCTGCAGCTTTAGTACCAGTAGCAGCAACATTCACTATTTCCTTTGTAACTTCAGCAGCACCTGTGCCTAAAATAGAGGCAATTTTAGCACTTAGATTTGCAAAAATTTGTGTTCCTTTTGCTAAATAAATGAAAATATTGAAACCTAAGAATGCTAAAATGAGTATAATAATCATCCAAGTAGACCAACCCCAACTAGAACCAGAACCAGAATCAGAACTTGTAGAATTAGATGTTGATGAACTACTAAAAATATTTGATGACGAGGAACTAGTTAAATTTCCAAGTGAATTATTTGATGAAGAAGAAAATGTATTATTCATTATAATAAAAATAAATATATTAAATTTTTATTATAATTCGCATTATTTCTTTATTTATCAAATGTCAATAAATACATGAATTGATTCAAATCACCTAGAATTTCATCGCGAATATTGTATAAATCACTATTGGACATTGTTTTAAGTGCAGAATTATTGTCCAAACTTACTAAATAACTTTTATAATCCATGATTTCTCTCTTCAATTGTTCCAAAGAACTGAAATCTTTGAAAGAAATTGATTTTGTTCCTATTAGATTTACCCTATCTCCTGTTTTCCCCAAAAGCACTTCTACAAAACTATCAATATGTTCATTTAATTTTTCATATAATTCATCAGTTGCTTTATGAACTGCATAACTATGCGTTTTCCAATGATATAGCTTTACAGTATTTAATAAGGTAATAAATTTAATTACAATTTGTTGTTCAAATTTTTGAGAAATTCCGCGATTCTTTCGTGTATATCTACTTTTTAAAAATTTCTTAGATTTTTTGTTAGATGCAACAGACATTATACATTATTTGTATATAAAAAATATTTTATTAATATTTTCATTCCTTAGTTGGATGTATTATTTAATAAAATTACAATGACCAATTAATTTTGTTACCTAATATGCTTTCAACTTGGTCAAAACAATTAGAACATAGAAATCCTCTTGCTAAAGGAGATGGATGTGGAGCACAAATAATATTGGATTGATTACTAATCCATTTCATTTTTGATTGAGCAAATTTACCTAAAAGTAAGAAAACACAATTTGGATTTTTACACCTTTTAACATTTCAAACGCCGATTTTTATATAGAGCAAATTATATAAAAATTATTTGTAATTCTTCTTTACTTTTCTTGTTTTATTCTTTGGAACATATTTTTCTGGTCGTTCGTAA
>Ga0164297_10002524_pt1 | contig 17933 bp, 21 predicted proteins | sample GEODES058metaG_FD_113539 | JGI IMG/M metagenome (GOLD analysis project Ga0164297, IMG submission 113539) | Dystrophic lake water microbial communities from Trout Bog Lake, Wisconsin, USA - GEODES058 metaG | ecosystem: Environmental > Aquatic > Freshwater > Lake | place: USA: Trout Bog Lake...
TTAACATAATTCAATTGTGTTAATTATGGCGGGCTAGAGGAGGTCACAACCAGACAAGAACCTAGACCAATATACGATACTCTGGAGAGTATGATTTTTCTGGATCGAGAGAGAGTCTAAAAAACCGTCGTTTATTAGACCTACCTTAAAGCCGGCCAGCCATTCAATCAGGCTACAGAAATTGCTGACCAACAGCGTCAGCGTTTATGCGAGGTGTACTTGTCGGTTTAATTCAAAGATCACAGATTTCTACGGCGAACTCTCCAGGGACCTTAACTACCCGCTTAATTTCTACAGTCAGTCCATGGGCTTCGTTGATAGAGGCGACTTCTTTCTCGATGAGCGCGATATCTTTGGGGTCGCATTTAACCCCTGCTATAACGGATCTGAGGAGGTGCCTGTCGTATTGGTAAATGCCATGAACATTTCTGACATTTCTGAGCGGACTATATTCACTAGGGATCAGGACTACCCTGCTCTCTTCTTCGTACTCCCAATCTCGTGACTTGGTGAGCAGAAGCTTTTTATCAAACTCACGACCAAATTGTTCGATGAGGGGCTTCTGATCTTGGTATTTCACCTCCATAGCTGAGAGGCTCGCGCTGATGTCTTGATTATCAAAACCTTCTTGGGGTTTTGACTGAAACTCGACAGCAATGCCTCTGTGATCGGATGCGTAGTGTGACCACATCAAAATGTTTTTCGCGTTTCTAGAGAAACAGCAAACACCGAATGCCGGAACGTACTGCTCATGAAGCCACTCCCCATTCCAATGCTTGCTGGGGTTTGCTCCCTGAAGCACTTCAAGAGGGCTCACTGGCTCGATCTCTAGGATAGAGTTGAATAATGCGTCTAGATCATAGTCTGGCTGACAATCGAACGGATCGTTAAAGTCGATTGGGCTTGTGTATTTCAGCGTCCCATCGCGAATAACAGATAGTGATCCCGGTGTATCTGTAGAGTCGAATGATGTGTCTCTGGGCAGATACTTGTAGAGCATAGGTGACTTCTAAACCCCTACGATCAAAGGCTCTGCTGTTGAAAAATGCTACCCGCTGCTTTCGATGACAAAAGAAGAGACACGCTCGCATCAAATGCTCGCTTGAAATCTGGGTCGGACGCATAGCGTTTGTAGAGGTCGAGTTCCCGACGCCGCTCAATACTGATGGCCTGTTGTATAAGCTTTTCTAGGGCAAGCTGGCGGTTCTGGGCGTCCTGATTGTTCTCTACCTGTGTTTTGTAGTCTTCATGACCAATCACATGCTTCGCAATATTGATGAACTTAACCCGCTGTTCTTCTGGGGTGGCATCCCAGCCCGCAAAATGTCGCTCGTTGAAGGCTCGAACGATTTCATCAAGAGGGTCTTTTGCCTCGCCTCCAAAATGAGCGCCCCGGACATTTGGGTTCTGCGGATCTACAAACGTTTCGTCTGAATCAAGCTCAATCTTTACTTCAAGCCTTGATCTTTCCAAGCCATACGTGGAAAGGTCCGTGCTATTCAGAAGTTCATCGAGCTTATCTTGATCCGGATCTTTGACCTTGAGCTTCGGGATCAGGAACTTTAGGAACCAGTGCAGCATTTCCCAGTTGACGTTGCTGAAAGGGATGATTGCGGCAACCTGGGCATAAATTTTCACGAATTGTTTAGCTTTGATCTTGAAGTCAATGCGCTGCTCGTCATCGAGATCGGCATTGAACCGAGTCTCCACCGTATCGATGATCGGTGACAACTCATCTGCCTCGGCCTTGGCAAAGAACTTCTCATTGAAAGCGGTGACCTCTGACCACTCATAAATCCCGACCGCATCGAGATCTGCTTTAAGGTCATGAAGGACATTAATATCGGTGGGTTCGCTTAGGGAGGTCGCCGTATAGAAAGGATCGAAAGCAGTCTTGATGTCATCCACCGTATTGTGGAAATCAAGAACGAAAGTGTCGCTCTTACCCAACTTCCAGTTGCAACGGTTAAGACGTGAAAGCGCCTGGACAGCTAGAACCCCTTGGAGCTTCTTGTCCACGTACATTGTGTGCAACATGGGCTCATCGAAGCCTGTTAGATATTTGTTCGCGACAACAAGAATCTTGTAATCGTCCTTCTCGAATTCTTCAGGTAGGTCTCGTGCAGCGATACCGTTGATACCATCTTCGGTGTATTTTTCCCCATCGATGGCCTTCTCCCCGGAAAAGGCTACAAGAGCTTTGAACGGCGCGTTGGCTTCTTGGAGTGCTGTTCTAATCGCAAAGAAATACCGGATGGCACTCTCGATATTCCGGGTCACAACCATGGCCTTGGCTTTTCCCTTGAGCTTCTTAGCTTGCCAGACGTTGCTCATGAAGTGATCGACCATGATCTTGGCCTTGACTTCAATGGTCTTGGGGCTGGACTCAACGTAAGCCTTGAGCTTTTTCTGAGCCTTCGCCGTGGTGAACAGAGGGTTCTCCTCGACCGATTTCTGGACTTCGTAGTAGCTCTTGTAAGTCGTGTACTTCTCCAGCACATCCAGAATGAATTTCTCCTCGATGGCCTGCTTCATGGAGTACAGGTGGAATGGGTAGAATCGGCCATCTGTACCTTGTCGCCCGAACTTTTCCAACGTTGCGGCCTTCGGGGTAGCGGTAAAGGCGAAGTAACTGGCATTCTTACTCATCTTGCGACCTTTCATCACCGCAAGAATTTTGTCCTGAAGATCTTCAGGGGCCTCTTCGTCTTCTGAACCCAATGCCATGTTCAGCTTGTCTGAGGCGGTACCAGATTGCGAAGAATGAGCCTCATCGATAATGACGGCGAAATTACGGTTGGTCAGATCTTCGATGCCATCTACGATAAACGGGAATTTTTGTACCGTGGTGATGATGATCTTCTTTCCAAGTTCCAGATGAGTCTTGAGATCAGCAGCACTCTCAGCGTGAGCAACGATATTCTTGGTCTCTGAGAACAGCTTAATGTTGTCCTTGAGCTGCCTATCGAGAACCCGTCTATCCGTCACAATGACGACAGAATCGAATACGTTGGTTGCCCCACTATTGTCGTACAGTTCCACAAGCTGATAGGCGAGCCAGGTAATCGAATTGGACTTACCAGAGCCAGCAGAATGCTGAATCAAGTACCGCTGCCCTACCCCATTATCCTTGGCATCAGTCAGGATTAGTCTTACGACGTCAAGCTGGTGATAGCGTGGGAAGAAAAGCGATTTACGCTCTTTCCCCGTTTTCTTGTCCTTCTCAACGGTAAATTTCCCAAACTGCTCCAGGATGTTGGTGAGGCTCCGCCGAGTCAGAATGTCTTCCCAAAGGTAAGCTGTTTTGTGGCCGTTAGGATTAACGGGATTTCCCTTGCCAAAATTGAACCCTTTATTGAATGGCAGGAAGTTGCTGTCATTCCCTGAAAGCTGAGTGCACATATAGGCCTCATCAGGGTCAACGGCAAAATGGACGAGGCATCGTCCAAACTCGAAAAGTGGCTCATGCGCATCACGATCTGTTCGGTATTGTTTGATGGCGTTGTAGACGTTCTGGCCGGTCCAGGGGTTCTTCAACTCTAAGGTTGCAATCGCAAGACCATTGATAAAGATCACCATATCGACGGACTTGAAGGTGTCTGTCGCGCTGTAATGAACCTGTCGCGTAACGCTGAACACATTCGCTTCGAACTTGGCAACAACCTCGGGATTTAGGTCGTTATAGGGGAGTCGGTACAGAAAATCGAAGTGAGCATCATCGATATCGATACCCTTCTTGAGCACAGCCAACAAACTGTCCTTTTTGATCCTTTTGTTCAGGCGCTCTAGCAAAAGGCGTTGCCAATTATGGTGGCTCTTGAGCTTCGCAAGCTCCTCAGGTTGGGTCTCTTCTAGGAACTGCCAGAAGAGTTTGCCATCGACGGCAAACTCCCGATCGAAGTCTGAGGGGCTTCCAATGAGGTAGCCGTCCTTAGCGAGGGAGTCCTCGATAAGAGCTTCTAGCGCTGATTCGTTGGTTTGGCTGACCATTCTTACATTAAATCCTTATTTTTCCCGTGACCGCTGCGGCAATAGTTATCGCCTTAAGCTCGTTAAGAGATGAGATCTCTGCCTCAACTTTTACTTGAATACCATCAAACTTCTTAGTTATACCTTTAATGAAGTCTGCGATATCGGCTTGTTCCTGTGCTGGCGGAACTATGGCTGGGATGGAATTGAAGTCCTCAGAATAAAGTCGCAAGAAGCCAACAACAATTCCTCTTACGCGCCGATTGAATTCACCTAGATAGTTAGGTGTTTTGAATAGGCGTTCGAAATAGATGGGACTATGCTCTTGGTTCTGTAGCCTGAACACAGAGTAGTCAGGGCTAACAAGTCCATCACATGGTGCTACGGAGAACACCGCAAGGTGTGCCTTCAGGCGATTTTGAACTAGATCGCCTTTCTGGCAGAGTTTCGCGCCATCGTATGACTCTGACTGAAGTGTTTTCACATTCAAATCTTTTGCAGGAATTAACCCATACCGCTGACTCATAGACAGATGTGTCTCTTCGCCATTTAGGGAGCGTGTGTTTTGCTCCCTAAAGACGAATCTGTTGGGAACAGTCTTCCAATGAGATGGGATTTCCCCAATCCATTGGATGCCGCTATCACGCATAGGAAGCTCTGGATTGAGGCCCTTAGTTACGGCCTTGTTAATCAAGATTTCCTTTTGCTCCTGCAATAGCTCTACTAAGCGTTGCTTCTTGGCTATCGCAGCATCAATATCAGCGGTTTTCTTGTCCAGGAAGTTAACTATGCGGTCTTGAACATGACGAGGAGGCACAGGGAGTAATAGATTATTCCATGTGGACATATTGAAGCTCTCAATGATGTCACCATAACCGCTCAAGTGCTGACACGAGTTTGAGAGCGCATACCATATAAATCTTCTATTGTATGAGTTTGGCAAACGCACTCTCTGGACCACGTTGCTGTAAATCGAACCCTCGGGAGGAAGGTGAACATACGGGGTACCGTTACGAGTTAGAAGCAAATCGTTTGATTTAGTCCGTCTTCTGTCATCAAATTTTGAGTACCCAGACTGCATTGGGGTCCTTTGGCACGTAAAAAGAAGCTCATTGCCGAAGTGCCAATGTGATTTGTCGATAACATCCCCTGCATTACTTTGGGTGTATGCATATCGAAACCTTTTTAAATCCCAGTCTGAGGGGATATCGCCCATCCAATAAACGCCGCTTGGCTTGTAGGACTCGTAACGCTGCATTAGTGGCCTCCGGCGACGAAGTTCACCAACTGCTTCAGAAGGCCATCCGTTTCCGCCTCCAATGCCAATATCTCAGAAGTCACGTCTTCCAGGCTTCTTAGTGGCTTATGTTGATAGAAATGTTTGTTGAAGCTGATCTCGTACCCAATGACCGTTTTATCGAGATTGATCCAGGCGTCATCGACATGAGGGCGAACTTCCTTGATGAAGTAGTCGTAGATTACGCCGGATGCTGTTAGCGAAGCGTCCTTCGCCAAGGGGACATTTTCTGTATCCCGAATCTCGCTATCGGGTTCATATTCGACGTAATCGCCATTCTCGTTAGGCCAATAACCGTAATCACCCAACTTGTCTTTGCTGGTAGAAAGCTCCGTGAGTAGATCATTCAGCTTGGCTGAATTGAGCTTGTGGATCTTCTTGATGACCTTCTCTGCCCGCTCATCACGCCAACTCACGGCATTCAGAATTTGCTTACGATGGGGAGCTGATAGTTTGATCTTTAACTGTTTGAGAACATCATCAACGACTCCTTCAAAGGCATTGAAGTCGAGAAATTCGTCTGAACCAATCTTCTCTACCAACTGTTTGGCCGTAATCATGATGTCGCGCTGCTCTTTCCATGTGGCCTCTGAAAGAAGCTCTTTGCGATTCTTTGGCGACAGGGTGATTTCTTCTCGCTCAATATGAGCATCGATGGCGGCGGCGTGGGATTTAAGGTCGGTGTAGACCTCATCTCCATACTTCCCATACACCCACTCCATGATGTCTTGCATCCCAGGAGTGAATCGCAAAGTATCAATGCGCTCCGAGCTGAATTGTGCAGCCAGCCTAAGAGGCCGCTCTACGGTCACTTTGTAATAACCGAATTCCCGATTATCAAACACCTTTGATATGCCTTCATTCGGCATATCCAGGTACACCTTTGTGATCTCTTGGATGTGGTCATTGCTGAACTCACAGTTCTTCTCACCCAGATTCTTGCGAAGTTTCTGGTAAAGACTGCTGGCATCAATGAGCTGTACCTTCCCCTTTCTTTGTTCGGGTTTGTTGTTGGTTAGAACCCAGATGTAGGTGGTGATGCCGGTGTTGTAGAAAATGTTGTTCGGTAGCTGAACGATGGCTTCAAGATAGTCATTCTCAATAATGTAACGACGAATGTTGCTCTCGCCCCCGCCTGCGTCCCCGGTAAAGAGGGCTGACCCGTTATGAACAGAAGCGACTCGTGATCCGGCTGGGCTGTCCTTGAGTCGCTTCATCTTGTTGATGAGCTCCATCATGAAGAGGAGCTGTCCATCGGATGAACGTGGAACTGCCGGATAGAAGTCGTAAATCTCACCTGTGTACTCAGAAAGATTGACCTGAAAACGATGGTCTATGACATCTTTCCCATCAACGATGCTCTTTTGATCGCTCTTCCAACTCTTCCCATACGGCGGATTCGTCAACATGAAATCGAATCGCGTCCCTGAGAAATCGTCCGTAGCTAGGGTGGAGCCGAATTTGATGTTCTGTGGGTCATTGCCTTTGATCATCATGTCGGACTTACAGATGGCGTAGGTTTCTGGCTGACTCTCTTTTCCGTATAGGAAGATGCCAACATTGGCCTTAATCTCCCCTTCCGGGTCGAGGATGAAATCCTGTGACTCAGTCAACATCCCGCCACTCCCGCAAGCAGGGTCATAAATAGTGAGAGGATTGGGTAACTGATCTTTTACTGGAATGAAGACCAGATTGGTCATCAGTTTGATGACTTCACGAGGGGTAAAGTGCTCCCCTGCCTCTTCATTGTTTTCTTCGTTGAACTTGCGAATGAGTTCTTCGAAGACATAGCCCATGCCTAGGTTGGTGAGCCCCGGTTGTGTGCGGCCATCCGGCCCTCTTCGATCATGTGGGCTCAGGTTGATTTCATCGGACACGAACTTCTCGATGACATCGTGAAGAACGTCTGACTGAGCCATCTTCCGAATCTGATTCCGAAGGTCGAACTTTTCAACGATCTCCTTTACGTTCTCTGAAAAGCCATCGAGGTAATTCTTGAGGTTAGCCTCCAGCTGGGATGGGTTTCCCAAGAGGGTTTTCAGAGTGAATCTGGACGTGTTGTAAAACACGTAACCGGATGCCTCGGATAAGCCGTGGGGGTCAAGGTCAGCCATTGCCGCGTCCTCACGCTGGAAGCGAACCTCTTCGAGGACAGCTTCTTTGGAGGGTTCTAACAAGCAATCGAGCCGACGCAATACGAACATTGGGAGGATAACGTCGCGGTATTTGCCACGAACAAATACATCCCTAAGGCAGTCGTCCGCGATGGACCAGATGAAGCTTACGATTTTGTTATGCGCTGAATGATCCATATTTTCCTTTTTCAAATAGCTTCATCAAAGCCATTACGCTGAAGACCTTCTATAAGACCTGGTGATAATACCGCCGACAACATCGTTGATGGTATCTATATCTTTGTAATACCCAATGACCAACAACCTATTGATTTGATGGAAGGTCTCTCCATCGTCCATCCTTTGCGCAGCGGCATAGTTAGCATTGGCCAGACCGAATGATATTCTGATATCAGAATATCTCGATAACCAGATATCTAGACATCACAATAGTTTGCTATCATGATTTCTAAATAGCTTATAAACCTATCGTGATAACTAGATATTGAGCTAGCAGGCTAGCGTGATTTCTCGCTATTACGATATTTAGATATCAAGATATCCCGATATGGAGATAGCATCATGAAGAAGGCGAAAAATGTAGCGGACCTAGCGGCACGTCTGTCCGCAGCGGCAGAGACCCCACTTCAGGTTCCCGTTGCTCCTGTGGTCATACAGGACAACCCGATAAGAGAGCCCGTCGTTAAATCCGAAGCCAAACGAGGCCGCGTGGCAGGTATTGGAACCGCTCCGGTCTATCTGCGCCTACCGAATCCCATCCATGAGCGGTTGGAAGCCATCGCGATGGAAAGAACCCGCGAGACAGGGAAGGGCGTCTCCATCCAACAAGTCATCATCGACGTTTTGGGTGATCGCGTATGAGTACCTTCGTCTATATCGGTGGTCAGAAAGGCGGAACCACAAAGACCACTACAGCCCATTTGCTTGCTTTGGGTGCCATTCTGAAAGGGCATCCATCTGCTTATGTTCTAACTGACCCTAACCGAAAGGTGAGGGCAGAAGGACGGCCTTACGGCGTTTTGGATGGCCGAGATCAAGGAAGGTTGGCTCACATCATTGCTGCAAACCAGGACAGCCTCAATGGATGGCTAATCGTCGATGGCGGTGGCAACCGCCCCGCGATGGATGACGCGCTTTCTACCGAGGCGGATCTTTGCTTGGTTCCATTTCGACCCTCTGAAGAGGATCTTGATACGGTGGCTCAGGATCTTCTAAGGATGCCCAAGGCGATTGCCTGGCCTTCCGCATGGCCTACCAATAAATACGCCGTTAAAGCAGGGCAGTACCTTATTGATGGTCTGGAAGAAGCCTTCCCTGGACGCGTCATCAAATCGCCTATCCACTTCGTAAATTCCATCAGCGAGCTGCTCGGGGCAACGCTGGACTCTCCCTCTTCGCCCGTTAGAAACGCAGCGAGGAAGGCCTTTTCAACGATGTCCGATTCTGTTGCTGAACGATCCTAACCGTTAAGTCTTGGGGGTATTGATGAGTGTAAAAGAACCAGGACAGGACGACGAACAAGAGATTCTTGATGACTCACAGGAAGAATCAAAGAACCTAGATATCTTTGGTGATGCTGATTTCTTGACGCCTGGACAACGACGGCTGGTGGATGCCTCGGTCACGATTGCTACCGAACCACCGGATGACATTAACTATCAGCACAGCATCTTGTGCCAGGTGGGACTGCCTCGCTCGAAAGTCAAAGAGACCACCTTCGAGAGGAGAACTCAAACCGCCGTTCTAAGTGTCGAGGCTGGAAAACTCTTCGATGGTAAGAACCTGGTTCAACAGTTCATCCCTTACGGACCCAAGGCGCGGTTGGCTTTAGGCTATATCCACACCATGGCGATCAGAACACGGAGCCCAATCATCGACATAGGTGATAGTACGCGTGAGTTTCTCAGCCTCATAGGGCTCAAGTCTGATGATGGAAGAACCTACAAGCTCGTTCGCCAACAGTTGATGGCCCTCGCCTCCTGCCGCTTTACGTTGGGCTATTTCAGCGCGAACGGAGCACCGAGCACGCTCAACACAATGCCCGTGAAACGCTTCGAGCTCTGGACTCATGAAGACACCATGGGCCAGAAATCAATATGGCCTGGCATCATCGAGCTCAGAGACGATTACTTCAATGACCTGATTCAGCATGGTGTCCCTTACGATCCTAGGGCCTATGCCGCCTTAGCCCATTCAGCGCTCTCACAAGACGTCTATCTCATGCTCTGTTATCGGCTTCACAAGTTGAACGCCAAGGGCATCAAGGTGACGTGGAAACAATGGCAGGAACAGTTTGGACAGGAATACACCGGCCAGGATTCGCTTCGTAACTTCAAAGACCGGTTTATTCCGGCTGTGAAAGACGCCATCTCGGTTTATCCCGATGCCAACGTGGAAATCATTACAGGTGGGTTGATGTTGAAGAAATCAAAACCTGCCGTCAGCAAAATCATTATGGGAAGTTCGTGACATCCGCCCCCCCTTGGATTGTATTTTCATCAGAATTGACGCGGGCAGAAGGGTGTTTTGAGGTTTAAATTAGGTGTCTTAATTCCAGATGAATCCTTTTTGGGGGTTTTCTGAGGGTGCTACAGGTCTAAATGAGTGGCAGGGCTTGTGGTTCGTGACATCCGCCCCCCCTTAATAAGCCTGTGGAAAACAAAAGTTATGCACGTGACATCCGCCCCCCCTAGTTCGTGACATCCGCCCCCACCTGTTCGTGACATCCGCCCCCCTTTGTTCGTGACATCCGCCCCCCATACAAATAGTAAATAGTTCTTCAAATAGTTATGCCAATAGTTTGCTTCGCCTTTTTGTGGAAAACACGATGTGTTTACACACAATCAGGCTCGCCAACTACAAATTTTCTTTTTCTCTCACCAAGAAGAAGACAAGCAAAAAAGAGCTCTTGCAGAAGACATACTGAACTTTGTATATTGCAACCATGATCACACTCAAACCCGTTCAGTTCATTGGTAGTTCACTCGACGATCTCCGCGACTTATTGCAGGAGTTGAAACCATGAGTAACGAAAAATTTGCCAGTGTATGGGATGCCATAGAAGACACCCCAGAAGAAGCAGAAAACATGAAGTTACGTTCTACCTTGATGATAGCCATCAAAAGTCACATCAATGAAACGGGAATGAGTCAGGCTGAAGCTGCCAAGCTTCTTGGTGTCACACAGCCTCGAGTTTCTGATTTGATGCGAGGGAAGATCAATTTATTCAGCCTGGATGGGCTCGTGAATATGGCAACCGCTGCCGGACTCCATATCGAGATGCGAATCTCTGAAGCCGCCTAAGCCTGTAAGAAAGCTAAATTCACCTCATCCATCTTCCGGTACTCGATCTTGATCTTCACAATCTAATCACCGGGTATCTTTAAATAGCCACAGAAATCGGGGAGGGCGGTCAGCTCAGAGGATAGAACCGCCGATGAATAAGTCTGTAGAAAACACGATGTGTTTACCCACAATCCGGCTCGCCAGCTACAAATCTTATTTCTCTCCAACCTTAAAAATACCACCTCTTGCAGTTACTTAATAATCGTCGTATAAAATCCCAATTCCATCCCTGTTGAAAGGTCTTGATATGGCAAAAGAAACAATAGACCACAGTACGTTGGCTGAATGGGTTTCAACCGGGGCCATAGACGGTGCTCATGCGGTTGCCCAGCTTGGAGGATGGTCTGTTCTGGTAAAGAGTGGAGTCTTAGAAAGACCTCTTGCCGCAACACGCAGCAAGAAAGTGCGAACCTTCAGAAAACTGGATTCATTAGTGACCTACCTACACGATTTAGGCATTCATCATCTTGAAGTCGATGCAACCCAATACGAAAAGGTAGGTGTCCAGACACGTGCGAGGCCAGATCAGTCTGAGGCCATGCGCAAAACGCACGAGGCGGCTGAGTATGACCGATGGTTTAGAGCACGGGTTGAACAGAGTCTTTTAGTGGCCGATGACCCAGCCACAAAATGGATTTCGCACGAAACCGTCCAAGCTAGCATGCAAAAACAACGAGAAGCTCTTGAGGCACGCCTTAGGAAGTCCTAAGTGCAGATTGTTTGGCTTCCAACGGCGGAAGCTGACCGGGACGCCGCCATTGAGTACATCGCTCTAGACAACGTTTCTGCGGCGCTTAAGCAACTCAATGAGATTAATGCTCAAACGGATAGGCTCGCTGAACACGCGTTGTTAGGTCGCCAAGGGCGTGTTGATGGAACTCGTGAATTGGTCATCAATCGAACCCCATTCCTTGTGGTATACCGGATTCATTCTGAGGCCATACAAATTCTCGAGTTTCTACATGGGTCTCAAAAGTGGCCATGACCTCCGTGCGGAAGTTCATGGCTATCCATCCAGAGGCGGAGGCTCAACCAACCGCCCATGGTTGGATGATGGACAGATTTACATGCTGTTGATTTACCCCAAGTCGAAGAAGGACGCCCTGACAGATCGAGAAACAGCCTTGCTAAGAGAATTTGTGAAGGGGCTATAGATGGAACAGGTTTTATTCAGCGATTTGAAGCAAAGCCTTAAAGAAGCACAGCCTTCCCGTAGGTTCACGGTGGTACCGCCTGATGTAAAAGCCGTTCGTGAGCAGATAGGGCTCTCTCAAAGTCGAAATTCGACTGGACCAGCGGTCGCTTTGTTAAAAATCGTCGTGACCGCACCTGAAGTAGCGCTCAAGACTCTGCACTCATAAATGCAGGATTCACTTCATCCATCTTTTGGTACTCGATCTTGATCTTCACAATCTCATCACCGGGTATTTTTAAATAGCCATAGAGATCGGGAAGGGCGGTCAGCTCAGAGGATAGAACCGCCGACTGACGAACGATTTGAGTCGATACGTTTTCATTGAAGCTATCGCCCGAAGTCTCACTGACTTGCGTGCGTTCTATTTCCTGTTCGCCCAGTTCATATTCCATCGACTTGGCTGTTTCTGAATCACCCGCCCTGAGAATACATTTCACCGATGTACAGGCCAGAAGGGTTTGCGCTTCATTTCGGCCATAGGTCGAACGGAGCTGTGAAATCGTCTGAATCCCCAGAATACACCGGCCACCATATTTCCTGAGCTTCGTGAGTGCGGCTCGAAGGCTCGATATCCTGCCCAAGGAATCCAGTTCGTCAAAGACGTACCAAAGCCCACGATTCTGATTTTCTGAAAGGCTCAAGCCTTCGACGATGGCCATTTCAAGACAAGCGGCTACCAGGTTCCTCAACATGCCCATTTGGTCATCACGGTAGGTCAGAAACAGCCAATCCTGTTTCCACTCTTCCTGAACCCATCTACGGATGGAAAAATCACCTTCCTCCACCATGTAATCAAAAACACTGAGGTAGGGCATCATCGTCGCCCTCATGTTGTTCAACATCTTGTCATTGCCTTTCTGGCACAAGACCGCCGCAGGCGTTCCCGCCAGTAAGGGTTCGAGCGCTTCCTGATCGGCGGCACCCATCCAGTACAAGAGGCGCTTTAAAGACCGTTCCTGGTTACGGTGCATCGACAAAAGCACCTTGGCTAACAGCACTTGCGCGAACAGCTGCCACTGCGCACTTTCACCGCCATCCAGGTCGGGGATGATGGCTTTGGCGATCCGTTCACAATCGTAATCCGCCCGAATTTCAGCAAAAGGCGACCAGGCGACGGTTCTTTGATCAAAAGGGTTAAAGAGTTGGTCATCCGGCAGACCGAACCGGGCATAAAAGCCCCCGGCGGCATCGGCAATAATCGCCCGTTGGCCCCGTTTACGGATGGTTCTGAGCATTCCGTTGATGACCTGGGTTTTACCCGCCCCTGTGGTTCCTGCAATCAGGAGGTGTTGGGCTTCCAGGGTTGAGGGGATTTCGACCCCACCGATGTGAATGGAACGCTCATCGGTTGAATGAGGCTTCTGGCTTTTCTTGAGATCTTGGTTGGCGTGGTCAACGACCCGTGTGCCGCGTCGAACCTTTTCTTCGCCTTTGTTGGGTTTATCCGGGGTCTTTAAACCCCAGTAGATGAAACCATCGCGTAGATAGAACACAGCAAAAGCCGTAATCCCTGCAATGAATTGATGGAAAAGCGCCGAAATCAAGATCACGCCCACGAGCAGGAGACAGAACAGGGGGTTCAGGAGCGAGGTCCACTGCTTGCGGGCCAGCGCCCCGTTCCGGACTTTATAGCCGATATTTTTGATCATCCCATAGGTCGGAACTCCGAGCACAAGGACGCCGATCACCCAAAGAACCGTTCCAACCATCCCTTAGCTCCTATTTGCCTCTGGCATCCAGAATGAGTTTTTGAGCCGGTTGAGGGAGCTTATCCCAGACCTCGCCGACCGCTTTCCCATAGACCTGAAATTGTTCATCTTGGGAGAAATGATCGTAAGCCCACAGCGTGGCCCCGGATCCTATGGCTCCGGCCAGAAGACAGTAAAGCGGGAGTTTCCATTGAAAGCCCCTGAGATCGTCTACAGCGCTTTCTACAGGGTTGGCGACCTCTTTCCTGATCGAATCCTTCATTTCAGACTCTAAGCGGACGAGAAGAGCGCTAATAAGCGCATTCGCCTCCTTTTCTGCCTTGGCTGATGCCTCGGCCATCTTCCGTTCCTGATGCTCAAGGAGTTCACGTTTGGCTTCAGCCTGAAGCCGCAAGACATCCGCCCGGAACAGTTCCCCGGCCTTGTCGAGGGCTCCGATGGCTTCTGTGACCCCGTGATCCATGGTTTCGATGCGCGTCAGAAGCGAATCGATATCACCGAGGGCATCCTGATAGAGGATATCGAGCTTGGTACGAGCATCTGTCATTAGGTGTTCCTTTAAGCCATGACGGCGTTGAACACCGTATCGAGATTCCGGTTCACACTTTTGGCGAGCGACTTGATCACATGAAGATCACTGTAATGGGATTTAAGCTTGGCATCGCCATCGGGTCCTAGTTCACGCGCTTTGGCCTTGTAGTCGGTTTCATCCTTCAAGACATCACCGATGGAGAGCTTCTTGATCGACAGCAGATCGAAGAGCTCATTCTCGAAGATAGCGGCTTCTGGATTCGCAATCGCTGTCTTTTCTTTCTTGATGAAATTGAGGATGGGCCCAAATTCTTCCGCCACATCGCTATCGACGCGGTTGAAGAGCACCCGGATCTTTTCAGGAGGAATCCCAAAATCGGAGAGGGTCGCGATCATGCTGATGGTTTCTTTTTGTTCTTTGGTCCCGCTGGTGACGGGAATCAGAAAGACATCAAATTCGAGGTGCGAATCTTCGAACTTGATCATGCCATCCAGGAAGGCTTCGACGTTGGAGGCTCCGACATCGATGATGGCGTCATCGAGGGTGAGGAGTTTCTTGAAGAGATCCTTGAACCGTTCACCGCGGATCTTTTCGACATCGACCCCTAAACCTTCTGCCGTTTCATTGACGGTTTCAATCGCGAAGACCGGCGCATCGTTCATGCGTGGCGACAACACATGAGCGGCGATCGTGGTTTTGCCCACGGTGCCGGTGTAATTCAAAACAGCGACTTTACTCATAACACTATTCCCCCTCTACAGTCAGGTAATCATCTAAATCAATTTCGCGTTTTCGGCTTTTCCGAAGATCCGCTGGATTTGAAATCTTCCGGGTGTCCTCCGCGACGGAAGTTCCTATTTTCTTCACAGGGATTTCGGTAACAGCGACATGGTTGGATACCCTCCCAAGCGCTTCTCTAGCGACTCGATGACGGATGTATTGAGAGAGCCCGGCTCTGGTTACTTCTACCTGATGGGCCGCCAAAAACGTCCGGACCTGATCCAGTGTGCAGCCGTGCGCCCGGAGCTTCACGATGTCTTCCCAATGGGGGGACAGGCGTGAACGATGCAGCGAAGGGGCCACCTTTTTCAAGAAATCGTCGGCATCCATCAAAATACACACAGCCCAGAAGAAATAAACTAAAAATAAACGAAGAATAAACTAAAGTATACAGAAATAAATAAAGATTAACGGCAGATAAACATGAAGTAAACAAAGAGTAAACACAAAACCCGATAAATAGATTAAATAGAGGCACGATGGATATGTTTACAAAACGCTGACGCGTTTATAAACTATCCCCCATGCCAAAGGGACACCCTTTGAAACCCGAGGCCGAACCGACGAGACGTATATCCGTCTTCCCAATGTGCGCTATACTTGTATAGCACTCTCAAAAAAAGAGAACGAACATGCTAGCCATCCGTCTACCCACCGAGATTGAAGAACGCCTCGAAGCGCTGGCGAAAGCCACCGGACGAACCAAGACCTTCTACGCTCGCGAAGCCATTCTTGAACACCTGAGCGACCTGGAAGATTTGTATCTGGCCGAGCAACGGCTAATTGATCTCCAATCCGGCAAAACCAAAGCCCTGCCGCTTGAAGAAGTGATGAAGCGTTATGGCGTGGAAGATTGAGCTAGATCCGGGTGTAGAACGTGAATTAAGCAAGCTGGATCCACCCATTGCTCGACGCATTCTTGGGTTTCTCCGAGACCGTCTCGCGCCCCTGGATGATCCGCGCAGTATTGGCGAGGCACTCAAAGGCTCAAAGCTCGGGGACTTCTGGAAGTACCGTGTAGGCGATTACCGGATCATTGCAAACATTGAGGACAACGAAGTACGGATTCTCGTTGTGCGTATCGGAAACCGAAGAGATGTCTATAGGTAGTGAACGGCCATTTGAGCAAAAGGCTCTTCGAAAGGCGTTGCTGAAATGGCTTGGTGGCGAGGGGATTGTTAGTGTCGAGTTAAAGAAGGATGGAACACCACATGGCTGACGAGAGCTTAGAAGTCTTTCAGGAGCTTCACCTAAAAACGCAACAATCTCCGATTGATATTCGGAATGCCATCCTAGGCCAGATAAAAGAGCCATGGAGTCACGATCAGGAAAGAGAGGATAGAGTCGGATCTAAGCCCGATGATGCGAAGAACGTTCTAATCTTAAATCGTGTTGAGAGCGATGGGATTGAAGCAGCCAGCTTAGTTCTGTGGCGACGAGACTCAGGATATAAAGTTGCAAACATTATTCCTTCAACGAAGAGTGAGTTGGGAATTCGTGCTTATAACGCGATTCTCAACGATTTTGTCACGCAGATAGCTGAACCTGCGAAACAGGTCTGCACGTTCGAGATGAAATTGACAAAATCCAGAGAGACTCTTGATGACTGGTTGAGCCCAGGGGCCGCTTCCGATCTACGGGCCTTTTCTGCATCGGCTAATAAGCTCATGAGTCATCCGTCGGACGTAGCGAGGTGGAATAGATTCCTGATCTCTATGCACAGTTCAGGAAGTCAAATGGACAGCTCCCTGTTAGTTCGATGGCTTACTGAGATTGACAAGTGGCCCGATGATAGAGCCAGTGAGCTAGCTATCGAATATGAATTTGCCCTTGAGTTGCTCAGGCAGTATGACCAATCAAAATGTCCCTAGACCAATCAGCTATCAACGATTTGGTCCAGCTGGGTTCACCAATCCTTTGTGTGGACACATGTACTTTGCTAGATGTGATTCGTGATATCACCACATCTTTTAAATCATTCGAAGACCTTTCGCATGGACTTGCCTTACTCGAGTTAGCTGAAAAGGAGGAGAGTCTTGTCGTTCTGATGTCGGAGGTGGTTCGCCATGAATTAAATAACCTCTCAGAAAATGAAGAGAAGAGGGCATCTGAAGGATTGAGGAAGTTTCTGGTAACAGCCGAACGCATCCACAAGGTAGCCGTCGCATACGGTGCCAATGGGACACTACATATCAATCACATCGATGGACATGTCAATCGAGCCATGAAGATATTTGATCGTTGGAAAACCATTTCTAAGGAGGTGCCACTCAATGACGGAATTAAGACTCGTGCCGCTGATCGTGTCCTATTCGCAAGAAGTCCAGCAGCGAGAGGTAAAGATTCGACGAATGACTGTATGATCTTCGAAACGTACCTTGCGTTGGCAGGTCAGCTTAGATCGGCAGGATTCCATGCTCCGATTGTTTTCGCCTCATCGAATACCAAAGAATATTACGCGCCTAATACGGTGGGCTTAAAGGCGGATATTGAGGCTGATCTCGATAAGGTTTTAGTTGAGTACGCGCCGAATTTTGGTGCGGCCAAGTACATGCTGGGCCTTTGATGTGAACCCAATCAAAGACAAACTCACCCACCTGGTCAGCTTTCGATTGACTGAATCTGACCACCAGGCGTATCTCGAAAAGGTCGAAGCCTCCGGCCTTAAACCCTCCACCTTTTTCCGCGATTGCGTCCTGACCAACAAGACGCAAATCATTGCACGGCCCAAGTCGAGCCTTGAGAAGTCGCGCTTGCTCTATCTCTTCAACAAGGCCAGCAACAACATCAATCAGCTCGCGCATCGTGCCAACAGTGAGCACAAGGGGGGCAGTCTTTCCGATGGCACCTATCGGGAGATCCTTGACGCTCTGGATGATCTTTCCCGCGATATGAAGGACATTCTCCGGCGGGTGGATTAGTGGGTGGCGATAGAAAGATGCGAACTTATCCACTGCAAACAGGATCAAAA
>Ga0164297_10002528_pt1 | contig 17914 bp, 16 predicted proteins | sample GEODES058metaG_FD_113539 | JGI IMG/M metagenome (GOLD analysis project Ga0164297, IMG submission 113539) | Dystrophic lake water microbial communities from Trout Bog Lake, Wisconsin, USA - GEODES058 metaG | ecosystem: Environmental > Aquatic > Freshwater > Lake | place: USA: Trout Bog Lake...
GATGGTTGGCCTGGAGGAGCGCAGTGCCGAAGAGGCCGTGGGGAATCCCGCCAAAGATGTGCTCGAGTGACCGGAGGAACGCTTGGGGGCTGTCGTAGGAGACGTAGAACGGCTCCCAGAAGGTGTGGAGGGACGGTGGCGTTCCGTGGAAGAACGCGAGCACGATGAGACCAGCCCCAACCCCCGCAGCGGCCATCGCGCTCAGCACTCGTGTTTGATCGCCCCGACCCTTCGGTGTCGACCATCCAACAGCTACCCATCCGCCGACGAGAACGGGGAGGACCGCGAAGCTGATGAAGGTCGCCACGATGCTCGAAGCGATGAACTGCACCAGGTTTCGGGTCGTCGGGCGTTGGCGCGTGTGCTCGGCCATGACGAGGAGCACCGCTCCGAGGAGTAACTCCACGGCGTAGGGCTTCGCTCTCGTCGAGTAGGTGAGGGCGATGGGGCTCAGTGCGACGATGGTGGCGATGGCCAGTGCATGGCGAGGCTGGTCGATGACGTGCCGAATCATCCACCACAGCACCGGGAGCGCTGCGATCCCCGCCAGGAACGGCAGCGCTTGGGCGAGCAGCGTCGACGTCGGCGAGATGGCGGCGATGGAGCGCTCGAGGTAGGCGAACCCGGGGAAGGTCCAGGTCAACCGAGTAGCAATCGCCCCGGGTGCTCGTACCGGTGCGATGACCCATGCGTCGTCGCGGAAGAGCCCACTGGTCGTGGTCAGTCCTTGGAGCCGAGCGACGAGGCCGATCAGGAAGAGGATGACGACTGAGGAGTGGGCGAGGACGACGAACCGACGCCGCATCGTCGTCGGGTGCCGGTTCAGCTCGGGTAGCCGAGGATGCTGGGTCGACCGTGGCCCTGCATCTCACACAGGGCGAGGTAGCCCTCGGCGATGTACTGCGCGTCCCACACCGACAGCACGTTGCCGTTGGCATCTAAGTTGATGTTGGCGCCGTTGATGGCGAAGAACACGTCGGTGATCTCGGTGTTGGTGTCAGGGACCGTCAAGGTGTGGACGGATCCTGCTGGTTCGTAGAGGTAGGAACCAGCGATGTTGACCTCTGGGTACTCGAGGTACTTCCACGAACCCGACAGGGTGAAGGCGTAGACCTCACCGGTGTGCTTGTGAGTCTGGACTTGGTAGCCGGGCTGGAAGCGGGTGCGCACCACCCACAAGCCGCCTTCGACGTCAATCTGGAGCACCTGCATGGAGCTGCCGTCACCGAAGTCGACGAAGGGGAGATCGGCTTCGCCAACGTGGAGTGCTTTGGGGATTGCGGACATGGTCATGGATGGCCTCCTGTTCGTCGTCACCGTAGTGTTGCACTGAACCGATGGGGGAATCCACATGGCCAACGAGGGGCAACGGACCTACTTCGCCGATCCGAAGCGGATTGAGCGCTGGCCGACGAGAGAACCGTTCACCTCCCATGCCATCGCACCGCTCCTCGCCATCGCCAACCTCCACGCCGGTCAACGCGTCCTCGACGTCGGATGCGGGGGAGGGATCTGCACCGTCGCTGCGGCAGAGGTGGTTGGCTTCACTGGGCGCGTCGTTGGTGCCGACCTGTCGCCGGTGATGATCGGTCTGGCGGAGAGCCGCCCCTACCCAGATTCGGTGACCTACCTCGAAGCTGACGTCCAAGAAGACGCCATCGCAGGTGGTCCCTTCGACCGGATCATCAGTCAGTTCGGCACGATGTTCTTCGACAATCCCGTCGCAGCGTTCACGAATCTCGGTGCGAATCTCGCCGAAGCGGGCACACTCACTGCTGCGGTTTGGCAAGGCATGGAGGGCAACCTTTCCTTCATGGCGCACCGCCTCGCTGCTCGAGGGTTCAAGCGCTCCGCTCCGCCGAGTGGAGGAGTCCCCCAGGGGCCGTTCGCGCACAGTGATCGAAGCTGGGTGGCGTCGATCCTCACCGAGGCTGGTTTCGTTCCGCCAACCTGGCAGTCCTTCTCTCTCGTCCACCACTGCGCACTCGACGACGTGGTCACCGAAACAATGCTCCTCGACGCCGGAATCGATACAGATCGGATCGATGAAGCCATCGGCATCGCTCGAGCAGAGCTCGAGCCGTACCGCGAAGACAATGGCCAGATCGCCTGTCCCCTCGAAGTCCAGATCTACACCACAGCGCTCGCACGATGAGCGTCGAAGCGGGCCACCAAGGCGCCTCACCGATGTCGCAGCGTTCGTGGTGGAACGACCCGCACCTCTTCGCACGTGGCATGGTGCCTCCGGTACTCGTGTGGCTGCTCATGCGCGGAATCGACACCATTGCGGCGCTCAAGCTCACCGGGCCATTTGGATTCGATGCCAAACCCTGGACTCGTCTCGATGCCTTCAACTACCTCGCCATTGCCTCAGGCGGCCGAACGCTCACGCCGTGTCCGGCGTCGATTGTCCATCTCACCCATGCCCACCTCTGTGGGACTGCGGCGTGGCTTCCTGGATTCCCGTACGTCGTTCGAGCTCTTGCAGGAGTCACGGGCTGGACCGACGGTGGGGCCGCAGTCCTGATTGTGAACGCCGCCACCTTGGGATTCTTAGGCGTGCTGTGGATCGGGTTGCTGTGGCGCGGTCCACTCCTTCGAGGAAGCCTCGTGCTCCTTGGGATTGCCCTCTTCCCCGGTTCGGTGTTCTGCCTTGCCCTCTTCCCCGTAAGCCTCGGACTCCTCGGTGTGGCCATCTCGATCGTCGCCCTCCACCACGGCCGCCCACTCCTCAGTTCGCTCGGCCTCGCGATGGGTGTGATCTGCTACCCGTCGGTCATCTACGCCGTTCCCGCGCTGATCATCGTTCTTGCCCTTACTGCACCGGAGGGCCACCGGCTGAGGCGAGCGGCCCTCGGCCTCGTGGCGCCCATTCCGCTCGCCTGCATGTTCCTCCACGACCAACTCGTCTTCCACCGGTGGTCGCTCTACCTCGCGATGCAGCGCGAGTCGAATGCCACGCTGCTGCCGCCGCATAACCCGTTCAGTCAGGCTTGGCATCTCGTCGTTCGCCAAGACGCGTTCGCACAACTCCTTCAGCCCCATGCCAAAGGGTGGATTGCTGCCCAGTTCGTCATGGCATCGGTGATCTGCATCGGTGCCGTGGTCGTGGCACTTCGGGCTCGGGCGTCGGACTTCTCGTTGACGCTCGACCTCTACCCCGTGCTCATTGGGGCATTCGTGTACGGCGGTGTGATCCTCTCAGGCGTTCTCGGAGGGTGGTTGCGCTCCATCGCAACGGCTGCACCAGCCATGCTGCTCGCTCGCCGCCTGCCGACCTGGGCGGTGGCGCTCGTCGTCGGCGCCACCGCCCTCGTCACGGCGGGAATCTCACACTTCTACTTCACGAGGGCGCTCCTCTACGCCCCCTGAGTCACGCAGACCTGCGACGACGGGCAATGACCCACAGCGCTGCACCGAAGGTGATGAGGGCGCCACCGAGCACCAGTGTTGAGGTCACGTTGCCGCCAGTGAAGGGGAGCTGGCGTGAAGTTCGCTCAACCGTCTCGGCCGGTTCGCCCGGTGGAGTGTGGATTGCCGCGGTTGACCCCGTTGCCGACAAGGCCTCGTCGAAGGTGTAGCAACCATCGTTCGGCACCGTCGTTGCCGGGGTGGTCACGACTCCATCGCCGGTAACCGTCAGCGTGCCAGTCGCAGCAACCGGGGCAGTGGCCCAGTCCACCGCACTGCAGCCCGCGGCTGGCGTGGCGACGGGGCCGAGCAGCGTCCAGGTCAACGTCGTCGACGCACCGTGGAGACCAGTGATGGTCACGGTGTCACTGAGCGTCGAGGTCGACCCAGATCCATGCAGGTGCGCGTGGGTCGTGAGCGTGGTGACGTGGAGTGCCACCTCGGTGATCTCACTGGCGTCGCTGACTGCGGTAGCTGGCGAAGGGAACCCAGGCGACGTCGCTGCAGTCAGGTCGTCAACCCAGCGGTAGCAACCAACGGCCGTGACGGTGACGGGACCGGTCGAAAGGGTCTCGTCACCCGTGGTTGGCTCACTCCCGCTCGCTGCCACTGGCGCCGAGCTGAACGTTGCGTCGGCGCAACCCGTTGGCGGCACCGCAACCGGGCCGAGGAGTTTCCACGCCAGCGTCCCCGCACCGCCGCCGGTTCCCGACAAGGTCACGTGGTCGGTGATTTCGGTGCCTGGCGTGACAACCGCGGAGCTCGTTTCCGTCGAGATGGTTGGAGCGACCACCTCGACGGTCTCGGCGTTGCGCCCTGGTGCCTCATCGACCGCGAGCGACGAAGAGGTGTCGGGAAGGGCAATGCCGAAGGAGTAGCAACCCGGTGCGGACACGGTGGTCGACGGGGTGGTGTAGGTGCCATTCCCAGGAGCGACGATCGCAATCGATCCGGTCGCAACAACCGCAGCGGTGGTGAAGTCAGCGTCACGGCAACTGCCATTGTCGAGGGGAACAGGGCCGTAGAGGGTCCAGATGAGCGGTGAGGGTGGGGTGAGATCACCAAGGGGGATGGAGTCAACGACGATGGCGTCGGCAATGGACCACGAACCGTCCAAAGCGACAGCTGTTGATGCCGTCGTCGTGATGCGTGGAGGATACGGCGTCACCGTCGTCTGTTCATTTGCTCCACCGGCGAGGAGCGAGGCCTCGTAGGGGTAGACGGTTCCGAGGAGTTCATAGGCCCAGGAGTAGCAACCTCCTGTTCCAAGCGTGGCTGGACCAACGGTCAGGGGCCCATCGCCAGAAACGGCGAGCGTTCCGGTTGCGGTGATCGGAGCATTCTCGAAGGAAGCGAGATCGCAGGAGTTGTTCGTTGGGGGGACTGGTCCGACGAGGTGCCAGGTCAACGTTCCCGGTGCACCCCCAGTTCCCGTGATCGTCACGGTGTCGCTCACACTTCCATGGGCGAGCGCCACAGGGGTATCGGTTTGGGTCACGAGTTGTGGCGATGACGGAGCAACGAGGCCGACCTTTGGAGGCTCAGCGGCGAGGGTGGTGGTGTGTGGATTGGATTGGTCCTGGGCATTCGTCGCTGCGGAGTTCCACGCGACGGTGTTCACTACGCCACCGGGGAGCGCCACGAGGATATTCAATGCGAATCCAGCGCCACGGGCGTAGTTGGACGCAGCGAAGAAGCGCAGTGCCGTTGCATCGCTCAGCGGACTCGGCGGCGTTGTCGACCAGTCGTCCACGCACGTCGGGTTCCCAGCATTCGCGAAGACCTCTGGTCGACAGGGGTTGCTGCTCGTCGAGTACTGGACGCTCACGCCACTTGGGAGGTTGAGTCCAGTGAGGCGTGCCTCGGTTCCTGACTCTCGGCTGACTGTTGATTGCCCGGCACTCACGCCGTGGTCGCCAATTCGGGGGAGGAGGTCGTAGATCACGACGTTCTTGAGCGTGTCTGATCCGACGTTGGACCAGGTCAACGTGAAGGTGCCATTTCCACCCGAGGAGGTCGTGCCAATACCAAGGGGACCCTTCGGGAGTGCATCGAGCGCTCCTTGCACGCTCTTTTGCAAGGTGAAGGCTGCCCCAGTTCCGGTGATCTGCAAGGTGGCACTGTTCTGGCAGTACTGCTCATTGGTGAATCCATCTCCAGCGAGGTCGAGGTGGTTGTCTGACTCAAAGGTCGAAGAGCTAATGCCGCCGCCAGTCTGGGTTGGCGTGGTGCAGCGATCAGCGATCTGTGCGGTGCCGAGACTGGCGAGGAAGATCTGGTCGGTGTTGGGGTAGAGGCCGAGCGTCGTTGGAGTCTTGAGGAGGAGGAAGTTGGTCGGCAAGGTGATACGCCAGGCGCCCTTGGTGTTGAACGCCGATCGATCAATGGTGATCCGGATGAGTTGGCGACCAGAGCCCTTGTAGTTGCGCAGGAGGGCGACATCGGCAGTCACAGTCTCTGACTTCGTTCCAGCCCCTTGCACCAAGGTGGCGGTCGTTGACGTGGAGGGATTCGACCAGGTGAGGCCGAGGGGGAGGAGATCGGTCAACACGACGTCGTGCGCTAGCGGAGCGGCCGGGGTCGTGACCGCACCGATGATGGTGAGTTGTGTGGTGTCGTTCAGTCCCGCTCCAGGAGTGCCGAATTGTTTGGAGATCCCCAGCGAGATCAGTTGGGGAATGGTGAAGAGCGACGCCTGGGCCGTGAGGGCCTGCAGCGGGGAGCCAGGGGTGATCTCGGGGATCACGGTTGCGGTGTTGCGCAGTTCGTTGAGCGAATCGTTGAGGTTGGCGAGTGATCGGTCGGCGAAGCCCCACATCGTGAGTTGGAGCGAACGGTTCGTCAGGTGATCATCGGGTGGAAGAACGATGGTGGCAATTGGCACACCAGCGGGAGCGGCAAAGTACGCATTCGAAGCGGTAAGGCCAACGCTCTTCGTGGCAACGAGGTTCACCGTCGAGCCATCTGCCAGCACCGCGTGGGGCCGCCAACCAGCGGCGTAGGCGCGACCGAGGCCATTGACGGAAGGGTCTGAACCAGCGCTCGTCACCTGAATGACTTGGGTGATGAATGCGGGATCTTGGCATCGTGCTCCACCTGCGGGACCAGACGTGAACACGTTGCCGGTTGAGAGGTCGAGACAGGGCAGGGGGTCGATCACTGTCGAGCGGTAGACCCCAACCAAGGGGTAGGTGACGGTCGTTTGATACGAGGCTGCAGCTGCGCCAACTTGGTAGCTCGGACCCCCAGCGACAGGAACCCAGTCGCCGGGATAGGTGGCGACGTAACTGTTGCCGGTCACGATGCCGGCTTGAGGAATTGGGGCGAGCGACGTCTTGGCGATTGAGGCGTAGCCGAGGCCTGGTCCTGTTGGGGGAAAGGCCACGAAGTTGAGGGGAACCTGAGCGGAAGTCGACGAGGTGACTCCAGCGGGGTTCGTTGCATCGGGGCCGGTTGCCGAGAACGCGACGGTGTTCTTGATGGGCTGGAGGACGGGGACGGCAGCTGGAGCCGTTGCGGTGACGGTGTAGAGATTGGGCCCGGCGGCTTCAGGTCGACATCCCGTAGGCAGGCCGCTGAGCGCTCCGTGGACAATGGTCCAGGTCACGGTGTGGCCAACGGGGTCATAGACGCCACCTGGGGGAGTGGAACTCACGTAGGTGAGCGCATCGGGAAGGTGGTCGACAATCGTTGCGCTCGTTGGGTAGAGACCTCCGGAACTCGCCGTGGTGCAGCGAGCGTTGAGGTTGAAGGTGATGGGTTGATTGACTTCGTAGACAGAACCGCCATCTGCAGTGCTCTTCGAGATCGACACCTGTGGCGCAGCAGTTGCCGTCGAGTGTGCTGGCGCCGGTGCCGACTCGGTAGCGATGGCGTCCCCAGAAATCGATGGCCGAAGCGCCCACGAGGTATTCGTTGGTGTGACCCCGTTTGGAGGCGTCACGGTGAGGCGAATGGTGCTCGAGAAGCCAGCGATGAACTGCTGAGCGTCGAGGTGCACGGTAAGGACGCCACCATGAATCGACGGACCAGAGGTGATGAGGCCGTTGGTTGGACTCGTTGCGGCGAAGAGCCAGGCCCCATCGGTCATGGGCGGCGTCGTGGACGCGTCGAGTGGAATGTGAACGACAACGTCGGGCCCGCACTCTGAACCCCCGGTGCCGAAACATGACACCGCAATGGAATAGGACTGCGGTGCGCCTGTGGGTTGGGTCTGGCTGCTCGGGGAAATTGCAATTTCGGCGTTTTGGGCTCGAGGAGTGCCAGCGCGAGCGGGCGATGGTGCAAGTGAACTGCACAGTGCGATGATCGCCACTGCTGCAAGAAGTCCATGGGCGACGACCGAGACGCGGGAACTGCGTGAGTGAAAGCGCATTTGACCATTGTAGAGGTCTCGAGAGAAATTTCCCTAGGAAACCCCGGTGCCGTGAGTGCAGATGACCACGTCGAAACATCCACACCGGCGAGCAACGTTGCGGTGACGACTCCGCGCCGGCGCCGTACCCGATTGGCGCTGCTCTCAGGTCGCGCCGCGGTGGCGCTCACGGTTCCTTTGCTCATTGGGGTAGCTGCAAACGAACGAGCGCTCGCCGCCCTCGCCGCGCTCGGAGCGCTGTGGATGGTCTCTCAAGACGGCCCCGATCGATGGGAGCTCCGTCGGCCCCGATTCATTGGGGTTGCACTCCTCAGTAGTTGCGGCATTGCACTCGGTACCTCGGCGGGTGGGGGAGCGTGGGGGAGAGGGGTCGTCCTCGGCACGCTCGCGGCAACGGCGATCGTCGCTGGGTGCGTAGAAGCCTCTCGCCACGCCGCAGCGGGCATGTGCCTCCTCCTCGGCGCCATTGTCGGAGCAGGTGTCCCGAGCCATCGCTCCCCATTCATCGCGGCGCTGGTGATGCTCGGTGGATCGGCGTGGGTCTTCGCACTGGCCGCCGTCACCGATGCGACGAGTCGAAAGGCGGCTGGAGCATCTGCGGTCGGTGAAGCCTTCGCCGTGTTGAGTGAGCGCTACCTCCATCCGGGCGACGGTCGACTCCGGCGGAGGAGCATCATTGCATTGAACGTGGCTGAAGACGTCTTGCCGCTCGGAGGTTCGCCCGACGGCCCTCGTGACCTCGTGGCGCTCCAGCAGTGTGCGGTCGTTGCTTTTCAACTCGGCGAACTCTCCACCGTCCTCGCTGACGCCGGAGGACCCCTGACTGAATCGGTCCGCGTGCAGATTGCCGGTGCATGCGCGGCCACTTCAGCCGCACTCCTCGATCGGGATCCCGTGCTCGCTCGCACCGTCTTGGCCGATGCGCACCATGCGCTCTCCGATGTCCTCTCGGGATCACCGCCACGGGCGCTGTTGGTTCCGATGCCATCGATCCTCCGGAAGAGTCCGTCGTCCAAGCACATCGCTCCGCCGCCGTGGCCAGAGCGCCTTCGGTTCGGCCTGCAACTGAGTTGCGGTGTCGTCGCTGCGGCACTACTCGGTGCGGCACTCCACGGGCCTCGGGCTTGCTGGCTCCCACTCGCCGTGGCCTTCATCGCTCGGCCAGACCTCGGTCCCGTGGTGCAACGTGCCGCAGCGCGCACGATTGGCACCTTGCTCGGCGTTGGCGTCGCCGCTCTCCTCACGGTGACCGGTGGGGCAACGGTGTGGCTGATTGCGCTGTGCTGCCTGATGGCAGCGCTCCTCCCCTTAACTGCAGCCCGCAGTCACGCCTTGGCGGTGATGTGCTTCACGCCAATCGTCTTCGTCTTCATCAGCGCCCTCGGCCCAACCGAGCAACTCCTCATGCCACGCGTCGTCGATACTGCGCTCGGAGCCCTCATCGTCTTGGTCCTCGACGGCCTGGCCTGGATGCAGGTCCCGTCGCGGCGCCCACAGGCGCTCTTCGACGCTGCCCGAGATGCGGCGGCGGCGTACCGAGCGGCGACGGTTGAGACGCCCGCGCTCGAGCGGCACGTGCTCCGCCGCCACGCCCTCCGCTCCGTGCACCTCGGTCGACTCCGCGTCGAAGAAGTTCGGCGAGAGGTGATTGCCCGGCGACGCGATGGCGCAGTGACCACCGAGGACTTCGCTGCGATCGAGCGGGCAATCAACGACCACACGAGGTCGCTCCTCGCTCCCTGACGGCCACAGCCGCTCGAAGCGCTGCTTGCGGCTTAGCGGTGCAGCTCCAGGAGCAGCGTGACCACGGCGAGGATGAAGATGACGAGCGCCGGAGCGAACTCCTTCGGACCGTCGTGGTGGCGGAGGTGGGCGCCGACCGCGCCGGCGAAGTAGAGCACGAGGCCGAAGGCTGCTGCCACGCCAAGGCCCGGCACCCAGATGCCGATGAGCAGGCCCAAGGCGCCAGCGATCTCCAAGAGGCCGAGCAGTGGGATTTGTGCGGCGGGAATACCGAGACCCGTCAGCTGGGTCATGAGGGCTTCCTTGCGCTGCAACTTTCCGGCTGCTGAGCCTGCGGCGACGAGTCCGAGAAGCGTGGCGGTGATGATCAGGGCGATGGTCATTGAATCTCCTTTGGGCAACAAGTCTCGCATGGGAGCGAGGAACATGGTGGAACAATATATGTTAAAACAAATAAATGCTGAGGCTCGTCGCTCGGTCGAACAGGAGAGGTCATGGTTGACGTTGAGGTTCCCGTACTCATCATCGGCGGCGGCGGCGCAGGGCTCACGGCGTCGATGCTGCTGTCAGGCCTCGGCGTCGAGCACCTCCTCGTGAGCGCGCTGCCCACGACCTCGGTGTTGCCGAAGGCACACCTCCTCAACCAACGGACCATGGAGATCCTCACTGACTGTGGAGTGGCTCCTGTGATCTACGACGCAGGGACTCCACAGGCCAACATGGCCAAGACCGCCTTCTACGCCGGCTTTGCCGGATGGCCGGATGCAGGTCGCCAGATTGGGATTCTCGACGCCTGGGGCGGGGGAGGCACGGACCTCTCGTGGGAAGCAGCCAGTCCTCGCGCCAGTGCGAACCTGCCGCAGATCCGCCTCGAACCCCTCATGAAGACGCATGCCGAATCGTTGGCACCTGGTGCTATCAGGTTCGGGCACGAGGTGACGTCCATCACCAACGTCGATGGAGGGGTCGTGGCCACCGTGCTCGATCGCTCGAGTGGTGCAACGTACTCGGTGAAGGCGCGCTTCGCCCTTGCCTGTGATGGTGGACGCTTCGTTGGTCCGCAGCTCGGCGTTGAGTACGAGGGGCTCCGTGAGGTTGGGTCGATGGTCTCCATACACCTCTCGGCTGATCTTTCTGCGTGGGCTCGAGACCCGGAGGTTCTCATCCGGTGGATCTGGCTGCCGCACATGGCCGCCATGGCCACCCTCGTGCCGATGGGCCCGTCCAACTGGGGTCCGACGTCTGAGGAGTGGGTCTTCCACCTCAACTACTCCAATGAAGACCCCCGACGCTTGAGCGATGAGGACGTCGAGGCGGATATGCGCCGTGCGCTCGGCATCGAAGATCATCCAGTCGCCATCCACATGGTGACCAGGTGGGAACTCATGGGCGTGGTGGCCTCCACCATGAAGGTGGGCAACGTGTTCATCCTCGGCGACGCAGCGCACCGTCATCCGCCAACGGGAGGCCTCGGCCTCACGAGCGCAACGCAAGACGCGCACAACCTCTGCTGGAAACTCGGCCTCGTGCTCCACGGGCTAGCCGACGACGGCCTGCTCGACACCTACGAAGCTGAGCGTCGTCCCTCGGTGCAGCAGAACGTCACGAACTCCCTCGACAGCGCGCTCAACCACATCATGATCGGCGATGCGCTCGGCATCATCGATCCGGGTCAAGATCCCGACGTTGCTTGGGCCACGGTTGCAAAGCTCTGGAGTAACGACGCAGCCGATGAGGCGTACCGAGAGAAGGTGCGCTGCGCCATTGCCAGCCAAACTCAAGAGTTCCGGAAGCTGAACGTTGAGTACGGCTACCACTACGACTCGACAGCGGTCCTCTCTAATGGGTCAACAGTCCGGTCCAATCCCGACCCCACGCGGATCTACCTCCCTTCGACCCGACCCGGCGCACCTCTTCCACACGCCTTCGTCACCGATCGACGTGGCGTTCGGCGATCAACGGTGGACCTGGTACAGCCCGGCCGATTCCTCTTGATTGGCGGAACCGACGCTGCTCCATGGATCACTGCGGCTCACGCACTCGCCGAAGAGTTCGGGCTCCCACTCGATGCCTGCACGATTGGAACCGTGAGCGGGGACTACCTCGACCTCGAGTGCACGTGGCTGACGCACCGGGAGTTCACCGATGCTGGAGCGATCCTCGTGCGGCCTGACCGTTACGTGGCATGGAGGAGTGATGGAGCAGCCGAGGATGCACAGGGTGTGCTGGCTCCGGCGCTGCAGTCCATCTTGGCGACGACGTGGTCGTGAAGGCTGGTGCCCTGGAGCGAGCGAAGGAGAAGGAAGTGATGCAGGAGAGAGAGAACGAGCGAGACCGCCTCGAGCGCGAAGCGTTCATCACCATGTTCATCGTGGGCAACCGGTTCGAAGAGCAGGTTGACGCCTGCTGCCGAGCGGCTGGCATCTCACACCCGCAGTACTCCGTGCTGTGGGTCCTCTGTCTGTCTGACCTCCCCTTCGGCGTACCGATGGGCATGCTCGCCGATGGACTCCTCCACCGCGCAGCTGATGCCACTCGCCTCGTCGACCGCTTGGTCGCGGCCGGTCTCGTCACTCGCACCTCGTCTGCCAGTGACCGACGCGTCGTGCTCGTGCAACCAACCCCCGAAGGAAGGGCAACGTTCGAAACGGTGACCTCGGGCATCAAGGCGTTGCACCGTGAACAGTTCAGCGCGCTCACCAGCGAGCAGCTCTCGACGATTACCCACCTCTTGAACACCGCGTTTTGGTCGGAAACTCCCGACACCGACGGAGGAGCACCTCCACGTCCACCCCGAACCACCAAGGAGATGCCATGACCACGCCCCCGCACCGCATTGATGTCCACCACCACCAGGTGACCGACGAGTACCGCGGCGCCCTCGCGAAGCACAACATTGGATCAGCAGGTGGCCGGGATCTCCCCGACTGGAGTCCGAGCGAAGCACTCGCCCTCATGGACCGACACGGAATCGGGACGACGATCCTGTCGGTCTCGACGCCAGGAACCCACTTCGGCAACGACGCTGAGGCTCGCACCCTCGCTCGGCAGAGCAACGAGTACTCGGCCGGGCTCGTGCAGGACCACCCCACTCGCTTCGGCTTCTTCGCGACGGTCCCACTCCCCGACGTCGAAGGGGCGACTGCAGAAGCCATCTTCGCCCTCGACCACCTCGGTGCAGATGGTGTCGTGCTGCTCTCATCCAACAACGACGGCAGCTACCTCGGAGATCCCCGGTTCGATGAGCTCATGGCTGAACTCGATGCCCGAGGTGCCGTGGTCTTCATCCACCCCTCCGAACCGGCCTTCATCGATGCCATCCACGTCGACATCCCGACCTTCGCCATGGAGTTCACCTTCGACACGACGAGAGCGGCGTTCAACTTGGCCTACACCGGCACGCTCGAGAAATACCCGAACATCTCCTACATCCTCTCCCATGCCGGCGGCACCGTCCCCTACCTCGTCGCCCGGTTCGACCTCTTGTGGTTCACCGACGACGCTCTGGCGGCCCGGGCGCCAAAGGGCGGCTCTGCCTACCTGCGCGACCTCTACTACGACACGGCCCTATCGGCCAACCCCCATGCGTTCTCGTCACTGTCAACGCTCGTCGGGGCAGACCACGTTCTCTTCGGCAGCGACTACCCCTTCGCTCCAGAGATCGTGACCGGCATGACCGTCGACGGTCTCGCCGCCTCGCACTTCAGCGACGACGAGCGATCGGCCATTGAGCGAGGAAACGCCGTTCGCCTGTTGCCCACCCTGGCTCGCCGCCTCGGCGAGACCACCATCTGAGGAGATCCATGTTCCGACTGACCACCATCAACGGCCGTGCAGGCCTCGACCACGACGGCGGCTGGCACGACCTCGCAGCGGTCACCGGTGACGCGCAGCTCGCTGACCCGCTCGTCGCCGTCGCCCACCACCACGAGCTCCACGACCTCGCAGCGAGCCTCGCAACTCGAACCCCGGAGCGGGTGCTGGCTGAGGAAGTGCTCGATGCGCCAATTCCATTCCCACGACAGGTCTTCGCCATTGGCCTCAACTACAGCGAGCACGCCGGCGAGAGCGGGATGGAGGTGCCTCCAGCTCCGCTTACCTTCGCCAAGTTCCCGAGTTCGATCGCTGGTCCAACCGCAGAGGTTCCCCTCTCCGGGGTTGCAGTGGACTGGGAGGTAGAGGTCGTCGCCGTTGTGGGAACGGAGTGCACCAACGTCGACGTTGACGATGCCTGGGACATCCTCGCTGGACTCACCCTCGGACAAGACATCTCGGATCGCATCGTGCAGTTCACTGGGAATCCACCCCAGTTCAGCTTGGGGAAGTCCTTCCCCGCCTACAGCCCGATCGGACCGTCCATCGTCTCGCTCGATACCTTCGATGACGTCACCGACATTGGGCTCTGGTGCGACGTTTCGGGCGAGCGAATGCAAGATGCCCGGACGACGGAGCTGATCTTCTCGATCCCCGTCCTCGTGGCCTACCTCTCGTCGATCTGCACCCTCTACCCCGGGGACTTGATCTTCACGGGGACGCCATCGGGGATCGGCGCAGCGCGAGGTCGATTCCTCGTTGACGGCGACGTCATCACGAGCGGGGCAGAGGGCATTGGGACCCTCACCAATCGCTGCGTCCCCGGTGCCGGTCCACTCGTGACCACCCACCGCTCCTGAGTCGAGAACGGAGAACTCGTCATGGACCATGAACTCGAATTCGCCTACCTGGACGTCGAAGTTGCAGACCCACACGCGCTCGGGTCGATTTTCGCCGACGTGGTGGGTCTCGTCCCCGGGACGCCGGGTCCTCGAGGGGAGCTGACCTTCTGCAACGACGAGGTCGATGGTCGAGTGGTCATCATCGAGGGACCCCGTGACGATTGCACCGTCCTCGGCTACGAAGCCATCGACGACGCTGCCTTCACCGCAGTGTCGGAGCGCCTCTCGGGGTTGGGATTCGTGCTCACCGATGCCAGTGACCGAGATGCTGCAGCTCGCGGGGTGGAGCGGCTCCAGCGTTGTGCGACCCCATGGCAAATCACCTTCGAGCTCGCGCTCGGTCTGAAGCGGCGGTCGACAGCACTTCCGACACCGCTCGTCCCTGGGGGATTTCAGACCCAGGGCGTCGGCGTTGGTCACGTGGCGCTCGCGGTCTTGGACTACGAGGCATCAGAGCGATTCCTCATCGATGGGCTCGGCATGGTCCAATCTGACTGGATCGAAACGGAGTTGATGGAGGGCATCGACCTCGAGGTGCGCTTCTACCACTGCAACTCCCGCCACCACTCGATCGCCCTGGCGAAGGTGCCCTTCGATTTCGGGAAGTCGCTGCACCACTTCCAGGTGGAAGTGAACGAGCGCGATGCAGTGGGTGCCGCCTTCGACCGGGCCTGGGACGCGAACCTGCCGTTCGCCAATGGGCTCGGCGTCCACGACAACGAAGGAGCGTTCAGCTTCTACGTCACGACTGCTGCGGGGTTCTTGGTGGAAGTTGGCCACGGCACGAAGATCGTCACCACACCCTGGCAGGGCAATCGGAAGTATGACTCGATCAGTCGTTGGGGACACCAACCGCTGCCGGAACGAACGGTTGGGGACCAAGAAATATCCGTGGCGAAGCGTTGATTCTCCTCACGCGCCGTATGCGACGTTGGATGCAGCGACGGTCATTGGAGTCCCGTTGCTGAGTTTGCGCCTCAACCTTGATCGCTTGAGCGCTGTGTTTTCCGGAGATGCCGAATGAGCGCAGGCAGGACTTGGAGATCTTTTGGCCTGCCGGCGGCTTCTTTGGAGGCGATGACGTCGGCCAAGTCGGCAATCACCACGATGGATCCATTGATGCTCACTTGACGGGCATGCTCTGCGAGTTGTGCGTAGCCCCCATCGAAGGCACTCGGGAAGAAGGAGAGATCGAATTCACCGTGGCGACAGATGAGGTTCCAAACCGTCGCACGACCGAGTGAGGTGGCATCGTGATCGAAAGTCAAACCCTCTGGGATTCCCTCGACGCGAATCCGCGCCTCGAGTTCATCGAGTGCCTTCGATAGGCGAGCCAAGTTGCCGCTCGAGGTGCTTGGGGTGAGATCGATATCTCGGGTGGCTGGAATCGGCGCCTGTTGTGCAATAGCTGCGAAGGCGCCAATGACGACATACTCGACGGCGTTACGGTTGAACGCGTCAATGATCGCCGCAGCGTTGAGTTCGTACTGGGTCATCGGGTGCCGCTGGATTCGACGAGGCGTGCGCGACGCCAGGCCTCCTGCTGCGCATCACGTTGGGCGCGGCTGCGTTCGGACCGGCTTGCCTCAAGCTCTTCAAGCACCCGGTCATGATCATCGAGGGGTTCGAGGTGCATTCTCAGGTCGTAGCCGGCTGCGTTCAAGAGGCGGAGCAACGTTGGGAGCGACGGTTGACGGAGGTCGCGCTCGTACGCCGAGATCATGGTGGCGGGGACGTTCGCTCGGTCGGCGAGGCCTTTCTGACTCAATCCGCTCTTCAGGCGAGCGAGCTGCAGCAAACCAGCGGCAGGCGACACTGAAACATACGATTGCATCATGATGCGATTGTATCAGTGGCGAATGGATTGAACGAGGCGGTTCACCGAGGTCAGAGATGTCTTCGCTGAAATTCGGCGAACACGACATCAGATTTTCGCTCAGGCTGACGATGATTCTCGTATGCCGAGAGCTCGAGCCGACATCCATTGAGTCAATGATCTCGCTTGACGTTGGTGATCTTCAGCAACCGTGAACGACGGGTCAACCACCGAAGGGTGGATGTCGCGCTTGGCGTAGTGGTGGGAACTTCTTCGTCCTGAGATCTGTGGATTTTTGCGTGAGTTGTTTATTATTCCTAAATTGGTACAATAAATGACATGTCGAGCGACCTGATGACTCTTGAAGAGGCGGCAGTGGAACTCGGAGTTTCGCGTCGTCGCGCCCAAGCGCTCGTCCAGAGTGGTGCACTCCCAGCAGAACGCGTGGGTGCGAGATGGATTGTTTCTGCGGAGAGGCTTCGTTGGGCTGAGCACAACCTCTGGCGAGAGGCTGGTCGTCCACTATCGCAAAGATCAGCGTGGCGACTCATGAAGCAGGTGAGAACCACTGAGCCGATGAGCGGACCCGAGCTCGATCGCATGCGGCGGCGATTGAGGTCCCGGGCCAATCACCTCAGCATGTACGTCCACCCGAGCCAAATCGCACGAGTGCGTGAATCATCAGACGTCATCCTCGGTGGTCGCGACGCTGCCCAAGTTGCCGGTGCGCCCATCGACATCTCGGACAAGACCGACGCCTACGTTCGAGCCAGCAGTGTCGAAGAGATCGTCCGTGAGTTTGCCGCGCGGCCAGTGAGTGATGAGGCCAACCTCGTTCTGCATGTGATCGACGACCATCTGTGGCCGTTTGACCCTGAGCAACGCTACGTGGATGCGTGGGTCACCTGGCTTGACCTCGCAGACAGCAGAGATCGGGCCGCCGACACGCTTCTCGATCGGATCGTCGGCGGTAGGAGTTGACACGCTCATTCGATTGTCGAAACTGCAGAACGACTCGGACCGGCGTGATGGCGCCTGGAGAATATTCATGACCAACCTGTTGATCTCCATGGTCTTCCTCCTTTGGTGCGGAGGGGGTGTCGTCTTCGGGATCACTCGGTGGAGGCGATCCGCCATCGACCCGAAGACCGTCAAGTTCGACGAACGCTGGCGAACAGGAGAATTCCACGTCAACGCCCAGCCAAATTTGCGCGCCGTCGTCCAACGAGCGCTCGAAACGTGCGGGTCGAAATCCGTTGAGGCATCGGACCCAAGCCGATTGGTGGCGCAATTTGGTGAGTTGCTCTCGAACGTGGCGAAGTTCGCAGCGTGCCAAGTTGTGGTTGACATTTCGCCACCGGTCAGTGATGCCAGCGATCGTTGCTTGGTGGTCATCAGAGCGAGAGTTCGAGTCTCGGCAGTTGGGAATGTCGACAAACGCCTCAACGAACTCATCGCTCGCATCGGGTCCGAGATTCAGCAACGCAGTTCGGCTAGCCCGACGGCTACCTGAAGATGTTGGCGCTGACTCCTGCCCAAGCGAGGTGAGGGAGCCCTGGCACAACGCCAGGTCTGGTCGAAGCCGATCACGCCAGGAACGGGACGTTTGGATCCACCAAGACTCTTCGCAATTTCGAACCAACGTGAATCGGAACACCCGTCGGTGCCAGAGCCCGACATCCGGGACGTGAGGTATTCCCGCAACCCCGTACATTGCGTTCCGGAGGGTCTTCTTGGAGCGGGTGACGGGAATCGAACCCGCATGGCCAGCTTGGAAGGCTGGAGCTCTACCATTGAGCTACACCCGCATGAGTGCCCCACCACGCTACAAGACGAGCGGGGGAGTGAGCGCAC
>Ga0164297_10002531_pt1 | contig 17903 bp, 12 predicted proteins | sample GEODES058metaG_FD_113539 | JGI IMG/M metagenome (GOLD analysis project Ga0164297, IMG submission 113539) | Dystrophic lake water microbial communities from Trout Bog Lake, Wisconsin, USA - GEODES058 metaG | ecosystem: Environmental > Aquatic > Freshwater > Lake | place: USA: Trout Bog Lake...
GCAAACAAACTGGTGCAGTGCTGCGACCCTACGGCTATTGCTTTTGTATTATTGCCCCTCGTAGCTTTCTCGAATCGATTTACAAATAATTCCCATTCTGCCAGTGCCATTGTAGATACATTTTAGTGAAAATGAAACTAGGTAAACGAGGGGGCGGTTAATTGTTTCGTCCTTATTTAGATAATTAAAAAAGTAAAACTAACGCATTAAAAGTTAGCAATGGCTTATTTGAATGATTAATGAAAAATAAACATTCAGGGAAAGATTATTGAGGAATAACTATATTTTTATTACTTCAATCATCTCGCATGAAAATATCGATGAATTAATATTAATTCATCGATATTTTGGTTCGACCAAACCGAGATAATATTAATTCATGCATATTTTGGTGCTATGAAATCGAAAGAATTTTAATTCATCCATATTTTAATGCAGGAAATCTGCAAGAATCTTAATTCATCCATATTTTAATGCGATAGAGTCGAAAGAATATTAATTCATCGATATTTTCATGCGAGATGGTTGAAGTAATCTCGATTCAATGTTTTGCAGATTGCAGATGGATGATTTTGTAGGGATGAAGGAAGGTTTTGCTTTGAGCTAAGCCTTCCTTTGCAAATAACGGTTGAAAACGCTGTAAAGGTTCGAAACCTTTACAGCGTTGTTGAGGGGATGCTATATATTTGTTGAGAAATTAATAAATGACCTTCCTCTTGAAAAAATATATATTATCCCTAATTTATCTACTTGTTGTCATCGCATCAATAAACAACAAAGTTTATTCTCAATTTAATGTTGAAAAAATTGATAATTATAATGACAGCATAAAAACAATAGCTATTATGCCCTATAAATTGTATGTAGGTAGAAATGGGCTTAAAACAGATACTACTGCATCAATGGAAAAGGAAGCAACTATCATGAAGGCGTTTTATCTTCAAAACAAGTTGTACGAATGGTTTATAATCAAGCAAAAAAAATGTAAAGTAACTATTCAGGATGTACATAAAACTGATTCATTATTAAAAAAAACAAAGCTGCCACTTGATGATTTATTTAGATTGAATGAAGCTGCTTTGTGCCAATATTTAGGTGTGGATGCTATTGCCTACAGCGAAATCAGGATGAGTAATCCAACTTTTGACGTTGCAAGTGAGATAAGAAAGGACGTATTGTTAGGTGCAGCTTCAGCTATGTCTGGCGGTTCCATCTTTCACAAGGCAGATAATAACAAGACCACATACGGTATTTCTATTTATGATGTTTCTGGAGAAGAAGTTTGGAAATATACTTCAATAGATACCGATTGGGCAGATAATGCAGGTGATAAGCTTTCGCAAAGGTTTATAGAGCAAGTAGCAATTAATCTTCCATTTGTAAAGCACTAATTTAGATTAATTGCTTAGTTAACATCTACCAACAGTATCTAACTTTGTAAAAACATACTATCATGCAATTGAACTTCGCACCATTCCCCACGATAACAACCGAGCGGTTGGTTTTGAGGATGCTTACCGATAAAGATGCAGTGCCGCTGAGTTTGCTACGCTCCAATGAGGAAGTCAATAAATATATAGATAGGCCAAAACAAACCACAGTGCCTGGGGCGGTGGCTTTTATAGATAATATACTAAAGAGGATAAATAATAATGAGTCGATGTATTGGGCAATAACCCTAAAAGAATCCGATGTGTTGATTGGCACTATCTGCTTATGGAACATAGTGGCAGCGCAAGAACTGGCAGAGATTGGGTACGAATTGCACCCCGGCTTTCACAATAATGGATTGATGACAGAAGCAGTTTCGGCAGTGACGGAATGGGGGATGCGCACCATTGGACTTAAAACAATTGTTGCATTGTTGAATGAAGAGAATGTACAATCGGTAAAAGTATTATTTAAAAATAACTTCAAGCTTGCCACAGATAATGATGAGTTCTCGGTGAGGGATTTGGAGGGGACGATTGTTTATTTTTTAAAGTAGCCATAGGTTAATGCCAAGCCATTATAGTAGGTGAATAGATAAAAGTAGAATAAACAAAAAGGGTAAAAGCTATCGGTCCCTCAACCTCCAACTTTCACCCTCTTTTATCGTTAATCGTTAGGAACGAGAATCGAAAGTAAACAGTCCCAACTCTTGCGATTCCCGTTCCTCCCGACTTACAACTTACAACTGTAACTTAGTTTTTCAATGAACTCATGTCAATAACAAAACGATAGCGGACATCGCTTTTCAGCATCCGCTCATAAGCCTCATTGATGTCTTGAATCTTAATGATTTCAATCTCCGAAACAATATTGTGTTCACCACAGAAATCAAGCATCTCCTGTGTTTCGGCAATGCCACCAATCAGTGAACCAGCCACAGACTTTCTGCCCAATATCATAGGAACAGTGTTCAGAAATGGTTCCAATCCGCCGAGGTAGCCCACCAATACCAATGTGCCGTTTAGTTTAAGCGTGGCCACGTAAGGATTAATATCGTGCACATTAGGAACTGTATCGATAATAAAATCAAATTTCCCACTAACCTTGTTCATTTGATCATTGTCTATCGAAACAATAACCTCATTTGCACCAAGTGCCAAAGCATCTTTTGTTTTATTGGGTGTTCTGGAAAAGAGTGTGACCTCTGCACCCAAGCCCTTAGCCAATTTGATAGCCATGTGTCCCAATCCACCCAAACCAACTACTGCTACCTTACTGCCTTTTCCCACTCCCCAATGACGAAGTGGAGACCATGTGGTTATTCCTGCACAAAGCAATGGTGCAGTAGCAGCCAAATCTAGGTTGGCAGGTATCTTCAAAACAAAGTGTTTATCAACTACAATCTTTTCCGAATAACCACCAAAGGTTTGCGTGCCAAGGTGTTTGTCCTTTCCATTGTAGGTTCCTGTCCATCCGTTTAGGCAGTATTGCTCAAGGTCGTGTTGACAACTTTCGCATTCGCGACAAGAATCTACCAGACAGCCAACACCGGCAAAATCACCAACTTTTACCTTGGTAACGCCACTGCCTACTTTTGTAACTTTACCAACAATCTCATGACCAGGCACTGCTGGATAGACCGTTCCGCCCCAATCATTTCTGGCAGTGTGTAAATCGGAATGGCAAACACCGCAATACAAAATCTCAATCTCGATGTCATTCTCGGTAACTTCCCTTCTATGGATGTGCATCTGTTTTAAGGGGGCATCCAGTGCTTCGGTACCGTAAGCTTTTACTTCGAATTTGTTCATAATATTCTTTTTTATTAAAGTTGAAACTCACCATTTGGCAAGACATTTATTTAACACTAGATAAAGTTTAAAGTTCTTTATCAACCTCACAAAGTTGAGTAAAAGGAATTAATGTGATGGTGGAATGTTGTGGTTTAGAAAATAAAACAGTTATAATTCGATACTACGCTAGGCATAGTCATTAAACGGGTTGGAGGTATGATGGCTTGCAGGATTTCAACTTTAAAAAAGAATAGAAGCCTTAAGTAATAACAACCAGAATGGTTGATGACCACATAGATAAAATAAAAAGGCTCAGATTTCTCTGAGCCTGTGGAGGTGGTGTGAGCCGGGATCGAACCGGCGACACAAGGATTTTCAGTTTTACCGAATATGGTTTTATATGGTTTCATTTGGTTTAAAGTGACTGAAAATCAATACTTTTATAAAAGTATAAAACCATTAAAAACCATAAAAAAACACAAAATGTTTTACCTATGTTTTACCCAGATTTTGTATATTTGGTGTATGGCATCAATAAAAGTACTTCTTTGGGACAAGAAAAATGCGGATGGGTTGTACCCAATTGCAATCAGGATTACGAAAGATAGGAAGACCTCATATATGTATGTTGGTCATTACATTGAGAAATCACAATGGGATGAAAAGAACAAAAAGGTCAAGAAATCACACCCAAATTCAGCACGTCTAAACAACCTGATAGCCAAGAAAGTTTCAGAAGCAAATGACAAACTATTGGATTTGGAAGTACAAAAGAAGGATACCACTTCAAATTCCATCAAAAAGAATATCAAGTCTGAGGGCAATGCACTTTTCATCCAGCAGGGCAACGTCTATTTAGATACCCTGAAACAAAGTGGCAAATACAACCGTCACACAGCAGATAAGCCACGTATTGAAAGATTCAGAGAGTTCTTAAAAGCAAATGACTTAGGCAGCGACATAGCATTTTCGGAAATAACCCCAACCCTTATCAACAAATTCAGGGGCTACCTGAAAAACAGGAATATCTCCGAGCGTACCATCGTGAACTATTTAATCGTCATAAGGACTATTTTTAATCAGGCAATTGGGGCAAATCTGGTAGATTCAAAACATTACCCATTTGGCAAGGGCAAGATTGTTATAAAAACCCCTGACACTATAAAAATAGGATTGTCCGAAGAAGAAGTAAAAAAGCTGGTAGATGTGGAACTGCCAGAGGGTTCTTTTGAAAACCACAGCCGCAACCTTTGGCTGTTCTCATTCTATTTTGCTGGGATGCGGGTTTCGGATGTGTTCCGTATCAAATGGTCTGACATTCAGAATGACCGCTTGCATTATAAAATGGGTAAAAACTCAAAGGGCGGTTCTTTGAAGATACCTGAAAAGGCAATATCCATCATCGACCAATACAGGGAACAAAAAAGGAGCAATGATGATTTCATATTCCCTGACTTAAAAGTGGTGGCAGACGAAAACGATGCCTTCATCCTGCAAAGGCGTATCATGAACACTACCAGCAGGGTAGATAAGTTCTTACGCAATATTGTTGCACCCAAAGCGATGATTGACAAAAAACTGACGATGCACATTGCCCGTCATACGTTCGGCAATCTTTCAGGGGACAAGATACCATTGCAAATGCTACAGAAACTCTACAGGCATTCATCCATAACCACCACCATAGGCTACCAGTCCAACTTTATCCATAAAGATGCTGATGATGCTTTGGATGCAGTGATTGGGTTTTAGTCAATTGGTTTAAAAATAATTGAATTTAGGTACTTCTAATGTCTAAAAATGTGAGAATATAAACTGAACTGCTATCTTATTGCTCAGTATGGTTAATCTTTAAGGGAAGTAAGCAAATAAATTCTTATTGAAAATATCAATTAAAATCAAATATTTAGCTCAATAACGGATATACGTCCTATTTTCGTATTGGCGTATGATAAAAAAGATGAGCATATATTTATAAGATACACTTCATCCCATACAATCGACGATACTAAAATTAAGCTGACATAAAGATTAACAGAAATTTATTCCACTCACAAATAACAGAATATGATAGACTGGAACAGTAACAACATTTTAAAAATCAACAATGACATTGACTGTTTTGGTAATGACAGTATTGATGAATCTAAAATTGATGACCTTAGAAAAAGAATTGAGCCTTGGTTGACAGCCATTTTTCAAAGTGAACACTTTTCATTACTTATCGGAGCTGGTCTTCCTATTGGACTAACTTATTTGGCGGACGTTAAAGCACAGGGGATGGGCAGAATAACATTTAGTGCTTATACAAATAAAATTAAAGATTGGGCTGATAAAAGTGCTAAAGAGTTAGGAAGAGGAAATGCCAATATTGAAGATGATTTCAGGACTGCAATAGAATTATTGCAAGGTTTGAAAATTCAAGGAAGTGAGGACGCAGATGCTCTTGAAAAAGATATAAATGCTCAGTTAGATATATTTATACGAAATATAATAAAGACCGAAAAAGAATTTAACCAAAGCAAAAAGTATCAAGAAGCATTAAATATTCTAAAATCTTTCCTAATAAGTTTTTCAAGCAGAACCGCAACAAGAGAGAGAACAAACATTTTTACCACAAATTATGATAGGTTTATTGAACTCGCCTTAGACAATGCAGGTATTCTAACAATCGACAGATTTGTAGGTAAAATAAAACCGATTTTTAGAACAACAAAACTAGAATTGGACTACCATTACAACCCACCTGGCATTCGTGGAGAACCCAGATATGTCGAAGGAGTGATTAAATACACAAAATTACATGGGTCTATAGATTGGAAATTTGATGTAAATTCAATAACCAAATTACCACTTGAGTTTGGTGTTGATGAAACTACAAATCAAATTCCTGCTTCACCTAAAGACTTTTCAGTTATTTATCCAAATTCTTCAAAAGGAATTGATACTGCATATTTTCCTTATTCTGAATTGTTTCGTGATTTTTCAACTGGCGTTTGCAGGCCAAATTCTGTAGTAGTAACTTATGGGTATGGGTTTGGGGACACGCATATTAATCGTGTTATTGAAGATATGTTAACGCTACCTTCTACACATTTAGTAATTATATCTTTTGACACAGCTTCTGACCGCATAATGAACTTCTACGAGAAAATGAATCCAGCACAGGTTACATTAATAATTGGTAGTCATATAGGCAGTTTACAAACCTTAGTTGAAAATTATTTACCGAAAGCAGCTATTGACAGAATCCAAGAAAGACTTGTAAAAACTTTAGAAAAAAGAGGTGTTACGGGGCATTTTGAAAAAGATAGTAATGAAAATGAAAACTTAAAAACAGTTCAAGCAACGCCATTTGTAACTCCTAAACCAAATGACGATGAATAATTTTTACGACTTTGATGAAATCCGCAACCTAACAATTGGAACTATTGAATCAGTATCCCCAATACAAATTAAAGTGCTATTGGAAGTTGATGCACCTCAAAATGTTGCAATAAATACAGGTGTTCCAACTCATTTCCCCAAAATCAATGGTTATGTTTTAATTCCTAATGAAACAGGGGCAATTGTCGGAGTAATTAATTGGATTGGAATTCAGCATTCAAATTATCCTATTAGAAAAGGATTCAAAGATTTTGATTTGATTGATTTACCGTTTCCGTTAAGAAAAATGGACATCACTCCATTAGGTGTTTTGAAAAAGAAAAAGGACAACACCTATGAAATTGAAAGGGGGGTTTATAGTTATCCTTCAGTGGGAGATAATGTTATTCTCCCTACTGATAAACAGCTTACAGCGATTGTGGAAAATCCTGATGGAAAATTTGAAATTGGTAAAGCACCAATTGCAAGCAATGCTCCAATCAAAGTGAATCCAGATAAATTGTTTGGAAGGCATTTAGCGATACTTGGAAACACTGGAAGTGGTAAATCCTGTTCAGTTGCTGGGCTTATCAGGTGGTCATTAACCGAAGCAGACAAGGTTAAGACAAATGCCCAATTGAATTCAAGATTTATTATACTTGACCCAAATGGGGAGTACTTTGATGCCTTCAATGATTTAGGCTCAAAGAAAGTAAGAAAGTTCACGATAAAGTTAGATGAAACAGACCCCAATTTTGGGCAACTAAAAATTCCGGCTTGGATGTGGAATTCGCAAGAATGGATTAGCTTTTCTCAAGCGGCTCCAGGTGCTCAAAGACCATTATTACTGCAATCTCTTTTAGATTTAAAAAGAGGTAAGCAATTGGGTAACTCAAATATAATTCGTGTTCATAGTTTTTTAAATACGAGTAGAAATTCATTACTTACCTATTTAGGAAATTTACCCAACTCAACAACCTTTGCCCAATTTATGGGCATGACAGGTATTCTTCAAAATATTTCGAATGATTTAGATTTTCATTTGCCACTAATACCTACTGAAAATACAGATTTATCGGATTCATACAAAGCATGTAACGATAGCGTTAAACAAATTATAGCAAGCAGGGAATGGAATTCAAATGGACGAAGTGGATTTAATTCATTTTCGCATCAAGACATCAGTTCAATGATAGCTGGTGTTGAAAGTGTTCTTTCTCATATTCAAATAGGTGATAATGAAGCGAGTCAAGTTAATCCAGATACCCCAATAAATTTTGAACTTAATGACTTGATACCATATTTAGAACAGCTTGCAGAAAATCAAGGAGGAAATATTCTGCAATTTGTTCAAATGCTTTCATTGCGTATGAGATTTTTGTTTTCCGATGAGAGATTAAACGGAGTTGTTCAACCTAAGGAAGATATTACACTTGTAGATTGGTTAAACTTATATATCGGCTCAAACGATGCAGAAAATGGTCAAATTACTTTAATTGATTTATCCTTAATTCCTTCTGACATTATTCACGTTGTTGTAGCTGTTCTATCAAGGCTGACATTCGAAGCAATCCAACGATATAGAAAGATTTACAAAAAAGAACTGCCAACGACAATTGTTTTGGAAGAAGCACATACCTTTTTACGTGAGTTCAATAATAATACAAATAATATCTGTTTAGAAACATTTGAACGAATCGCAAGAGAAGGCAGAAAATTTGGACTAAGTATGGTTTTATCTTCACAAAGACCTTCAGAACTTTCTCAAACAGTTTTGTCACAATGCAACACATTTTTACTTCATAGAATTGTTAATGACAGAGACCAAGACCTAGTTAAGAAATTAGTGCCTGACAGTCTAAGTGGTTTACTAAAGGAATTGCCGATACTTCCTTCAAGAAAAGCAATATTAGTTGGTTGGGCGTTTCCTATTCCTGTTTTAGTTGAAATGAGATTTTTGGACAAAGAACATAGACCGCAATCAAATGACCCTAATTTTTGGGATGTATGGACAGGTAAAGAGAAAAGGGAAATTGATTGGCAAAAAATTGCAGATGACTGGCAGGGTATCAAGAAAACTAAAGACAATAATACTTCATCCAATGAAGTTAAAGTCGAAGCAAAGTCTGACCCCGAAAACGACCTCCCCTTTTAAGTATTATATGCTTGCGGATAACATAATAATAGAAATAGCAAAAAAATGGTTTATACACTGAAACAATTTGGACACTTTTTTATTTTGAAAGACCAAGAAAAAAGAGCGCACGTATAACATTAGTAAATATGTCTGGACAAAACAGCCACATTTACAATAACTAATCCGTATTTGTACTGAAAATGTTATATAATCTATTTGCGTTAATTATCATTATATGATAATCTACGCAAATAGATTACTTTTGCGATAAACATTGTTTATTGATAACTAACGCAACTAAATTATTGTACAAATCATGGCAGACAACATAGTAAGACTGGAAGACTGGGTTGAACACCTCCAACAGGAGGGAAGGAACTCTTTTTCCCTGTCCCAAGCTAGGGATGCCTTTAAAACCATTTCTGAAAGAGCATTGAGCCTTTCATTGGCAAGGTATAGCGGAAAGAACAAAATCGTGTCCATATTGAGGGGGTTCTACCTCATCATCCCGCCCAAATACGCCGCAATGAAAGTCTTGCCGCCTGTCAACTTCATTGACAACCTAATGAAATCACTTAACCGTCCGTACTATGTCGGGCTTTTGAGTGCCGCCGCCTTACAGGGGGCGAGCCACCAGCAACCACAGGAATTTTTTGTGTTTACCACCATGCCAGCAATGCGGGCAATCAACAAGAATGGGATAAAGGTCAATTTCTTGAGCCTTGTCCATTTTCCGCCTGATGACATTCTTGAGAAAATAAAAACCGAGGCGGGATACATGAAAATATCACCCGCACCGCTTACTGCCTTGGACTTGATTTATTTTGAAAGCAGGATTGGAGGGTTAAGCCGTGCCGCTACCGTGCTTTCCGAATTGGTTGAAAACATGAAGCCCGCACATTTCACCAGTAAAATACTAAAAACTGCCAAAACTGCCACCATACAAAGGCTGGGATATATCTTTGAGAATATCCTTAACAGGCAGGATTTAGCAGATGTCTTATTTAGATTCAGCGAACAAGCAGAACTGCATTTCGGTAAAGTCAAACTTGACCCATCCTGCGAAAGCGAAGGTTCAGAGTCAAACAATAAATGGAAACTCATTATTAACACATCAATCGAGATAGATTAGTGATACCCGAAAACATACTCATAAAATGGCGGCGTGACGCTGCGCCTTGGCAATCATTTGGGTTGGTGGAGCAAGACCTTATCCTAAGCCGTGCATTGGTGGAGATTTACAGCAATCCCTATTTGCAAAAGACGTTGGCTTTCAGGGGTGGAACGGCACTGCATAAATTGTTCCTAAGCCCGCCACACCGTTATTCAGAGGATATAGACCTTGTACAGATAACTGCCGAGCCTATCGGGAAAGTCTTAGACCAGCTAAGGGTTGTATTAGGTTTTCTTGGTAAGCCACAGGTGGAGAGAGGAGACCGTATGGTAAACATGCGGTTCAGTTACCAAACTGAAATGCCACCCGTAGTAACCCTGAAACTTAAAATTGAAATCAATTGCAGGGAACATTTTACTGAACTTGGTTACATCCATAAGGATTTTGAGGTCAATACTGAATGGTTCTCAGGCAAATGTGAAATTGTAACCAACAGAATCGAAGAACTTTTGGGGACAAAACTCAGGGCTTTGTACCAAAGACGAAAAGGCAGGGATCTGTATGATTTATATATGGTTATTACCAAAGCAGATATAGACATACCCCTATTGATTCAGTGTTATAAACGCTATATGGCATTTTCAGTTGAAACGCCACCTTCTGGCACTGAATTTTTGCAAAACATGGAAGCAAAGATGAAAGTAAGGCAATTCATAGAGGACACGACAGCGTTACTTCGACCCGATGAAAAGTACAACCAGCATGAGGCATACGAACTGGTGAAAGAGAAAATACTAACCTATTTATAAAGGGTAGAAAATAGACTGATTGAGCAAAAGCATATAAATTTATGAAAATTTGTGTCAAATTGTAAATAAGTCATTGATAACAATATAGTTTTCTATTCCTTGATTTTGATTTTTATGATATAATTACCCCCTTCGTAAACAACAAATGGGGTTTGTCTATGCAGCACCAGTATTTCAGTGAAGGTTTTGGTTCAAGTGTCCTTCATGCTTGGCAGCCAGAAAATACCATACAAATCAACCAACGAAACATATTACTCATTTCAGAGAAAATCAGCACCGATGAACATTTCAAGTTCCGACAAGCTGCTTTGAGGATTTTCAACTTCCTCCTTGCTAGTATGGACAACGACTGCAAAGTAGCAATCAGCGCAAGGCATCTTTCCAAAAAACTAGGCATCAGTTATGACACGGTGACAAAATCCCTGAAATACCTCAAAGCAATCAACGTGCTAAAGAGCCAAAAACAATCATCAAAGGCAGCACGGTGCAACAGAGAAGGCAATTAAGCCTTCTCAAGCAATGCCTCCCATGCTTCGGGGATAGAATCAATGGCATCACCGATATATTGCAATAGGTACGCTACATCATCCTCATGCAGGTCAGTTGGTTTATGTTCTTGCAGAAGGTCATCAATGAAACCTTCGTAACCCATGTAGGGGGTGAAGTGCCACAACTGTAAAACACCACAATGAAGCATGGCAACCTGACATTCGGAATTTGTAAGGAATACAAAGCCACTAAATTTGTTGAAAGCTGGTTTGATTTGGTCGTTGTCAAATCCCTTTGGCAAGCCGTGTTCCACCCAAGCATCCAGCAAGTCCCTTACCAGTTTGATTTCCCTGAACCCAAAGTCTGCAAGGTTTTCAGTATAATTATTGGTCATTTTTATCTCCTTTTTAGGTTGTTAATGACTAAAAAAGGGATGAACGGACATTGGTTGTTGTCATAGTCCACACGGACATTCGGAGCGGGCAAGGCTATTGAAAACAAACAACGGTCATCCATATTGTCATTGACTAGAACCGATTGGAGATGAGCCTAAATGAAACAATACACTCCTAAACCAGTTAGGCTTACGGGGATAAAATTTCTAATTTATAGCAAAGGGTTGAAAAGGGAGAGACTGCACAACGCGGCTTGCATCAAACATGCTTTCAAAGGCAATGGAGTTAATTACAGCATAGTTAAGAATACGCTAAATGACAAATATAATTAGTGTTTTAGGTGTGAAATGACACAGCTTGTCATTCGTGATTGATGCCATCAAGATAATCAGCCCACCACTGCATCATTTCCCTACGCTCTGGCAAGTATTGGGCAAAATTATAACTTGCCCGAACCTTATTACGCTGACCATGAGCAAGCTGGCGTTCTATTGCATCTGGGGTGAAGCCCTTCTCATTTAGTATAGTCGAGGCAGTATGCCTAAAACCATGTGCTGTCGTGCGGGAATGGTATCCCATGCGGTAAAGTGCATAAAGCAGCGTATTTTCACTTATGAATGTTTTTGGATTATTCCTGTTTGGTAACACATGCTCATAGTTTCCTGTGATATTCCGCAATTGCTCAAAAAGGCTTAATACCTGTTTTGACAATGGAACGATATGGACTTCTCGCATTTTCATACGTTCCGCTGGAATACGCCACTCACATTTCTCAAAGTTTATCTCCTCCCATTTAGCACCACGTATCTCTATCGTCCTAACAAAAGTCATAATAAGTAATTTCAATCCTATCTTAGTCTGCGTGTCACCTTCGTAGTTTTCCAGTTTTTCCAACAACTCTGGCAATTCTTCCTCTTTCAAGTGAGCGTGACCTTGTTTCTTAACAGGCTGCAATGCACCACGCAAATCGGCGGAAACATCCCTTTCAGCCCTTCCAGTGGCGATTGCATACCTTAAAACTTGATGTAATCGGTGCGCTTTATCCAGTGTGCCTTTTGTTTCAATAGTCCTAAGAAAAGCTAAAAGGTCGGGGGCGGCAATCTTATTGATTGGCATGTTGCCTAAAGTAGGAAACACGCTAATTTCAAATTTTCTCAATAACTTGCTTGAGTATTTCTCTGTCCACAAGTGTTTGCGTTTATCATGCCACTCAATAGTAATTGCTTTGAACGTATTTTCTGAATTAAGCAGAATTTGTTGCTTAATTGCTTTCTTTTCTGCTGATGGGTCAATACCATTTCTTAGTTTTCGCTTAGCATCATCCCTAATTTCTCTTGCCTTTTTGAGGTTTATTTCAGGGTAGACACCAATAGAAAGACGTTTTTCAATACCAGCAAAGCGATATTTCAACCGCCAATACTTTCTACCAGTAGGTGTAATTTCTAGGTACAAGCCATTTTCGGCAGATATTTTTCTGGGCTTTTCAGATGGTTTCGCATTCTTACATTCTATCTCTGTCAATGGCATTTGGGGGCATCTCCAATAGATTTTGATAAGATGCCCCCAAATATGCCCCCAAAAAAGTATCGCTGGAGATGAACTTGGGTGTATCATCTTGGACAAATAATACCAAAAAAAGCGCAGAAATGCAATGTTTTTGTAGACTTTGGGGGAAGGTGCGAAACGGGGAAATGGCGGGAGTGACGCCGCCCACATTTTCACCGCAACCAATTGTTATATATAAAAATCAATGGTTGCTATTTTTGACATGCCCCCAAACATGCCCCCAAAATGCTTGGCGATTAAGTACTCAAACATAAAATAATATTCACATAACCATTGTTGAAATCCCTAGTTGGACATACATAAATAATCTCAAAGGAAACAAGATTATTGTATAGCTAGATTCATTTTAGTAAGTGCTATTTGCAAAGTTCCATTAATAACTCTGTCGATATTCAATAATTTTTCTCAAAAAGGTTAACCAAATATTCAAAGCTGCTTGAAGTTTGAACTTCATTGTGAGGTATTAATAAATAACTCCAAATTTTGCCACCGTTTGCAGTGGTAAAATCACTTGCGTATTTACAGTATTTCAAAGCTGCTTTCATTTTGTCCAAAACCTCTGCACTTTCAAGTTCACTAGAGGATTTAGTTTCAACCAAATAGATTACCTTCTCTGTCTCAACTATAAAGTCTGGTCTGTACTGTTTAGAGTTATTAGCCCAATATATCCTAAACTGGTTGGGTGCTGGTCGCATCCATTTAAGAATCTTTGCATCATTCTCTAGGATGTAAGCGAAGTCCTTTTCTGTTTTGGAGTCAAATTTATACTCAAAGTGACACGCCTTCAAAAACCCTCTATACACAAACTTTGGTATCATGCTAACGGGTGTTATTACATCCCTGTAGTCTTTATATCCTGAATTTAGCAAAGCAGAAAAATTCCAATCCTCGATTTTTACGAAAGGAAGTACATTGGGTCTTATGTATTCTGGCTCACCAATCCTGAAATGAGCTTTCATTTGGTCATAAATTTTACCAGCGATAACCTTGCGATATTGCCTTATAAGCAAGGATAAATCTGATTTTTTAACGAGTTTTTCTTCCAAAGAAGCAACTGCTTGTTTGGAAAGTTTCACTAACAATTCGGCGTTTGAATCGTAATCAATTTCAGGAAAATTGATTAGTTCACTGATTATCTGATTTAGTGGGGTATCTCTAAGAAAAGCACCCTGACGCACACCGATAGTGTCTACTTGATTGTCCTTCAAGTTCTGGCGAATTATCTCTTCATCCATAACCCTAAAATCAAAACCTGAATGTGTATCTAAATCAAATTCATCAAACCATACTTTAACTTCATCTTGAACCAAATCCATTCTTGGGATTTCAATAATGTTTTCTTTGTAAGCTGTAATGACTGTTTGGTAGATTTCTTCGGCTTCTTTAACGATTTCATCAGCGAAAAGGTCAACCTGACCTTTGTAAAGATTCTCGTTTATTTTTTCAATCACCAGAGCCTTAACATCAGGTCTTTCTAAATCTGAAACCTTATTAACTCCTGAAAATGAACTAAAAGAAGGCAAAACATCAATAATGGCTTTCCTTGCATCCAATACATTTTTCGCTTTTTGTTTTTGAGTAGTATCAGTTATTGCCTCAATGCGTTTTTCTTCTTCTCTTATGGCAACTTCATTTTTAGAAAGTGAAGAAACCACAATCGTTTTTGTCCTCAAATCATCTTCGGGAATCTCTATGAAAGTAAGTTTATTAAGGATTGAATTAGGGTCTTTGGCAGCGGAGATAACTTTTTCAAAGTTTTCGTGCGCCACAACTGTGAGTTTATCAACTTTCTCAGAGCCAGTTCTTTCCCCGTTGAAGGGCAAGCGTAATCCTCTACCAATTGTCTGTTCCACTAAAACAGAGGCATTGGCAGCCCTTAATGGTACAATCGTGTATAAGTTAGTCACATCCCAACCTTCTTTAAGCATATTGACGTGAATAACAATCTCTATGAGGTTATCAGGGTGTTCAAGGGTAAGGAATTGTTTTTCAATCTCGTCTGTATTCTTTGTAGATGAATCAATTTGAAGGATTTTGCCGTTGTAAGCACCCCTAAAAAATTCATTAGAACTGATATAATCGAATATCTCCCTTGAATGGGTTATGTCTTTGCAAACTACTAAAATAAATGGCTTTACCAGTTTTGCGTTGTTGTTTCTCGCATAAATCTCTAACTCGTTCTTCGTATCTTCATGGATGCTAACGGCATCCTCTAGTTTGATGATTTCTATTTCCCTGTCTGAAAGTCCTTGTGAATTGAAGTTCTTACGGGTGGCAATTGCAGGGTTCTTGACGTATTTTCCATCATCTAGGGCTTTTGCCAACGAATATTCATAGACTACGTTTTTGAAGGGCTTTCCTTTTTCATCTATCGGGGTGGCTGTAAGTTCCAAACCTAAAACAGGCATTAATTCATTGATGGCATTTTTTGAAGCATCTGCGTGATAACGGTGTGCTTCATCCATGAGGATTACTAAATCACTCAATTCTGATAAGTATTCCCAATAGGATTGCCCTAGATACTCCGATAAGCGTTTTATTCTAGGGGGTAAACTTTTGCCGTCTTTTTTGGTGGTTTTGCTATCGGAATTAAACTTGGCAATGTTGAATACATTAATCCGTATTTCAGTTTTACTGAAAAGGCTACCTTGTTGATTGTAATTGTCTCCTGTAATTATTAATGGGCGATTATGTACAAATTCTGAAATTCCATTGAAAACGTATTTCGGGTTGGATGGATTGCCAAAGTCTTCAATCAATTTATCATAGATGGTGAGGTTTGGTGAAAGCACAAAAAAGTTTCTGATACCTTTTTCTAGATAGAGATAGGCAATGAAAGCACCCATTAGCCTCGTTTTACCAACACCTGTAGCAATTGAATAACCGATGGATGGAAACGCTCTTTCAAAATCTGTACAAGATGGAAAGAGCGATTTTACTTTCTCTAACTCAAGCGGCAAATCAGCTTCTTTTTTTAATTCTAACTCGTCAGCAAGTTGAACAAGAACATCAAGGGATTCCTTGAGGGGTTGACGTAAAGAAAGGCGTTGTTTGATATAATTTGCTTTACTATTCATGCTTCAACTTAAAATAACTGTGGATTTATGTTTGTTTTCTTTTTTTCTTTTTTGGGATTTTCCTCTATCTCGTCTTCGAGAATTACCTCTTGTTCGTCAACAGGCATATTTACAATATTCAAACTATAATCATCTTTGCCGAACTCACATTTTCCAAGAAGCATTTGAGGGATTTTCTTTATAGATATGTTTGAATGCCTATTGCTACATTCTTTTTGATAAGCTTTGCAGGAAATTAGGAGGCTTTCTTCTGACCCCATTTCATCATGAATTTTATCTAGTATTTCAACTGTGATAAATTGCGTTGTGGTGTAAATGAAGTCTTTTTCAGAGGATTTACCCTGCTTCCAGTATATGTTGGCATTAGGATTAAAGCTAAAACCTTCTTGTTTAGCCATAGCTGCCGCTAACATGGTAGGATTGTATTCTTTACTTATTACCCAATTGCCATATTTGTCTTCATTCAATAGACTGGGAGCTAGACTATAGAATTTAAAGCCTCCACCTCTCTTCCAATTTACTGATTCAGTAATTCCTCCTTCATCTTCTCCATTCACAATTTTTTTTAATCGTGGTAAACAGTGTGTTATTGCCTGTTCTCCTAACTCAATACCAATCCATTTTCTTTGCATTTTATGAGCAACAGCAGTTGTAGTTCCACTGCCCAAAAAACTATCAAGTACAATATCATCTTTATTTGAACCTAAAATCAGTATTTTTTGTAAGAGTCTTTCAGGTTTTGGTGTTGAAAATAAATTCTCCTTTGAAAATAATTTTATAAGTTCCTGTGTCGCTTCTGTAGCTGTTCCACAATCATCCCACCACGTATTTGCAGATTCTCCTTTTATTAAAGCATCCTTTTTATATCTTTTAAGTTGGGGTTTAGATTTTCCTGATTTCCCAAAAATTATCATATTCTTTTTTAAAGCCTCTTCATATTTTTCCTTAGTAAATCTCCAATGTCTTCCTTTAGGGGGTAAGAATGTTTCTTTTGTAATAGGATTGATAATTTCGTATTCCAAATTTGCTCGCACATTAGGTGCATCCATTGGGTCAGCTACCCATTCACCGTTGGGATCATTGTCTGGATTAGAGAATTTTTCATCTTTAATAGGCAACCTGTTTATCACAACTTTATCAATATTTTTAGAATAAACTAAAATATGATTGTGTGAGAGGCTTAGCAATGTATCATTCTGCTTGGATTTCCTTGAGTTCCATACAATGGATGTAATAAAGTTTTTTCGACCAAAAATTTCATCGCACATGACTTTCATGTAATGGACTTCATTCTCATCAAGGGTTATCCAAATACTTCCATCATCTTTTAATAAGGTTCTTAAAATATCTATTCTCGGCTTCATTAGATTCATCCAAATCGAATGCTCAACTCCATCATCATAATCTGGAAAAGCGGAACCGGTGTTATACGGAGGGTCGATAAAAATACACTTAACTTTTCCTGCGAAGTCTTGTTCCAAAGCTTTCAATGCGAGAAGATTATCGGCATGAATAAGCATATTTTCAGAGGTTCTATCTCCAAAACTAAATTCTTCTTGCTCTAATAAAATGCGTGGCTCTAATTTGGGTTCATCACCTTTGCCGGGTGCATAAATAATTTTCGCACTAAGCAGCTAGTTTTTGTTTAGTAAGCAGCGTGATATTATCCCATTGTTCATTCAGATAAACTGTTTTTAGGTTAATCATATTTTGAGCCCCTTTTAAA
>Ga0164297_10002536_pt1 | contig 17884 bp, 9 predicted proteins | sample GEODES058metaG_FD_113539 | JGI IMG/M metagenome (GOLD analysis project Ga0164297, IMG submission 113539) | Dystrophic lake water microbial communities from Trout Bog Lake, Wisconsin, USA - GEODES058 metaG | ecosystem: Environmental > Aquatic > Freshwater > Lake | place: USA: Trout Bog Lake...
GGTGCCATCAGGTGTAGCACGTTTAATATCTGATTTTACAGAACCTAAAATGGACTGGAGACAGATGCTACGTATGAATATACAAAGTATTCTAAAGAGTAATTTTAGTTTTAGTCGTCCAAATCGTAAAAGTATGCATAGCGGTGCTGTGTTACCAGGCATGATGAATGAAGAGACTATTGATGTATCAGTAGCTATTGATATGTCGGGCAGTATTAGTGATTCAATGGCCAAGGATTTCTTAAGCGAAGTTAAAGGCATTATGGACGAATATCAAGATTTTAAACTTGATCTTTGGACATTTGACACAACAGTATATGGATACAAACGATTTACCGGTGATATCGCTGATGAGATTTTAGAGTACGAATGTAAGGGCGGAGGCGGTACTGATTTTGATGTAAACTATGAGTTTATGAAAGAACAAGGTATAGAGCCAAAACGCTTTATCATGTTCACAGACGGATATCCTTGTGGTAGCTGGGGTGACGAAAATTACTGCGAAAGTCTGTTTATTATTCACGGTAGCGAAACCATAATTGCGCCATTCGGTCAGACCGCACATTATAAATAAAGTAGGTAGATAATGGCTCTAGTTAGAAATCAGGTAAATGCGTTGAATGTGTTAGGTATTAGAAAACTTGCTCACATTCCTCCGCATTTCCAAAGTTTGAATATTAAGATGACCGAGATTGATGAAATAGAAGATTGGATTTACAGAAATCTAGAAAGCAGATATTACATCGGTAAAGGACAGACAATAGACGACAGTAACAAACTAGTAGAAGTTATTGAAATAGGTTTAGAAGAGCCCAAAGAGATTACTATGTTACTCCTAGGGTGTCCCTACATAGCAAAATAAGGAAATATAATGGCAACAGATACAACAACAGAACAAACAGCAGAACAAACTGCGGCACCTGCTCAACCAGAGTTAACAGTAGTTGATTTACAAAATCTTAAATCAATTATTGATGTAGCCGCACAACGCGGAGCATTTCGTGCAGGTGAAATGGAAGCCGTAGGTGGACAATACAACAAGCTAACTAAGTTTTTAGAAGCTGTTGCTCCACAACAACCAGCTGACCAAACACCAGCAGCCTAAGGAGATAGTATGAAACACGTTGGTAAAATGAAGAACAATTCGGCTCGAGTAGCAGTTGCTTATCGCACGCTACCCGGAGACCCGCATAGTTGCCTAGTAGTAGGTGTACAGGGATTAGGAGATAGTTATCACGATTTCCTAATGACGGCGATCGAGGGAGAGGCCGGTCAAAGTTCAAATGAACTTGCAGACATTTTAGCCACACGTAGATTCTCCGATGGTACAGTTATGTTAGGTTATCTACATCAAAATGGACATTTGAAAAAAGTTCCGACTAACATGGTCTTGATGACTCCTGATAGTCAAACACAAATACCATTAGATCAGCTAAATGAAATTATTGCTACACAAAAAGGTGTTGCTCTTGAGGATCTAGCAGTAACTGATGGAAGTCAACCTACTAAGAAAACTGCTAAAGAAAAAGCAGAAGAAATCAAAGCTAAAGAGATTGAAATCAGTTCAACACCAATGACAGCGACAGAAATGCGTAGTAGAGCAGATGCACTTTATAAAGAAGCGGCTGCACTGCGTAAGGAGGCTGATCTTTTAGATCCTCCCAAAAGTAAAGCTAAAACTAAAAAAGTGGCTGAAACCGCTGAATGATTGGTTTAGTAGTAGATAAGATTAAAGGCATTAGTTTTCTGATGCCTTTATTCTCCTCAAAGGATAAAGAAATGAAACACCCAGAACAACAATATTTAGATACACTACAAGATATATTAAAGACAGGCGAGCATAGACCAGATAGGACAGGAGTAGGTACTATCAGTAAATTTGGTACTCAAATGAGATTTGATCTTACACAGGGTTTTCCTGCGCTGACTACTAAGAAGTTAGCATGGCGAGCTGTAGTAAGTGAGTTACTTTGGTTTATAGAAGGTAGTGGTGATGAGTTTCGTTTGAGAGAAATACTACACGGAGAGCGTTATACAGAAAAGCGTACTATTTGGAGTGATAATCTTGAAGCGGACTATTGGGTTAAACGTCGTGTTGCTAGACACAAAGGTGATCTAGGACGTATATACGGAGTACAATGGCGTAGTTGGAGAAAGCCCGTAGTTGGAGTAAGAACAGTTATTCTACACACAGTAGATCAACTGTCAGATGTTATTAAAGGTATTAAAGCCGATCCTTATGGACGTAGACATATTGTCAGTGCATGGAATCCCGGCGAATTAGATATGATGGCGTTGCCTCCATGTCATATCATGTTTCAGTTCTATGTTAGCACAGATAAAAAACTAAGTTGCCATATGTACCAACGTAGTGCAGATTTTCCTTTAGGCGTACCATTTAATATTGCTAGCTATTCCTTACTAACACACATGGTCGCACAGGTATGCGATCTAACTGTAGGGGAGTTGATTATCAGTTTTGGCGATGCTCACATCTATGAGAATCAGGTTAAGGGTGTTAAGGAGCAGTTAAAAAGAACTCCTGGAGATATTCCTACACTGGTATTAAATCCAGAAATAAAAGATATATCAAAGTTTACCATGGCAGATATTGCTTTAGAAAACTATAACCCGCAATCTGCTATAGAATTTCCGTTTGCTGTTTAAACTTTAATTTCTATTTTTCCAAAATCGGATAGATTATCTTCTAATGCTATTCCGATAACAGCATTTGGGCTATCACCTTCTTGGAACGCTTCTGCGTATCCCGGACGTGAACTAGTCACTAGTCGATCTCCCTTGTGTATGATTCCTACGACTTTACAAGGTATGCGTCCCTTAAGAGCAATAAACGGATGTGAAATATCCGGTCCTGCTGTTTGATTCATTTTATAAGCAGGACGTTCACTGACAACCCCAGCAACATTTACAGCCGCTCTATTTGTAGTCGTTGTTACTTCGTATTTTCCACCTACTACTAAAACAGTTCCATAATCATATTGAAAATCGGCATGATATCTTTCTGCTATATCAGCATCAGTAGATGCCATACTACCATGTATCGTCCATGCTCCATACATGTTACCCGGACTGGTATTTGTTCCACCAGGAGCAAATATCTCAGGAGTTGTTATATTACCTGCAGACGATACAACCATTCCATTTAAAGATGTTATGTTATCTAAGATAGCATATGTAGCTGTTGAATAAGCACCGTAGGTATTTCCATGTACATTTCCTGTAATAAGGCCACTAACGGTCAATGCGCCTTGTATAACTGATAGACCCTGACCTGTAACACTTAAAGTTCCGCCAAACACTACATTTCCATCAGATTGTATTGTACCAACGTGTGTAATATTGCCAGTTATATAAAGATCATTACCTATTGTTGTATTGTTTACTACTGTTAGATCAGTAACTGTGCTAACTACACTAGAAAAAGAGTTGTTGACAATGTTAGTAGCTGTTAAAACATTAAACGTTCCTAAGTTACCTGTTACAGTTCCTGTAGAAATAATATTAAATGTAGATACTTGAAGTGTATTAAAAATATTGTTAGTAATGGTGTTTACATAAAGATTAGCAAAAGGATTAATGTTAGCACCTAAATCTATACTAACTGGTCCATTATTAGTTCCAGCATTAGTCAATCCTGGTTGGACTGTTGATCCAGAAATACTAAGGGTAGTTTGTAATACTCCATTATTTTCTACTTCAAAATCTAACTGAGAACCTGCCCAGTTACTAAGCTGTCCTATATAACCATTTGTCGGTCCTGTAGTATGTAACTGTAAACCTTGAGCTCCATTTTGACTAACATCTCCAATATGTATACCATAATAGTTTTGTATGTATAATCCATGGGCTAGAGCATTAATCCAATCTTGATACAAAAAGAAATCTTCAGCCTGGTGAAATACAGCGGGTTGTCCAGCTGTTGTAGCATATACTAAACCTCTGGCTGTTGCCGCTGTTCCCCAGAAATAATAAGCACCTTCGCTTAGACTTGATATACTATTACCGTTAGTAAGATCGCTAGTAGGTAGTGTTATACCACGTTTAAGTACAGTAAAATTTTGATCAAATAGCGGATCACCAACATTTAATTGTATATCATTATCGCTGGCTACTGCCACAGTTCTTTGGAATAGGCCACCGTCGTCTGTTACGTTAAAACTAATAACATAATGACTATTTCCATTTACATCCATTGCTGTGGTTGCTAACGTAGCTGATTGGTTTGAACTACTGTTAGCAGGGCCGATTGGTAGAAAAGTATTTCCGTTATAAAAATAAAGTATTTGTTCCGAATCATTAAACCAAAGATCGCCATATACGCTATTTGAAGGTGTTATACTACCTCCGCCAAAGGTAGTTAATGATTTAAATTTTGTTCCATTATATACTGTAAGAACTTGATTAGCTGTATCATACCATAATTGCCCTGTCATAGGAGTTGCTGGGGAACTTGTGTTCGCAAAGTTCTCTAACATTTTAACTATATTTTGATTTAGGATTTCCCCGTAACCAGCATAGTTTCTGCCAACAAAAGTTAAAGGTGTACTAGAAGTGTTTATACTCCCGTCCTGTATTGTAGCAAGTGTTTTACCGTTTGACTTGTATAAGATGTAAGGCATTATTAATTTCCAAATTCAATATATTTATGGATCAGCTAGTTTTCATTATGTAGTACAATGCATAGTAAGGGGGCAGGTTAGTTCCTACTCCTGTACCTGTTCCCGCAGATGCTACAGTAACAGTAATGTTAGTATTAGCAATAGCAGTTGATGCTGGAGCACCTTCAGTCCAAGCCTGGCTACCTCCACCTGTACCTTGTCCATATAATGGTCCTCCAGGTAAAGTATGTGAGTGACCATAATCTACTACCGCCGATGCATGTGTATGTGCTGGCAGTACAGTATTAGCAGAACCACCTGTAGCATTTTCAGAATAACTATTTCCGGCGCCGACAACAAATTTATCTCTTAAATCAGGCGTCCCATTTGATCCATCACATAAATGCCATCCTGGAGGAATAGACACTTGTGATCCATACCACATAATAATAGCGCCGCCAGGTAGTGCCGTTGATGTTGTTAAAAATGCAGGAGGATTTTGTACCCCTGTCCATGGAACATTAGAAGCATTATTAGCACTATTAGCATTAGTAGCTGTATCAGCCAATGTAGCATGTGTTACTAATGTACTTGTATTAAATGATTGTGCGTATGTGGCAGTTGTTGCTAGAGATACTGATAGTTGACTAGGATCAGACCAAACAGGTCTTGATGCGCCAGCTGTTAACATGTATCCTACATTACCTAAATCTACATAAGTTGTTGAACCATTACTCGCTTGATAAGGAATAGAACCTTGTCCGCCACCTGTTATATTATCTGTCTTAATGGCATGATTAACTAACAGTGTTGTAGTAGATGCCCATGTAGGGGTAGTCCCGTTAGATAATAATATATTACCATTAGCACCTACAGCCAATGTTGTACTAAGACCAGGTCCGGATTGAACAATTAAAGCCCCAGTAGATCCTCCAACAATATTAGTTGCTGTAGTTGCTAGATTACTCAGTTGACTTCTTCCATAAAGTGTAAAATCGTTTGTAGAATAATTTTTAAATGTTATTCCTCTGTTGATTTGAGATATACCAGGAATGCTGTTACTAGAATCTACAAAGAAACTGCTTGTGCTAATAACTGCCACTATCTCTCCGTCAACTATAACTTCAATCACAGAACGTGTTCTAGGATCGGATACAGCAGTTAAAGATGTTGATAATAATCTTGTAGTTCCAAAACCTGCTACAGCCTCTGGACCAATAACAGCGTAAGTAGCTGTTCCAGAAAATGCTGTGTTTATAAGTAACTGATTAGTTGTAGGATCAATATATAAAGATCCACTACTTCCAGATGTATTATTAGGACTTAATACCGGTAATATTTGCCAGTTGGCACTATCAAAAAACTTTAGTTGTATGTTGCTTGTATCATACCACAGTTGGCCTGCTACAGGGTTAGCTGGAGCTGAACTATTGGCAAAATTCTGTAACAGATATAAAAAATTTTCATTTTGTAAAACACCAAAGTTACTGACATTTTTACCTACCAGTGAAAGGCTAGTACTGTGATCAGTAGTACCGTCTGGTATAGTCAATAGCGTGCTTTGATCGTAATTTTTAATTGTATATGTCATTCAATATTCCTTAAGCTATAAATGTCCATACACTACCTTCAACTTTCCATGTCTGTACAGTATATGTAGTGACAGGAATAAATGTATTAGGATCTGTATGTGCCGCTATAGCACCAGCTCTACCATCTACAACCAATGCACTACTTTGTACTCCGTTTTGATCAACTAGTTGAGTTGAGTAGTTAACTACCACAGTGGTTGTAGTAGCAGGTACTGATGTTGTACCGCATAATACTTTAGCTCTAGATCCGTTAGGTAAGTTGAATACTACATCTGTGCCTGTATTTGTTACAGGGAACATTAAATCTAAATAGGTCTTAACTCCTGCGTTAACACTAGGGAACAAAGTTGAAAACTCAGTAACATCTAATGTCATCGACAATGCGTTAGCATGTGATAGTTGAAAAGTGTTTAAGACAAATTCTCTGTTGGCAGCATCGGTAGGATTTACAGGATCTGCTACATTTATAATTGTACTGCTACTAGCATTGATAACTGAGCTAGATGGATTTAATATTAAATCGCTAGTTGATGCTACAGTATTTCCAGAGACAGTTATATCAGCCACTGTTAAACTAGTCAAGGCACCTAAACTAACTAATCCAGGTGCGCTGGTTATTGATGATCCTAACTGATTTTGTGTTAATACAGTTTGTCCGCCAATTTGATAAACTGATGCACCGCTGGTAAGATTGAAGTTATCATTACTATTCCATCCAGTGCCGTCATTCATCCATAACAATGTATGTGCGGTAGTACCGGTAACAATAACTCCCCCACCATTAACAAAACTGTCAGACGGAGATAACTGTCCGTATCCCAATGTTATAGTCGGCTCGTTGACTTCTAAGTTATATGAAATAATACTAGTAACTGTGCCTGCAACTAAAAGATTTCCCTGTATTCTAGTATCACCTACTACATCCAAAGGATATTGAGGAGTAGAATTCCATATACCAACATAGTTAGGAGTAGCATAGACTACGTTTACCAATCCAGAAGAACTAGATGTTACCTGTATTCTTAATGGAGCATTTCTAGTTCCATACTGTATAGTTGCTTCGTGTGTACCTGGATCAGTGTATATATTGATATTATCTAACGCACTGTTAATAATATTTAAACCAATGTTATTATCAATAGTGAATGCACCAAACGTAGTAGTATTAATATCACTACGAAGGAAGTTACCAACAGATATGCCCTGTATAGCATCGGCACTTGTAGCAGTTCCTATAAAACGTACACCGGGTATAGTTGTGTTTAAGTTTAATCCTATACCTACAGTGGTCATTCCTGCTGTACTAACGGCAAGAGTAAAACTACTGGTAGATAAAATACCAATTAAGTTACCAGCTGTATATAGTTTAGTAATATTATAATAGTTAGCATCAGAACCTAAAACTGTTTCAGTTTTTAATCCGGTACTGCCATACAACGCAGTATCAACAGGTCCAATCAGTGTAGGTTGATTTAATCCAAGCTCTTGATAATACAGTTGTTTGTTAACTGTATCATACCATAAATCGTTTGATACTAAATCAACAGGAACTGAAGTGCCAGGTAAAATACCTGTAATAGGACTAAACACTTGATTAGCATCATAAACTTTTACTCTGCCTGTTGAAGTATCATACCATAGTTGTCCAACTATAGGATTAATCGGTTCGTTGGGGCCAGAGAAACTGGCCATTAGTTTAATTAAGTTATTATTAAAATACTGACCGTATGAATTTACATTCCTACCAATAAGAGTAAGGCTAGTTGTAACAGAATCAGTTTCACCGTCTGCTAAAGTTAATAATATACTACCATCTGTGTTATAAATCGTGTATGCCATCTTATAGCCTTATAATATATCGTACGCCCACAGGACCTTGCGATGTTAGGTATGTACTAGAATTTGTATACAATGTGAACGGACCGTTACTACTTGGTCCGTTTAAGTTAGGTAATAAAAATTCATTAGCATTTCTTGCTCCGTATTGTGTACCAATAACGCTGTATAAGTTGCTAGTGATTGGACCATATCTGTCCTGTGGAGTTCCATCGCAGAATAACCAACCATTTGGCGCAACAGTTCCAGCATAGGGTATTATCATACCTGTAACTAATATACTTGTATATAAATCTGCTAAAAATGCTTCTTTTGTAATATTAAAAAGACCATTTCCGTTTCCGTTAGCTAACTGAACGCTAGAATAAACTAATATTTGATCAGTTGGGTCTGCAGTTAGTTCTGCTCCTGCTAATCCTGGATAGTTTGTAGAACTAGTTATAATACTAGGACTAACTGTAGTGTCTAATGTTACATTACTATTTCCATCAAATATTTTGGAATCAGAATTAATAACTCCAGACATTCCAATAGTCTTTTTATTACTTAAAGTCTGTGCCGGTCCGTTAAAGTTTCCATAAAACTGGGATGACAGATTAGAAGATCCAAATATTCTAGCATATACAGCATTAAAGGGCACAGTTCTCGAACCAATGTCATTGAAAACAGCCTGCGAGTTTGTAATCGTATTTGAAGTTTGTATTCCACTAGAAAAAGTAGCTGTACTGATAAATGTTGATTGATTGTTAACTATCAACGACTGGCCGCTAGCAGGATTTGGAGTTACAGGGTATCCTATTTGCAGGTTACTTGTTATAAAAACATTACCATTAATATTTGCGGTTGCTGGACTTATGACACTATTAGTCGAGGTGTTTACATAAAGATTGTTAGACGCCCTTAAACTGCCAAATACATCTAGCTCAACGGCAGGATAAGAATTATTTAAGTTAGCACCTACTCCTACTCTATTTGTACTTCCGTCTAGAGTTAAAATATAATTAGGAATCCCATTATTATAAGTTAAAAAGTTAAAACTTCCACCAGCTAATGTATTTTGAAATACTGCCTTTGCTCCATTTTTTTGTAATAAGAACGTAGAAGTTGTTGCTCCTATTTTAATACCACCATCATTATTAATAATCAACTGCCCATTCATTCCCTCCTGTGCAGTATTATTTCTCATAAAATAATTACCAGCAACTACTTGAGAAGTGCCGTTGTTGTTAATTTGTTTTAGTGATAGAGCAACAGATGATACTCCGTTTATTAAAGGAGTTACTCCGTTAAATGCCTTCGTGCTTATGTTAATACCCGGAATTAAATTTACAAATCCATCTATAACCTGAGCAGGCGTAAATGATTCTTTAGCTATTATTTCTAAAGCTATATCATCTAGATACATTATTATAACATTATGAGTGTTACCTGATTTGTCTAAGATTTCAGTAGGGTACGGACCAGACTTTGCACCTGTATTTGTATTTGAATTTAAAGATACCCATGTGCCTGTATAAATGTATACAATGCCAGTTGCCTTATCGACATATATATCACCGATGTTTGTCTGTAGATTTAAGGAAGTAGGATCTCCATTATCGCTCCACACTCCGTTAACAGGGATCCAACCGTAGCCAGGATCGTTGACTTTTAAAACTCTGTTAGTTGTATCATACCATAACTGTCCAGTAGGAGCCAACAATGGCGCTGTTCCAGAAGCAAAGTTTTCTAATAAAGATAAAAAGTTTTGATTGAAAGCCTGAGCATAACTAGGATAGTTTCTTCCAACTAATGTTAGGGCACTACCATTTTCACCTTCACTTACTGTAACCGATTGTTGTTCGGGAATAGATATAGAAGGTATTGATTGATCGGCGTGATATGCTGTATAGTTATTTCCCATGTTTACATTCCAGTTGATAGGCTTTGGATCCTTACTGTATAATCAATTTGTATAAGCCTGTTAAGAGATTTTTGTACAGGATGAAAAATAACATGTGTCAGTAAAGGACCAGTTCCTGGTCCATTAGGACTGTAGGCTCTTAATCCTAATTCATCAAAAACATACATTCCTTGCGCCTGTGTGCTATTATCAAAAGCACTTTGATCACTAGGTTCTCCAAAATCTAATAAACAGGTAACTAAAACATCTGTATAATACGCACCTGTTATATGTCTAACCTCCATAAAATTCCTGCTAGGATCTTTATTTAAAATACTATTACCGTCGACATTTTTATAATAAGTTTGATTATATAATCCTGCATTTACTCCAACGGTGTTAGGTGTAAGATAGGTAATAATTCCTGTAGGGTCTATATTGCTTCCCCCATTACCAAATGCCATTTCTGAAATCCAACCCTGTGTTTGATCTCCAATACTTTGAGCTAGTGCCATACTAAAGTTTTCATAATGTATAGCATTAAACTTATCTATTAAAACAACAGGAGTTTTTTCAGTTACATCAGAGATTTTGATGTGTCCTCTTATGGCAATATTGCCATATTCGTCGGGTTTGCGTGATATTTCTTGCATTTTATTAGTCTCAGTTTGATTCATATTGATATTTATCCGGTATTCCAGACTGCCTCTGTAGTAAGAAGTTTGATTGTGCTGTAGTACCATCTAGTAAACTCTGTCCAGGGTATTGCCAAACACCATCTTTTCTTTGTATTATTGTTAGTCGCATTCCTTGATTTAACCCATCGATGGGCATTAAAGTTAAAGTCTGAGACGCTACATCTACAGTAAACTCTGGAGGTATTACTGTATCGCTATTATTTTCTCCGCTGTCAAATCCTATATTATTATTATGAGATATTTGTTCTGTTTTAGACAACTGACGGCCTGCATACCATACTTCAATTTGGTCTTTACCAGATATGTTAGCAGTTAATGTTATTCCGTCACCTGTTTGTTTTGTAGTTGATGTAGATATTGTATAAGTCGACGTATTAGTAGTTATAAGATTTTGTATAAATGTAAAACTTCTGTCCGGAACTGATTGTATAAATCCGGCATCTACGACTATTGTATTTGCAGGATAGTCTAGGCCAGCACCTGTTCCTAATGTTGATCTTTTTATTATACTTAATATATTACCATTTATGGACATATATTCTATTCTTTCAGAGTTAATAAAAATAACTCCAGGAATATTTGTAGACGGACTAGGTATTGTTAATACACTAGCATCTTTAACATAGATTTCTGTATCAGTTAATAATAAATCTCTGGTAAGAACTGTCGAGTTTGATTCGCTGATTCTCTTAAATTGTGTTCTACCTAAAATATCTTTAAACTGTCTATAACCTATACTGGTATTAATAACCTGAGTACTAATACTAGTTATAAGAACCGTAGATCCTAGACTATAAGAATAGTTATTAGATATTTCAACAGTGATATGGTCATCTAAAACAACATAATCAATGTTAGCCACCAATGGTTTTCCGTCTACTGATACCCAAACATAACTATCATCTAGCACAGCTCTTGACATTGTGTATTGGTTTGATAGATTAGAATCAAACTGTTCTGTACGTATTTGGCTAGCATCTCCGTTGGTAAATGTTGTTATGCTAACTAGATCACCGGAGTTAACAGGATTTAATAAAGTTAATATACCTGTCGTTTCATCTATATCATATGCGGCATCATTGAACGTTTCAATGGCCAGTACATCACCCTCATTAAGAGCGTTGGTCTCAAATACTATTGTATTTGTTTCTCTGACTAGTTCAAAATCTAATACATTATTCAACTGTACACCATTTCGGAATACTTTCATTGCTGATAGACTAAAGATTCCAGGAGGATATGATTCTAAAGGATGTATTATAAACTCTGTTTGATTACCCGATACTTCATAGTAGGTAGTATGCGGAGGAGCTAGTCTTAATCCATTTACTGTAACTATTGCCTGTGCTTCATAAGGTCCTTGATTTCCGGGTACCTGTATTAGATTAAATGTCGATGTAGTATTAGTAATAGATATTAGTTGTTCTTTAACTTCGCTATAGGCTTTATATGTAGGTTTAAAGAACCAACATTGTATAGCATGTACTCCGATCCCCATTCCATATAGATTAACAACTCCTATATTTTTCTTATTAGCAGTAAATGTGTATCCTAATCCGGGCCCGTTTTCTACCGCAGTTACTCCGTTTACTGTTACATAGATACTACCTATATTTTTAAAAGGATTTCTACTACTAATGGTAGCTGTGTCTGTGGCAAATGTAGTTTGAGAATAACTAGATAGTAAATCTATTCCTCCCACTTCTACTACAGTTATACCTAACACACCAGTTTGTGATTGAGCATTTAAGATCAATCTATTAAAGGAATAATCAACAGTGTAGTCTATACCGTAAGCTAGATATTTCTGGTTAAACGATACCATTATACTTCCTGTAGATACAGGAAGGAGTTTTAATGGAACTATAGTTGTTACACCAGTAGCAGTAATGTAGGCATTTTGTGTAACAATTAACGGCGAACCTGAAGGAACTTCTGTAAAAACGTTAATGGCCAACGTGTCTTGGACCTGTCCTGATAACAATTCTTCTGGACCATAACTTGTTTTAGGAGTAATAAAAGCATCTCCATCAATAATAATATCACTAGGACGATATCCTAACGCTGTATTAAATGTGTTATCGGAGAATGTAGATAACTTGCCACCGTCAATAACAGTATCTATGTTAGTTGATAATATAGACGAGTTCTGTTCAGGTGTTCTAAATACAACTTTACTATAGACGCTAGTTGAAGTAAAAGCATTAGACGCAATTTGAACTACTATAGGACCACCAGTTCCAGTATTAACTGTAACTCCATATGTATTTGTTCCATCAACTCTTATAGAGTTAAGCAAAATGTTTGTTGTTGTATTTGAGTTCAATGGGCCCCAAGATTCAACATATACATTTAGTAAAGTACCTGTACTAACTGAAGGTACAGTAAATGCTTGAGAATGAGTCGATGTAGTCACTGTGTAGTAGTAGACATCAGGAATTACATCACCCCAGTCGGATGAGCCAAATCCTATATCGCCAAAACCTCGATCATAATCAAACGGCAATCCTTCTACATTTATTCCAGCATATTCTGCACCCTGCATGACCTGATTTAGTTGTTTGCCAGGCATATTTACATTTGGATTGTAATAATCTTGTATACGCTCTGATGCGTTGTATAATTCTATATTCTTTTTAAATGTTACGACAAGAACTTGTCCTTTCTTTGGAACAAAGTTTAGATCGATATTACTATATTGTTTTTCATAACTGGTTAAATTATTACCAGTAGTAAACGCTTTTGTATAGTTAGTGACTGTAAACGTAGATTTTAATACTAGTATGTTATCTAATGTAACTGTTGTATCTAACTTTAATGGACTTGCGGCCCAGGGAAGTTCAAAAGAGTTATGAGATCCATCGGATATAATAGTAGCAGTTACTATACTAGAAACACCTATATCTCTGTTTATTGGTGTACTTACACTGATCCTGTCAAACTTCATTCGCACAAAGTTTGTTCTAACAAGATTGTTTTCAAGTAACGCATATGCTGTAGCAGTCGTTAATGCTAGATTACCACCACCGCTAATCATAACAGTAGGTTGTATTGTATAACCCTTTCCAGGATTTGTAACTAGTATTTTACTAATCGAACCGTTGGCAATATAGGCTTGGGCAGTAGCGCCATGACCTGTATCACCAAGTGCTGGTATTATATCAACTTTAGGAACTACACGATATCCTGATCCCCCGTTTTCTAATATAATACTGCCAACGCTAAGTGAATAATTATTGTACCATCCAGCATATGGATACTGATTTATTAAACTGCTTGATGTTGTAACTACGGTAAACTTGCCTGTAACTTCATCATAATACGAAGGTAAGTCAAAGTCTGTTGTATATGTAGCAGTTGGTTCCCATGGAGCACTATTAGATTCTCCTATCTGATAGTTAACTTGATAGTTTCTTACCTGTGTATGATAGGGTTTTATTTCATTTATATAATCATTATACCATGTTGGATCTTGATATCTATAAGTCGCACGTTGATCTAATACACCAGCTAGATTTTTAACATCTATAAAACTTGTTTTAAATGCCCAATCCAAGAATGGTTGTTCTATTAAAGCATATTTTACAGCGGTAAAAAAGAATGTATTCCAGTTGATCCTATTAACACCAGCAAACACATCTTTATGTAAAGCTGTTAAAATATTCATTAACTCTGTATCAGGAGTTTGATCATATAAAGATTGATCAAATGGTGTTATTTCATCAAATCCAAAATCACTTGCACTAACATTCCATACTTTGTCTAATATTTGTATAGTGCCATTTTGACTGTAAACAATGTCAAAGTTGTCATCAAATGTTCCAACTGTTCCATCGGTTTTTCTTAATATCACATAGTTACCGTCACCACCATTTTGTACTTTAATATAGTCGCCTACATTTAAAGATAATTCTTGTGCTTCGTAAACAGAATCTACAGCATAAGAAATAGACTTATACAGATTATACGTAGCGTCTTGCCAATCTACATATTTCCAATACTGTGTTGTATCATACGTCTGAGTATATGCACGCAACCAGTTAATGCCTGTCCAGACATATTTGCTCCATCTAGTATTATATATAGGGTCGACTTTTAATATCACTGTATATGGTCTGACTAATAAGTCAGGGGCAGATACAAAACCAGATCCAGCATTTATTATGACAGCATCAATAACCCTGCCTTGATCATCTAATATTGTTTGTATTTTAGCAATCGAAGTTCCGTCTCCTACAGTAACTGTAGGTGCTATTAAATATCCATAGCCTGGGTCTTCTACTTTTATTCTTATTAAACGACCGTTTAATACTTCAGAAGATAATCTAGCAGTTTTAAAATTTGTTGTTCCTATAATATCTAGTGCTATAGAATCTTCAACTACTTGATCATATTCGCCTAACAATATATTAGGAATCTCATCTTTGAGGTTAAGATTTTTAAAACTAATAAATCCTGTTATCCTCATATCCTGCATTGTTAGATTAGCATAGTTGATTAAGTTTCTTAATGCTTCTATTCTATTAATAAACATGCTTTGTCTAGGACGTATTTGTATTCCGTATGCCTGTCTAAAACTAAGGCTTGGATCAGGAACTTTATTACCCAATACATCATGACCTAATAAACTATCAAATAACTTTTGATTTAATGCCGGAGTTGGTTGATTATTTTCATCACCTTCTTGTAACAAAATCCACTCAGTATGTTTATTAACTGTTGTATCTACAACATTGTAGGCAATATTAAGATCAATCCTGTTAGATATTAATTTATTTTTATAGTTGTTTATTGCAAGTCCATTGGATGAAATAAGAGAAATATATTTTAATCCATATCCTCTAGGATCATTTATTAAAGAAGCTACATCATAAGAACTCAATCTTCTGGCTCGACCATTAGGTATTATGGTTTTATTTTTAACCCAGTAATAGTATAAAGTTGTAAACTGTCCTGTACTTTTATCAAAAATTTGTCTAGATGAATATATGCTGTCGTCATTATTTTTTGGCTGTCCGCTAATATTCAGTGTCAGCCCAGTAGGAGTATCTGCTAAAGATGCCCATTTACTAGGTAGATATGTTGACTCAACCCATTCATATACATCAATACTTGATCCGGGAAATATTTTACCCCATGCATTTTTTCTGTATGCTATATCACCCTGTTCATACCAAACATATTTTACAGCAGAAATATCCCACCATAGTTCGCCTACATGTTCTTCTTCCCAAGACTTTGTAGTATCTACAACAACTGTGTCTCCACCTATGGAATATATAGCAGGATCAAATGATGTTTTATAAGTTAACTCTTGTTCAGCAAGACCGGGCAATCTATCTTTAACAGGATCAACTATGTCAAGATAATCTAATACTGTATCTTTTAGTGTGTCTAATGTATAAGCATTATCAATCAAGGATAAATCAATCAAATCGTCTTGTATTCTATATTGACCTAATCCTATATTTGATCTATCTACTTTGTTCCATAGATACACTGATCCAGATTTTCCAGATGTAAAGTCTGGGTTACCGACATAGGCAAAGTTATTATCGAGAGCAATATTAAATCCATAATTTCCGCCTGCATCGATAGATCCATTTATTAGTTCTTGAGCAAATATAAATTTCTTATTATATCTTTGATAGATATAAGCACTACCAGATTCTCTAACTGTTTCTCCGAATAGACAGCTTAAATTATCAAAAGTTGTTGCGCCACCATCAAAGATTATATCATTAAAATACGGAGATCCTTGACCTGTTACCGCTAGAGTATCTCCTGCAGGTGTTATACTTAATGCTGATCCAAAGTTTATTGGAGATGTAGCAGGATTGTCAATAGTCTGTATGTAACTAAACTGTGTGCCGGTCCATTCATACACTACTAGTTTACCTGGTTCTGTTCTACCATCAGATATTAAACTAGTGGCAACTACTAAATGTGTTCCTAGATCATTCATAACCATTTTAGTACCAAATCTATTTCCAGGTACTATTGGTATTGTAGGATCAAGTTGTTCTAATTCGACATACTGGTTAGTGGTATTGTCGTATGTGTATACAAATACACCGCCAGTCGAATGATGTAGGCCAGGAGCTGATATAGCTATTAGACTGCCATCTTGATTTCCTACTATAGTATAACCAAACTCCGAACCAGTTGTAGCCACAGCAGGTGCGGTTATAGATGCTGTTGATGCTATAGTAAATGATTTGTATCTAGCGATACCATTAGTTGACGTAGTGCTTATGCCGACAATCGACCCGTTACTATTAACTGCTCTAACTTTAATATTTAAATTATTGTCTGGGTATAAACCGCCCAGACTATCGCCACGTATGACTATTTCACTATTGACAGCATATGCTGTACCTGTTGAAGTAGTTAACGAAACTACATATTTTTCATTGACAGGGGTAACATCAAAAGATGCCCCTGAACCCCCGTTTATAACATCAGTTCCAGTTTGACTGTGATATGTATATCCATTTGGAGAAATAAACATATCATAAACATAGACAATACCCTTAGTCGCTGTACTTAATACTTCTCCAGGTCCACCTATTAAAACACGTTTATTAGTTTTTGTTCTTTGTACATAAATGCTAGATCCAAATCGTTCACCCTGTGCATGACCGAACATGTTAGCATATGTTACTTCTTTACCTAATTCGCTTCTTATGATTCCTGAAATTTTTACTATTCCCGAAGATCTATAGGCATCGGTAGTAGATGTAGTAGCATACGATGCTGCCGCAAATATTACATCATCTTCTTCATCATAGAATAAAGCATCACCAAATGGTGTTTGATCAGTTATTAGTCGCTGATCAGTTGTATCTAATCCGTAATCGAATATCTTAGTTAATGATCCTGTTGCAGGGTCGGCGTTGAATACATATATTCTTCCATAATGTTCTTGACTATAATAATAATGTGCAGCCGATATAACAACAGTTGAACTAGTGGCCTGTTTAACTATATTATATCCAAACTCTGCTGTTGGTTGATAGATAGGTGCGTTTATTATTTCAGACGAATAATTATTTGTCTTACGATAAACTGCCCACTTTCCAGTACCGTTATCATCTACCCAGAACATTTCTCCGGATTGTATTTTGGCGGCATATGGAAATCCTGCGATATCATCAACATTGCTAAATCTAACAGAAGCAAAGGCAAATATTAATCCCTCACCCTTAAAGTTTTGTGGAACAAAATTAGTAGATTCTACTACAAACTGTGTCGATA
>Ga0164297_10002537_pt1 | contig 17879 bp, 12 predicted proteins | sample GEODES058metaG_FD_113539 | JGI IMG/M metagenome (GOLD analysis project Ga0164297, IMG submission 113539) | Dystrophic lake water microbial communities from Trout Bog Lake, Wisconsin, USA - GEODES058 metaG | ecosystem: Environmental > Aquatic > Freshwater > Lake | place: USA: Trout Bog Lake...
CGATAAGATCGTCATGACGGCAGATGATAAGGGAATGAAACGGGGTTTGCCTGATTTGGATAAAGGCACTGTCAAAATGCATTTATCAAAATCAATATGCTCCCAACGTGCGTCCAAAGCTTCGCGTTTTCGCGCGCCTGTCAGCAATAAAAAGGGAATGATAAATTTGAGCATAGGACTATTGCTTTGCTCAACCGCTTTCATCAAGCGCTCATTTTCATTAGGTGATAAATAACGCTCTAATTTTGGTGGATCGCGTAATGTTCTGAATCCCTGAAGGGGATGACGATCCATTCCATCAATCGACCATTCAACTGCTTTCGTCAGTGACGTCTTCACAATTGCAATCATACGATTGACCGAACCTTTGGCGTAACCTTCATTCAACTTATCATTCACTAACGCCGCAATATGATTTTTGCTAATGTCTTTAATCGGCAGATCACCCAAAACGGGCAAGAGATGACACCTAAATAAAATTTCTTCCCATGCAGCCGCACGTTTTGTTTTAAACGCAAAGGGCAAATAACGTTCCGAAATATAGCTGCGATAGAGTGTTTTACGAGACATTTTAGGCGGGAGTGAAGCGCTCAATGGCGATGCCACCTCCACATCACGCGGCATAAAATTACGAACAATCTTCCGCGCTGATTTTAAGCTCATGATATTAGCATTACCGATCAATTGCGATTTTTGTCGATGCGCATGATCGGTGTAACGCAGCACAAATGATTTTCCATTCGGGCGCACATCAAGATAAAGACCGCGACATCCCGCATCAGATAAAATGCGGCGCGCATGTCCTGTTTTAATCTTATTAATAAAATACTGACTTAAAATAAGTGTCGACATGCGAAGCAAGTCTCAAAAGCAGGAATCAATGGGTCAGCTTAAAAAATGAATGAAGCATTTTGTAAACACCCCTCTGCTTACTGAACTCTACGCATATCAGAATGATAATGTTCTGATGATGAAATTATACTATAAGATTCTCGCGAATATTTAAAGTTTATTATCTCTCACGCAACGATATCATATGCAAAATCTTGCTGATTTCATGATGATGTCTTTGTGATTTTTTGAGCAGTACACAAAACGACAAATTATTTTCAACATAAATCAAATGATATCATCACATCGCCATGATGTGTCTGCCCTCTCAACGTCAGCAGATGTAATATGTATTTTCATAGCCATCTCTGTAACTCACGCGAGTATAAAAGTATTCGCTTTGTAATCCCTGCGGTTAAATTCAGTATAAAATTTTTCTGACCACCACGTCATGCGGGCCTCTTTAGAGCCCAATTGGGCATAAATTGCCCCTATTTGACATGATTGCTTATGCGCTATATTTTGTGGGATATAACAAATCGAGATGAAAATGCGCCCCTTTTATGCTCTGTTGATCGTGTTGTTTTTTGCTTGTTCAGCGCCAACATATGCGCAAAATGCCTCGCGCGAGACTGATAAAATAATTATTTTCGCTGCTGCCTCACTTACGGATGTATTAAGCGACATAGCGCATCACTATGCAATGCAAACAAATAAGAAATGGGCGATATCTTTTGCTGGCTCATCTGCACTTGCGCGTCAAATTCAGCAAGGTGCACCTGCTGATATCTTCATTTCCGCTGATGAAATATGGATGAATGAGGTTCAAAAAACCAATGACATTGATCCGACATCGCGAATAAATTTGCTCAGCAATGACCTTGTGCTCATCACTTCATCGAGCTCACCACTTACATCTTTTGATGTCAACGAAGCCTCATTAGCGCAAGTGGATCTATCTCAGCGCATCACAACAGGTGAAGTTAACAGCGTACCTATAGGCCATTATGCAAAGCAAGCTCTTAGCTTCTTCAATCAATGGGAGCATTTTAAACCAGCTTTAATTGAAACTGATAATGTGCGTGCTTCACTCAATCTTGTTTCACGCCGCGAAGTTGGCCTCGGCATTGTCTATGCAACGGATGCAGCACTTATGAAAGATGTGAAGATTATCGCCACCTTCCCCGCCACTTCGCACGATCCCATCATCTATCCCATTGCCCTCACACGCCATCACAGCACAGATGCAAACGACGCTCTACGCTTTCTCACCAGCGAAGATGCCCGGGCAATTTTTACATCTTATGGATTTAAAACACCGTAAAAACCCAATAAAATCAGGGTTTATTAATTATAAATTCAGTCTCCAATAATAATGATTTTATTTGGCATGATAAATTACAAAAGTGCTTTTGAAATACATCATAAGTTTTGATTTTTCGTTTAATAATTTCATCTCTTGACATGCTGCGCAATAAATTTGGTATATCCGGTATAGCATCTAGATGTACTTGCAAGCAAAACTCATCCCATTTTATAAAACGATCAAATGGTAATATCCATCCATCTGACAAGATAATTGGTATACAACCATAAGACATTACCTCGACTAAGCGATATGAAAATAATGCATCTCCTCTTGGAACAAATGCAAAATTTGAATTAAAGAGCAGTTTTTCATATTCACTATCACCCGAATTATTTTTCGCATCTATTTTTCCTGAATGTCTTGAACGATCAACAAAATTTATAATTATGTCATTTTCTTTAGCAATACTAGATAAAACGTGCCTTACAGGATGCGACATTGCTCCTTGAAATGATGCAAGTATGTTTCCAAACCTATTATCAAATTTTGATTTAGAAAAAACAATTGGTAGAGTCGGCATACTTATTGTATTGTTATTAAGACTACGCTCATATTGTGCTAAACTTACATCTGCTACCACAACGTTAGTATAATTTTTCATAAGAAGCGGAACCCTAAAAAAAGGATGCATATTAATATACAAAAACTTCAAATTAGGGTTTGACTCAATATATTTGATTAATCTTTTAAAATAATCAAAGAAATAACTATTTTCAGCTAACTTATGAGGCTCACCTCTTAAATAAGCGCTAATTGGATTGCCAAAACGAGGCCAATTGGTCTCAATTGCAATGTCCTCATGCGGAATTAATATTTCAGAATTTACTTCAAAAATATTTTGATTTAATTCATCTAAAAATAACTGCCAATATTCAGTTCTTGGCATCAAGCTATCATTCAAGAAGAATTTTACATTCAACATACTTGACCTCTAAATTTTCAAAACTGAACTTTTATATTGATTCACCAAATTCACATTCTAATATAGCTTTATATAGATTTTTAATTGAATTTTCCCATGTAAAATCCTGCATAGATTGACTGATTTGATTTTTATCTAATATATTTCTTTGTGCGTAAACACGCTCCATAACATCAACAACTTCATCAACGGACGATTCACCCCAATCAACTGTATTTAAGCCATTAACAGTTACTTTATTTTGTAATTTAAGAGGGATACAATTTCCTTCTAAGATAATATCTTTATGTCCCGTATTATCTGAAATAGCACATATAACACCAGAGGCTAAGGCCTCCATAGCTACCAAGTTAGTCCCCCCTTCACATCGATTAGGAAAAACAGCTAAATCAACCTCTCTTAGCACCTCTGGCATAAGGCGATTTGGTACTTGCTCTATAGCAATAAACTGATTTTCGGGAATACCATTCTCTGCAGCCCAATTTTTAATCGATGTTATAAAATCAGTCTTCCATTTCAAAGCAGTGCAATGTTTAGAAAAGTTAACGCTATTTAAAAGCTCTTTCTGCCATGGCGATGCCCATGCGGTCACCAAAATAGCATCAGAATGTTTTTGTGCAAAAATAGAAAAGGCTTTTAAAAGGATATCCTGACCCTTTCGAAACTCCAATTTGCCACCACTAAAAACAACAAATTTATCATTGTAAAATTGTTTTCTTAAAGGTCTAAAATTATTAGTATCGACGCCTTGTATTACATTTATACTTTGTATGTGAGCACTTTGTAATTTTATAAAATTCCATGTTGAACCTGTTATTATTTTTTTAAATTTTGATAAGATCTCAAGCTCATGAGCTGGTAATGGCCATTCTTCAAAAAAAATGACGCCATAATGCTCAAGTTTAATTTTAAATTCATCGAATTTATTGCTATTTCCAAGAGTTGATAAATAAATATCAGCTTCTTGTGCAACAACTTTATCACCCCAAGACTTTACCAATTGTTTTAATTTTAATTCCTGGAATGGTGGAAGAGAATAGGTAAATTCTGGCGGCCAAACTCTTGCAACTGGCCTCAATTCTTTGCTATTCTGACCATGCAGTAACAAATTATAACCATAAATGCCCCAACCCGTTACATCATTAATGTACCAATTGAAAAATAAATTCCTCATCTGTCCTCACACCCACTTAACTCAACAAGAGAATTAAACATTTATCCCAAGCAGCGACACCAGCAAATCCTCAACTGCCTTTAATGGCGTGCTCCAATCATTCATGTCTGTTTGACGGAAAATTGCGGCTGTGGGGTACCATGGGCTATCAGTACGCTCACGCATCCACGGCCACTGCGGTGCGTGCGATGCCAACACCCACACAGGGCGCGCGAGAGCGCCGGCAAGATGGGCCAGCGCATGATCTGCTGTTATGATGAGATCACAACAGTCCATAACCGCGGCTGCATCAGCATAGGCATCTGGGCCCTTATCATATAAAGCACCACAGAATTGAATGGGAACCGAAGGCGCGAATGCTTTTAGCTGCTCTTGATCAACACCTCGATGCAAATTGATGAGACGTACATGTTCAAGCGCTGCCAACCGCTCAAACAAGGGCAGAGCAAGACTAGCATAACCTGCCCGCTCACGATGATCGGACCGCCATGCAATACCAATTTTACACCCTTCGGCACCTAGTTTTGTGCGCCACGCGGCAGAACGTGCGGCATCGGCATATAAATATGGCGCATCATGGGGAATAGACGATGCATTGATCTCAAGATAAAATGGCAAAGCCGCAAGATGTGTTTGATAATCGCATTCGATGGCGTCGCCGTCGCGAATAATGGTGATCCCATTTAGGCTTTTGTGCACAAAAAAGAGATAGGCAGGTGGAGCATAAAACACATGTGCACCACCGCGTGCCAAGCTCTCAAGCAGACGGCAAAGCATGAAGCTTAGCCCGTCATCGCTCAGACCATGCACATAAATTCTTTTCCCCACCAAGGATTGACCTGTCCAAATCGGCACATCAGCAAAGGCATGTGACGCCAAAGACGTGTCATATATCCGCTTAAGCACTTCCCATCCCCGCGCATAATCTTCTTTGACCAAGGCGAGCTCAGCGCTCAAGCGCAACATCGAAGGATGATCTGCCTGCGCGGTTAAAATGTCCGAGCAAAGAGTCTCTGCTTGCGCCCAATCAGCACGCTGATATGCGCATTGTGCTTTCAATGCGCGCGCCTCAAGCGAATTTGGGTCATAGCCACTGGCTTGAGCCGCAAAGCTTTCGGCCTCATCCAAATGCCCGAGCGCTTGATGTGCTTGCGCCATGACCAGAGCAAAATTTGCATTTTTTTCATGCGCCGCCAAAGGTGCCCAACATAACAAGGCGTCCTCATTACGCCCTTGCTTCATAAGGCACAGGCCCTTGTTAAATTGCGCAACACCATGATCAGATTGTTCAAGTAAAGCGCGTTCAAAATAATCAAGAGCCTCATCAAAGCGCTCAAGGTGAATATAAGTCAGACCTTTGTTCACAAGAGCTCTGATGTAATGCGGATCAAGACTAAGTGATTTATCATAAGCACTGAGCGCATCATCATAACGTCCCATCGCATCAAGCGCATGGCCGTAATTATTGAAAATTGCCGCTGATGTGTCATCAATCTCAAGTGCTAATTCAAAAGCCAAAACGGCTTCTTCGAAGCTTTTGCTTTCATAAAGCACTGTGCCGAGATTAAAATAATATTCAGCATTGTCTGAATTAAGCTGAATGAGATTTTTAAAATCCGTCAAGGCATCTTGCACGCGACCAATGCTTTGATAAGCCAATGCGCGATTGTTGAGGGCATCTTGATGTTCGGGATTTATTTTCAGCGCATTCGAATATGCAGCAACCGCATCACTTAAACGGCTCAGAAAACGATAGCCATTACCCAGATTGACCAAGGCATCAATATAGGTGGGATCAATTTTCAGAGCTTTTTTGAGATGGTCAATCCCCAGCTCAATATGACCCGTTTGCATCATTGCCACGCCTAATAAATTATAGGCCTGAATCAGTTTGGGGTTTTTTTTGAGCGCTTGCTTATAAAGGCTTTTGGCCTGCGCCAATTCGCCTTGCTGATGAAAAGCTATGGCCTGCTGCAATGCGTAATGCGCATTTTGCTGTGTTCCCTGTGCCATATCATCCTCACCACAAATCACTTCATCTCCTGTTTAGCGTCATGTTTGGGATAGTGGCAAATAATTTCAATCTCGGGCGTTTACACTCCCCTAGCGCTCTGCTACCCCAACTTCATGGCCGTGCCGCCTGAAGGCTGGCGGGAGTAATGATATGTGCGGGCGAGGTTTGCATGAGTGCTGAGACAAAAAAGGGTCTGACCTATGCCGATGCGGGCGTTGATATTGACGCTGGTAATGCCATGGTTGAGGACATTAAACCCTTGGTACGCGCCACACGCCGCCCAGGTGCTGATGCGGAAATCGGCGGTTTTGGTGGCCTTTTTGATCTCAAAGCTGCCGGTTTTACTGACCCGATCCTCGTTGCCGCCAATGATGGCGTCGGCACGAAAGTCAAAATCGCCATTGAGAGCCGCATTCACGACAGCGTCGGCATTGACCTCGTGGCCATGTGCGTCAATGATCTGATTGTACAGGGTGCCGAGCCCCTTTTCTTCCTTGACTATTATGCCACTGGCAAGCTTGAGCCCAAAACAGGCGCGGCTATTGTCAAGGGTATTGCGCAGGGCTGCCTGCAAGCGGGCTGTGCGCTCATTGGTGGCGAGACCGCCGAAATGCCTGGGCTTTATGAGGGCGAGGATTATGACCTCGCTGGCTTTGCCGTTGGCGCGGCTGAGCGCGGAACCTTGCTCCCGCGTGCTGATATCGGCGCCGGCGATGTGCTGTTGGGGCTTCCCTCCTCAGGCGTCCACTCCAATGGCTTTTCACTCGTCCGACGCATTGTCGAGCATGCCGGCCTTCATTGGTCAGATCCCGCCCCCTTTGCGCCCACACACTCCCTCGGGCAGGCCTTGCTCACGCCCACGCGCATTTATGTCAAATCAGTTCTCGCAGCCCTCAAAGCTGGCGCGCCAATCAAAGCGCTGGCTCACATAACGGGAGGCGGCTTTCCCGATAACATCCCCCGCATATTGCCAGAGGGATGTGGTGTTGAGTTACATCTCAATGCCATTCCTGTTTTGCCTGTGTTCAAATGGCTCGCACAAGCAGGTGATGTCGCACAGGCCGAAATGCTGCGCACCTTTAATTGCGGCATTGGCATGATCATTGTCGTGGCAAAAGATGAAGCCATGCGCGTCAAAACAGCTTTCACCCAGCAGGGTGAAGAGGTGGTTGAACTTGGCTCGATCATTCCATGGTCGGGTGACGGCGAGCGCGTGCGCACCACAGGCCAGCTATCGTTGTGAGCGCGCCTATGTCACCCCAGCGCACACGCACAGCCGTTCTGATTTCAGGCCGCGGGTCAAATATGCGCTCGATTGTTGAGGCAGCACAAAAATCTGATTTCAACGCTTCAATTGATCTTGTAATCTCAAATCGTGGTGATGCAGCGGGTCTTGCTTTTGCGCAAAGTAAAGATATTGCAACAATCACAATTGAGCATAAAGCATTTGCCAGTCGTGAAGACTTTGAACATGAGATAGATGCTGTTCTCAGAGCGCATCAGATTGAGCTTATATGTTTAGCTGGCTTTATGCGCGTACTCACCTCATGGTTTGTCCAAAAATGGTCGGGGCGTCTCATCAATATCCATCCAGCCCTACTCCCATCTTATCGGGGGCTGCATACTCATGAGCGTGCACTCGCCGATGGTGTTAAAATCCATGGCTGCACAGTGCATTTTGTTGTCCCTGAAATGGATGAAGGCCCCATTATTGCGCAAGCTGCTGTAAATGTGCGTGATGATGATACCGCAGACACACTCGGCGCTCGCGTTCTCGAACAAGAGCATATTATTTATCCCATGGCGCTTGATCTCTTAGCCGCAGGACGATTGCTTGTTAAAGACAATTGCGTGCGTATCAAAGAAGCGCACGCACAGGATCAAGCTCTGCGCGTGCCACGATTATAGGTATCATTGTTGATCAATCTGCACCTTGCAGCTGGCCATTAAAGCGCGCACTTTTGGTTGCGCACTTTCGGCAAAATGTCCTGTGGTGCGCAAGGCTTCAAGCTCATCAGCTGTTAGCTTTTTCATAACACCGCGCACATAGCAGCCGCAGCGGCGTTGCGCGCGAGCCTTATCAGCACTGACATTCACGCATATATCTTGGAGGCGCGTTTTAATTTCATCATTGCTCGGCGGGTGATCAAAGCCCGTGGGGTAATCAGGTGAACGGCCCGCCGCATAAACAGATGGTGACGACAATAAAACAAAAAGAATAAAAGCTGAGAGACAACGAACCAAGGTAACCCCCTGCAAAAATATATTAAATAGATGTTATGCGACCCTCTTCACTCAAACGCTTGACCCACACATGATTATCATGAAACGCAGCGCCACCATAGGGGGCAACGGGATCAGCCCCCGTTAAACTATTAATGCCCCGTCCCTCATCAAAATCAGCATTGCCCCACACACCCTCAGAGATCAGAACGCCACGTGGGAGGCCAGAAAATAAAGTTGCATTGAGAATGACTTGGCCTCGTTCATTGCCGAGAATAACTTTATCATCCTCAGCAATACCAAGCAAGGCGGCATCATCAGGATGGATTTTCACCCGCGGTTTGCCCTCGCGTGCACGGCTTGAAGGTGTTTCATTAAATGTTGAATTGAGAAAATTCTGTGACGGACTTGTCGCCAAGCGGAAGGGATGTTGCGCGTCGGTATTTTCATTGACATCCCAATAATCAGGAAAAGACGGCATGTCATAAGCACGCCCACGCGGGCCATAATTTTTTGTTGGCACTGACAACCAATCAACACGAAAACGGAATTTTTTATCAGGCCATGCAAAACCATTGAGGTAATGGCTCGTAGCAAAATCGGGCTGAACATCAATCCATTTCTGCTTTTCTAATTGCGCAAAACTACCCCATCCCGATTCATGAAGGGTTGAATCAATCAATGCACGCGCTGTCATACTAAAGCCTAGATGATAAATGCCCATCTGTTCGGCAATGGCGCAAATCACCTCATGATTTGATCGGCACTCACCAGGTGGCTCAATTATTTTTTTGCCTAATTGAATATGTTGATGCCCGCCCCCTGAATAAATATCATCATGCTCCAAAAACATTGTCGCGGGCAGCACAATATCAGCCATTAAAGCTGTTTCGGTCATAAATTGCTCATGCACTGCGACAAACAAATCGGAGCGCATAAAGCCTTGTCTGACGCGATTTTGATCAGGCGCGATATTCATGGGATTAGTGTTTTGGATAAGCATAGCTTTGACAGGTGGGCCTTGATGCAATGCTTCGGGATCGCCGCATAAAATCGCGCCAAGGCGCGATTGATCAAGCACACGCACACGTTCATCAAGACGATCTGTGCCCTCAACCAATGTTTGCTTCCAATTAAAAATACCTGAATTGGAGAAAAAAGCGCCACCGCCCTCCTCTTGCCATGCACCGAGCACAGAGGCGATGGATGTCGCCGCATGCATATTCACCGCGCCATTCCGTTGGCGCGTAAAACCATAGCCCAGACGCAAATATGTTTTTTTATGCGCGCCAATAAGAGCCGCGCAGGCTTCAATCTCATCAACACTAAGGCCTGTAATGTCAGCCGCCCATTGTGGCGTGCGCGTGCGCAAATGCGCCTCAAGCTCTCGCGGCGCATCCGTAAATCGCTGCATATAATCATGATCGGCATAACCATCTCTGAACAATATATGCATGATCGCACATGCAAGCGCACCATCTGTGCCGGGGCGCAAACACAAAGCAAGATCGGCCTGCTGCATGGTGGCATTGTGATAGATATCAACGACGATGATTTTAGTGCCACGCTCTTTACGCGCCTTCATGGCGTGATGCATGACATTAACTTGCGTTGCAACGGCATTGGTGCCCCACAAGACAATCACATCTGATTTTTGCATTTCGCGGGGATCAGGCCCCATCAATTTGCCTGTGCCCGCAATAAACCCAGGGGTGGCAATGGCTGTGCAGATCGTGCCATAAAACCGCGAATAATCCTTCACATGCGTGAGGCGATTAATACCATTGCGTTGAATACGCCCCATAGTGCCCGCGTAATAATAAGGCCAGACACTTTCTGAACCGAAGGATTTTTCCGCTTCATTAAAGCGCGCCACAATCGTCTTAATGGCTTCTTGCCATGAGATGCGTTCAAATTGACCTGACCCTTTGGGGCCTGTGCGGCGCAGAGGGTAAAGCAAGCGATCGGGGTGATGAATCCGTTCTTGATAGCGGGCGACTTTCGCGCATATCACACCATCTGTGTATGATTGATCTTTGGCGCCGTGAATACGGCCAATACGCTCACCATTTATCACTTCAACATTGAGCGCACAGGCCGAGGGGCAATCATGCGGGCATGTCGAGGCATGGTGGGTGATCGCGGGCGCATCTGACATTTATGACCTCAGAAAGACTCAACACATATAAAAAAAGGCAGCCACTAGGCTGCCTTAAAAAGCTCGAAATGGCAAAACTTATCCGACGATTTCATTGCCAGAGAACCATTGCGCAATTTCAAGCGCAGCGGTTTCGGGCGCGTCTGAGCCATGAACGGAGTTTTCACCCATATTAAGTGCAAAATCCTTACGGATTGTGCCTGCATCTGCCTTCTCGGGATTGGTGGCACCCATGACATCGCGGTAACGCTTGATGGCATCTTCACCTTCGAGAACCTGAACCACGACTGGGCCAGCGGTCATTTGATCCACCAATTCGCCAAAGAAAGGGCGTTCTTTGTGAACTGCATAAAATGTCTCGGCTTGAGTGCGTGTCATGTGAACGCGCTTTTGCGCAACAATGCGCAAGCCTGCGGCTTCAATGCGCTGATTGATCGCGCCCGTCAGATTGCGTCGTGTTGCATCTGGCTTAAGAATAGAAAAAGTGCGCTGAAGGGCCATGACATCTCTCTTGCTGCTGTGAAATATGCCCCGCTTATATCCAAGCTAACCCCCACGAGCAAGGGGTGGGCACTAAACTCAGCTCTCGCCGCATTATTGATTTAGGCGATAACAATTGATATATTAATAGGAGATTCCTATAATCCTATCTCCATCAGATAAAGCATAGACATGAACCTCCGCGATTTACGCTATATTGTGAGTGTTGCCGAGCTTGGCCATTTTGGCAAAGCGGCTTTGGCCTGCCATGTCAGCCAGCCCACATTAAGCGGGCAAATCCTCAAACTGGAGGAAGAATTGGGCGTGGCGATTTTTGAGCGTGTGGGCAAATCCATTCGCACCACAGCGGTAGGTGAGCAAATCATTGCCCATGCCCGCCGTTGCCTTGCGGCCGCGAGTGATATTTCCGCCAGCGCCAAAGCCCACCAAGATCCCCTCGCCGGTTCTTTGCGCATTGGTGTGATCCCGACTCTGGCTCCATACCTAATGCCCTATGTGTTGCCCTTTATGGCGGAGACATTACCCGCCGCACCTCTCCAACTCGTGGAAGATTTAACCGGTAATTTGGTGCCACTCTTACTTGATGGCGAGCTTGATGGCGCCATCATTGCCACACCGAAACTCAGTGAAAAACTCGTGGAAGAACTGATTTTTGACGAACCCTTTTGGCTCGTCATGCCCAAAGATCATCCGCTGAGCGCGCACAAGATTATTCAACCCTCCGCGCTTGATCCCGCACATTTGCTGTTACTGGCCGAAGGTCATTGCTTGCGTGATCAATCCATTGATCTGTGCGGTGCGCGTGATCATCACCATATGCATCATACAGATGTGCGCGCCACCAGTCTTGAAACTCTTTTGCATCTGACCGCTGCCGGCTATGGCCTCACGCTTGTGCCGCAATTAGCGGTGGAGAGCTGGAGCGCGCTGACCACACAACTTGTGGCGCGCCCTCTCGCCGGAGGGCAAGCAGGCCGCCAAGTGCGCCTCGTCTATCGCCGTGATATGCCCCGCACGAAAGCGCTCCAAGTCTTGGCCGCACTCATGCGCGCCCATCTGCCGACATCTCTGAATGTTCTAGCAGCAAGCGATAGTGCACAATGATTCACATTAACGATCTCACTTATCGGCTCGGCGCACGCGTGCTGTTTGACAGCGCCACAACAGCTTTGCCTGAGCGCGCGCGTGTGGGATTTGTGGGGCGCAATGGCGCGGGCAAAACAACCTTGTTTCGCATGATTGCCAATGAACTTGCACCTGAAAGCGGCAGCATCAATCTACCACGCCATGCACGCATGGGACGTGTTGAGCAAGAAGCGCCCGCAGGTGAAGGCAGCTTGATTGATTTTGTGTTGAGCGCCGATCGTGAGCGCACATCATTGCTGGCAGAAGCTGAAACAGCAACAGATGCGCATCGCATTGCTGATATACAAACACGCCTTGTCGATATTGATGCCCATGCCGCCCCTTCACGCGCTGCGCGTATTCTTGCGGGGCTTGGGTTTGATGAAGCAGCGCAGCAACGCTCACTGTCTTCATTTTCAGGTGGCTGGCGCATGCGCGTGGCTTTGGCAGCTGTGCTCTTTTCTGCGCCTGATTTATTATTGCTTGATGAGCCTACAAATTATCTCGATTTGGAGGGCACATTATGGCTGGTTGATTATCTCAGCCATTATCCCGCCACCATTATCATCATCAGCCATGATCGTGATGTGCTTGATGATGTCTGCGATCATATATTGCATCTTGATCAGGCAAAGCTGAGTTTATATCGCGGCAATTATACAAGCTTTGATCGGCAAAGGCGTGAGCAGCAAGCACTTCAGCTCAAACATAAAAAGAAACAGGATGAACAGCGCCGCCATTTGCAATCTTTTGTTGATCGCTTCCGCGCGCAAGCAACCAAGGCAAGCCAAGCTCAATCACGCCTCAAAATGCTAGCGCGTATGGAGCCTGTGGTGGCCATGGCAGATGAGCAGGTTTTGCCCTTTCATATGCCCTCACCACAAAAGCCTCTCTCCCCGCCTCTCATTGCCATGGAAGGTGTGAGTGTGGGCTATGATGATAAGCCAATTTTGGCGCGGCTCAATCTGACGATATCAAATGATGATCGCATCGGCCTTTTGGGTGCTAATGGCAATGGTAAATCAACATTTGCCAAATTGCTTGCGGGGCGATTGCCGCTCTTGGGCGGAAAAATGCGCCGTTCAAATAAGCTTGAGATTGGCTTTTTTGCGCAACATCAGATTGATGATCTCGAGCCCATGGGCACAGCTTATACGCATGTCAGTCGCCTTATGCCCGATGGCACGGAAGCAAAAGTACGCGCGCGCTGTGCCCAAATGGGTTTTCCCAATGCAAAAGCTGATACACGCATTGACCATCTCTCGGGCGGAGAAAAGGCGCGCTTACTTATGGGCCTATCAAGTTTTGCTGGCCCGCATATTCTCATTCTCGATGAACCCACTAATCATCTGGACATCGACAGTAGAGCCGCCCTCATAGAAGCCATAAATGACTATGATGGTGCCATTATCCTCATCTCGCATGATCGTTATCTGCTGGATGCCTGCGCGGACAGACTATGGAATGTCAGCAATGGCACAGTCAGTGTGTTTGATGGTGATATGAATGATTATCGCCGTACAATTTTGGAGCGCGCGCGCGCAGCTGCGCAACAAGATCAAAAGCAAAACGCGCAAGAGCGTGCGTCACAAAGTGACGCGCGAAAAACATCTGCGCGCACGCGTCGCGATCTCGCCCCCCTGAAAAAGCGTGCCGATGAAGCCGAAGCCCGTATTGAAAAATTTACCGCTCTGATCGCACGTGTCGATGAAGCACTGGCACGAGAGGATATTTTTATCAGCGAGCCCGAGCGTGCTGCGCAATTGGCGCATCAACGTGCTGAACTCGAACGCACCCTCGCCCAAACCGAAGATGAATGGCTGCAACTCCTAGATGACATAAGCAGCATGTCTTAAATGCTGTGTCATCATTTACGAATGAGCATTTAGATAATAATTAAAGGCTTGAAAGTCAGATAATCCCAAATCGCCAATGCTTGCTTTGAGCTTTAAAATAGATACGAAAGCATTATGCTTGGCAATTATATAATTGACCCGCGCTTGAAATAAATTTTCCCGTGCATTTAATAAATCAACAATCAGTTTTGTGCCGAGCTTAAGACCTGCCGCATTGCCATCCACTGTTTTTTCAGCCGATATAACAGCCAATCTATATGCCTTGATTTCGGCCAAATGGGTTGTCGATTCTATATAATATTGCCGTGCACTGGTTTGCGATTGGATCCTTGCCAAATCAAGTTCAGATTGTTCCTTTTGTTTAAGCGCAAGGGATTCACGAATCCGCGAGCTGATGGCGCCACCTGAAAAAAGCGGAACAGACACTTGTAACGCGATTTCTGCATAATTTAATCCATAAGGACTATTACCAGGTGAGGATAAGACATAAGAATTAAATTGCTTATTGAAGTTCACGGATAATTGCACTTTGGGGTAATAGGAACCCTTTGAGGCCGTAACATCAAGCTCCGCGGCGCGGACTTTTGCAAGTTCACTTAGCACGGAAGGTGACAAAGTGAATGCACGCTGCGACCAAAAGTCAATATTATTTGGCTGGGGAGCCGGCGGATTCACATCAGCTTTTAGCGCAGCTAAAGAGCGGCCCCGCAGAGGTCCAATTAATGATTCCAATTGCGCTTTCTTGATATCAATATCACCAAGTGCTTCAATCTTCTTCGCGCGTGCCAATTGCAATTTGACTTGCGCCTCATTTGTTTCGGTAACAGTGTATTCACCCTTTTCATAGCCGGTTTGGATTTGGGACAGGAGTGCTGAATAAGAATTAATTTGCGCGTTAATTAAATTAAGTGTTTCCTGCGCCGTCAAAACATCGAAAAATGCGGAGGTGACTTTCACCATAGCATTTTGTTCAGCAACCCTAAGATCTTTGGACCCCGCATCAACTAACGCATGCGCTTTCTTCAAACTGTACCACCCCGTCAGTTCAAATAAGGTTTGCGAATTTTGAATGGTATATTGCGTTTGCAAAGAAGCGGATTTTACCGCCGTTGATGGATCTGGCTCATAATAGCCAGCTTGCCGCGTAGGCGTATATGATAAATTACTCTGCGGCATAAGGCTTGCGCGGGCTTTAGGAACCTCTTCAAGGGTCACTTTAAATTGATTGCGTGCTGATGCCAAAGATGGATCATGCGACATTGCAAGCCTATAAACATCAAAAAGAGTTAAGCTTGTGTCGGATGCATAAAGTGCTGTTGACCAAAAGGAATTAAGTGAACAACAACACAAGATGAACGCAATAATATGTCGCTTTATTTTTTGTATAAATAAATCAAGACATAATAAAAATGGAACCCAAAAATACAAAAACATTACACAACTCAAACAATAAAAATTTACTAAAATTATTATCTAAGTGATAACACTCCATGGTTAAACTGAAGTTAATCATAATAAAATTAAGATCTATTAATAATCACAAATTGAAACAATTAAGCATATATCAAAATAGCGCTTTGAAATCAAAAAACTATCGACAACAATGTCTGTCTTTCAAACCAAAATAATTATTGATATGACAGATATTAAACCAGACATGATTGATCAAACAAAAGCGCTTAGAGCTTTATCTGAGCAATGCTTTGTAATTTGTTTGCAAGCAGTCTCACGGGGAGAAGTTCAAGCCGATAAAATTATGGAGGTTATAAAGGGCGAAGATGATTATGACGGATTTGATAAGGGGCTAATGCTCAGAGTGGCCCGCACATTAGGGTTTAAAGCAAAAACCAAACGTATTGTAAAATCCAGATTAAGAACTCTGCCAAAACCCTTCTTGCTTCAAATGCAACAGGATCATTATATTTTGATTTTGGATGCAGATAGTTCAGGGGTTACGATATTTAACCCAATCATGGGGCAAGCAACAAAAGTTGATGTCGAAAATATTATTGCTCAATGGGCAGGCCATGCCATTTTATTTTCATGGAATCAAACAAAAGCGTTGAAAGACTATTTATTCGGATGGAAATGGTTTTTACAATCGCTCTATAGATATCGCGTGCCGCTGCGCGCGGTTTTAGTCTTCTCATTCTTTCTGCAATTAGCGCATTTTATTACGCCTTTATTTTTCCAAGTTGTGGTTGATAAGGTTATTGTGCATCGCGCCCCATCAACACTTGATGTTTTAGCGCTTGGATTAGGCGGCGTTTATTTATTTGAAGTCATATTAAATATTCTCAGAGGTTATGTTTTCCCTCATACAACAAACCGAATTGATGTTGAATTAGGCACAAAAGTTTTTTCACATCTTCTGAAATTGCCCGTGACGTATTTCGACGGACGGCGCGTTGGTGACACAATCGCCCGCCTATATGAGGTCGAGAATATACGTAATTTTATCACGGGCAGCGCACTTACTTTGCTGGTTGATTCATTTTTTGCCATTGCACTCATCATGACATTGTTCTTCTACAGCACGCTCTTAGGCTGGATTGTTGTCGGCACTTTGCCTGTGTATATCACTTTGTCACTTATTGTTGTGCCTTATTTGCGCACATTAATGGATGAGAAATTTAATCGCGGGGCGATGCGTCAATCCTATTTAGTGGAAATGGTCACGGGCATTAATACAATAAAAGCGATGGCAGTTGAAAAAACCATTAAACAAAAATGGGATAATTTATTAGCATCCTATGTCACAACCTCCTTCAATGTTACAAAAATTGGTAATGTTGTTGACCAATTGGCGCAACTCACAAGTAAAGGCGTGTTATTGGCGGTTTTATACTTTGGTGCCAAGGAAGTGATGGCAGGCCGTATGAGCGTGGGTGAGTTAGTTGCCTTTAATATGCTGACACAGCAATTGACAGAACCAATTTTAAAGCTTGTCGCAACATGGCAGCAATTCCAACAAGCCTCCATATCCATGCATCGGATCGGTGATTTGTTAAATGCAAAACCAGAGCTTGATTTCGACTCCCGTTCTGCAGTGACACCACCACTGAAGGGGGCAATCAGTTTCCAAAATGTCACTTTTCGTTATTCGCCAGAGCGAGAAAACGTCATCAAAAAAGTGAGCCTTACTATAAACCAAGGTGAGTTTATTGGCATTGTCGGCACATCGGGATCGGGCAAAAGCACTCTAACAAAGCTTTTACAAGCGCTTTACAAGCCAAATGAAGGACGTGTTCTCATAGATAATCTTGATATTTCACTCTTGCAACCCGAATCCCTGCGGCGTCAAATTGGCGTGGTCTTGCAAGAAAATATTTTGTTTAACGCAACTATTGCTGAGAATATATCATTTGGTCATCCCGAACATTCATTCCAAGATATTGTCCGCGTCGCAGAGCTTGCAGGCGCACATGAATTTATTCTCGAATTGCCGCAGGCCTATAATACAGAAATTGGCGAGCGCGGGGCCCCACTCTCTGGCGGGCAAAGACAGAGAATAGCTATTGCACGTGCCCTTATTAACAATCCCCCCATTCTTATATTTGATGAGGCAACAAGCGCACTTGACTATGAAACGGAAAAAAAGATTCAAGATAATATGGCTAAAATCGCGGAAGGGCGAACAGTGATCGTTATCGCTCATCGTCTTTCAACTGTGAGATATGCGAATAGAATTGTTGTCTTTGAAAAA
>Ga0164297_10002539_pt1 | contig 17874 bp, 18 predicted proteins | sample GEODES058metaG_FD_113539 | JGI IMG/M metagenome (GOLD analysis project Ga0164297, IMG submission 113539) | Dystrophic lake water microbial communities from Trout Bog Lake, Wisconsin, USA - GEODES058 metaG | ecosystem: Environmental > Aquatic > Freshwater > Lake | place: USA: Trout Bog Lake...
ATTGAGCAATGCCGCCGTGTTCATCCGGTTCTCAGGAGGTGACGGTGATTGAGGGTAAGCGGTCGGTGCGATCACGAGCGACGCCAGGAGAATCACCGCCATCAGGATTCGGTTCATGCTTCCACCCCCACAGAAATCATTTTACTGCCCAGCCGCACCGTGGTCCGGTCATGCACTTGACCCGCGAGCTGCCCACACGCCGCGTCGATGTCGTCCCCGCGCGTCCGACGCACCGTCGCGGTAACCCCCCTCGCGTTGAGGTGATCGCGAAAGGCGGCAATGCGCTCCGGCGGTGAGCGCCGGAACTGGTTTCCGGGAAACGGATTGAACGGGATCATGTTGACCTTGGCGTCGCGCCCACGCAGCAGCTTTACCAGCGCCTCGGCGTCATCCAGTGAATCATTCACACCGTCGAGCATCACATATTCGAACGTGATCGATCGCCCATTCTGCGCATCCAGGTAGTGCCAGCAGGCTTCCAGCAACTCGCGGATCGGGTGACGCCGATTGATCGGCACCAGCCTGTCCCGGAGCTCGTCATAGGGCGCGTGCAGCGAGACCGCCAGCGCCACGTTGATATCCTCGGCGAGCTTGTACAACTGCGGCACCAAGCCGGACGTGGACAAGGTCACGCGCCGACGCGACAGATCAAACGCCCGATCGTCCAGGAAAAGCTTGAGCGCCGGCAGCACGTTGCGATAGTTCGCGAGCGGCTCACCCATGCCCATCAAAACCACGTTGGTCACGACGCGTTCGCCTGCCACCCCGGAACCGAGACGGCTGTTCGCAAGCCATACCTGACCCACGATCTCCGCCGTTGTGAGGTTGCGGTTGAAACCTTGAGCACCCGTGGAGCAGAAGCTGCAGTCAAGCGCACAACCCACCTGACTCGAGATACACAAGGTGCCACGACCGGGTTCGGGAATGAATACCGCCTCGATGGCCTGCTCACGACCGTCCGACGGACCGGCTCGCAGCAACCACTTGCGAGTGCCGTCTCCCGACGCGTGCTCGCTGACAATGTCCGGCGGCCGTATCTCAGCCGTCGCCGCAAGCTTTACCCGCAGCTCCTTGCCGAGATCCGTCATCAGCGCAAAGTCGCTGACCCAACGCTTGTAGATCCACACCATGAGTTGCCGAGCCCGGTAGGGCTTTTCCCCGAGGCCGACGACAAACGCCTCCAACTCCTCGGGTGTGAGGCCGAGCAGGTTGACGCGTTGATCGCCGGAATCGCTCATGGCGTGGCTGTCGATGGCTGTCAGCGCGTCCGCGGACAGAGTTCCGTCTCAGCAAAGAAATAGCTGATTTCGCGAGCCGCATTGTCGGCCGAATCAGAGCCGTGCACGACGTTCTCCTCGATGCTCGCAGCCAGATCCGCTCGAATGGTACCGGGTGCCGCTTTCTTCGGATCCGTCGCACCCATCAGGTCACGGTGCTTCGCGACCGCATTGTCGCCTTCCAGCACCTGCACAATCACCGGGCCGGACGTCATGTAACGCACCAGGTCCTTGAAGAAGGGACGTTCGCGATGTACCGCGTAGAAGCCTTCGGCCTCGGTTTGCGTCAGGTGCCGCATGCGGGCGGCGACGATGTGCAGGCCAGCCTGCTCAAAGCGGCGATAAACCTCGCCGATCAAGTTCTTCTGAACACCATCGGGTTTGACAATCGACAGGGTGCGCTCAAGCGCCATGATCAACCTCACGGGCAGGACTAAGGGCCGATCATTCTATCGCTCAGGGAGGTGGCAGCGCAATGCAAAATCACGCGGAAGTTGGCGTGAATAAAGGAGTTTTTCTCGCTGGAATACAGCGTCAGAGGGAAAAACTCTCGCCGCAGCCGCACTCGGCCCGAGCATTGGGATTCTTGAACTTAAAGGCCTCATTGAGGCCGTGCTTGACGAAATCGACTTGCGTCCCGTCCACCAAGGACAGACTTTCGGCGTCCACCACGACCTTGACCCCGTGATCCTCGAACACGGTGTCCCCGCTCTCGATGCTCTCGGCGTAATTGACCACGTAGGCATACCCGGAGCATCCGGTGCGCTTGATGCCGAGTCGCAGCCCCACGCCATGCCCACGAGCGGCAAGAAAACTCTGGACTCGTTCGGCAGCGGCAACGGACAGCGTGATGGCCATGAGGGACTGACTCTCCTCGCGCGAGGATACGCGCTTCAACGATTCTAAGACAGCGATGACAGCACGGTAAACTTGGCGCGCTTGAGTGCATCGTCGATCAGCAACAAGCGGCCGCGTTTCTCGGCAGGCACCCCCAGGGCTTCGGTAAGCTCAGCAAAATCAACGGCTAGCGAATCGACCGGCTGCCCTTGCAGGACCGGCATCAGCCAGACGAGGGCCGCCATCGTGTGCGGACAGCCGCGCACCTCGAAGCGCGCCTCCCCGACCCGCCGATCGACACTCTTCACAAAGATGCGCACATGGGTCCCGCTGAGCGGATCCTGCGCCTCCCCCTCGCACCAGCCGGCACCGGATGGCCGCCCGGCGCCCTGCGGATCGGCGCACAGCGCAGTCACGACCGCCGAATAACGCGGATCGCCGCCACTCATTGTGGTGCGATCGCCCGCAGTCGACGCACTGCGGCAATCACCTGATTCGCAGCCTGATCGATCTGTTCAGCGGTCGTCGGACGACCGACACTAAAGCGCAACGACGCGGCGGCCTCGGCATCCGTGCGGCCCAACGCCCGCAGGACGTAGGAGGATTCTGCGTCGCCCGCACCACAGGCGGAACCACTACTGACGCAAAGGTCAGGCAGTGCAAAGCGCAGCGCCTCACCATCCACTCCGGCGAAGGAGACGTTGAGAATATGGGGCGCCCGAGCGGTGGGATGGCCGTTTCGAAGCACCCCCGACAACTGCGAAAGACGCTCCCACAGCCGCTCGACCAGCATCGACAACCGCGGCACCTCGCCCGCCATCTCGGTCGCAGCAATCGCAAAAGCCGCACCCATACCGACGATCTGGTGCACCGGCAAGGTGCCGGGCCTGAGTCCGTGCTCCTGTCCACCGCCGAAGCTGATCGGCAGCGGCCTGAGCCGTGGGTCCGGACGGAGATAGAGCGCACCAATGCCGATCGGTCCATGGATCTTGTGGGCAGACAGACTCAAGAGATCACAACCCAAGCTCTGTACGTCGATCGGCACGCGGCCCGCCGCCTGTGCGGCATCGACATGCAGCCAGACGCCATGACGCTTGCACACGGCACTGATCGCGGCAATGTCCTGCAGTACGCCAATCTCGTTATTGACCATCATCACAGACACGAGCGTGGTCTCACGCGTCAGCGCCGCCTCCAGAGCGTCAATCGACAGTCGCCCGTCCCGGTCGGGTTTGAGCAAAGTGGCCTTGAAACCACTCCTGCAAAGTTGCGCGAGCGGATCCAACACCGCCCGATGCTCTGTCTTCACGCTCACCAGGTGCCGGCCGCGATCACTCTCCGCGCGGGCGACCCCAAGCACCGCTAGATTGTCTGATTCGGTCGCACCGGAGGTGAAGATAATCGTCTCCGGCGTAGCGCCGACGAGGGCCGCCACCTGCGCACGGGCCGACTCCACCATCGCACGTGCCAAACGACCTCCGACATGAGTGGCGGACGGATTCCCCGGAGACGCCCGCAGCACATCCTGCATCGACTTGCGGACGCGATCATCCATCGTGCTGCTGGCGGCATGATCGAGATAGAGAATCCCACTCATGAGTCGTCCTCGGCGCCCCGGCAACGGGCCTCGACGGCTGCCAAAAAGCCACGCAAGATGTTGGTCTCGTGCTGATCAAGCTCCGCCCGGTTGAAGATCCGCGCAAGCCGCTTCACCAGGTGAGGCCCGCCCGCTCGGTCGGTGAACCCCACTTGAGTCAGCGCGCGGTCGAAGTGGGCATTCAGAAGGTCCAGTTCATCGAGCGTTGCGAGCGGCACCAGTCGCTTGGCAGCAGGCCGCTCGGCGGTGCTCGCCATCCGAAGTTCATACGCCAGGATCTGCACCGCCTGGGCGAGATTCAGCGACTCATACTCGGGATTGGCAGGAATATTCACGAGCGCATGACAGCGCTCGAACTCCTCGTTGGTGAGGCCGGTCCGCTCAGTCCCAAAGACCACGGCCACCGGTCCCGTTTGGGCGGCATCCAGCAACCGAGGGGCGATCTCGCGCGCAGACGACACCGGCCAATGGTAGCGGGTCCTGAGCCGCGCACTGGTACCGACCACAAGCCCACAGTCGGCCACCGCCTCGCCGAGCGTCGACACCACCCGAGCGCGCGCCAGTACGTCCGCAGCCCCCGAGGCCATGGCCAAGGCCTCAGCATGCGGGAAAGACTGCGGGGCGACGAGCCACAGCTCGTCGTGGCCCATCGTCTTCATGGCACGGGCCGCAGCCCCGATATTACCGGGGTGACTGGTAGCGACGAGGACGAAACGTATCAACACAGGCAGGTCCTAGCGAGGTGTCTGATATTCTACGCAAGCTTAAGGCCGCGCACTTCCGTTCGGCATCGGGATCAACACTGTGGCACTGCATCCTCTGGTCAATATTGGTGTCCGCGCGGCACGGCGCGCGGGTGACGTGATCTTCCGTAGCCTGAATCGGCTCGAATCACTCGAAGTGTCCGCAAAGGGCCGTAACGACTTCGTCACCGACGTCGATCGGGAAGCCGAAGCGGAGATCATCAACACCATCCGCCGAACCCACCCCGACCATGGCTTTCTGGCCGAGGAAAGCGGTGCCACCGCCGGCCGCAGCGAAGACTACGTGTGGATCATTGATCCCCTCGATGGCACGACCAACTTTTTGCATGGTTTCCCGCAGTTTTGTGTCTCGATCGCCGTTCAGTACCGCGGCAGGATCGAACATGCCGTGATCTACGATCCGATGCGACAAGAATTGTTTACTGCCAGTCGAGGGGGCGGCGCCCAGCTCGACGACAAGCGCATCCGGGTCAGCAAGAGCCGCGGTCTGGAGGGCGCACTGATCGGAACCGGATTTCCCTATCGGTCCAATACCCGGTGGCTGGACGCGTACCTCGAGATGTTCAAGGCGGTAGCGCTCAACACGGCCGGAATGCGCCGGCCGGGCTCTGCGGCGCTCGACCTCGCCTGGGTCGCCGCCGGCAGAACCGACGCTTTCTTCGAACTGGGCCTGAGCCCATGGGACACGGCGGCGGGATCCCTCCTGATCACCGAAGCCGGTGGCCGCATCAGCACCCTGACGGGCGCCGAATACCAACTCGGAGGCGACGTGGTCGCCGGCAGCCCCAAGACGTTTGAAGGGCTGCTCGCGCTGCTCGCGCCGCACATCCCGGAGGATCTGCGCGTCGCGAGCCCCTGAGACGCTGTTACTCCGCCGGCTCGCCGTGCGCGAGGTGGCTCTTGTGACGTCCGTAGAAGAAGTACACCAGCAAGCCGACCGCGGCCCAGCTCACGAACAGCGCCTCGGTATAACCGGACAGCTGCGAGAACAGGAACAGACACCCTAAGGCGGCGAGAGGGCCGATCAACCAGATCATCGGCGCCCGAAAGGTACGCTTGCGCGTCGGATCCTTGATACGCAACGTCATCACACCGATGGAGACCAGAAGGAACGCAAACAAAGTTCCGGAATTCGAAATATCGGCCAACACGCCAACCGGAAACAGTGAGGAGAATACCGACACGAACAGCCCGGTGCTGATCGTGACCACATGAGGCGTGCGATATCGGGGATGGAGCTTCGCGAAGACCTTTGGCATCAGACCGTCACGCGCCATTGTGAAGAAGATACGCGACTGTCCGAAAAGCATCATCAGGATGACCGACGGCAAGGCGAGCCCGGCAGCCAAGCCAATCAAGTTGCCCACATTCGGCCAATGCAACTCGCGCAACACGAACGCCAACGGCTCATGGCTGCAGACCAGCGCTTTGACTCCGGCACAAGCCGCCGCGAGTTCCGGGCTGCCCGGTGCCAGTACTTCTCCGCCCGGACCGGTCACGGGCTGCGCCCCGATCGTGCCGATCGCACCTGCGGATACCAACAGGTAAAAGACTGTGCACAACATCAAGGATCCAATCAGTCCGATCGGCACGTTGCGGTTCGGATTGCGTGTTTCCTCGGCGGCGGTCGATACCGCATCGAAACCCACGTAGGCGAAGAAGATCGAGGCCGCCGCGGCGCTGACACCGACCCTACCGATGTACCCATTCGGGGCAAACGGCATGAAGTTGGCGGCATGCATCGCCGGAATCGCCAGCACGACGAAAACCGTGAGCGCCACGATCTTGATCAACACCAGCAGCGAAGTGACCCGCGCGCTCTCCTTGGTACCGATCACCAATAGCCAGGTCAGCACCAGCGAAATCAGCAGTGCCGGCACATTCAGGATGCCACCGCTGCCGGGTCCCATCGCGAATGCATCGGGCACCACAATGTTGGGCAAGAATGGAACAAGCTGATGAAGGTTTCTCAGTAGGCCAACCATATAGCCGGACCAGCCCACCGCCACAGCGCTCGCCGCAATCGTGTACTCGAGAATCAGCGCCCAGCCGACAACCCACGCCACGACCTCGCCCATGATCCCGTACGAATAGGTGTAGGCCGATCCGGATACCGGAATCATCGATGCCATTTCGGCGTAGCACAACGCGGTGACCGCACACACGAAACCGGCGATCACGAACGACACCATCATGCCGGGACCCGCTTTCTGGGCGGCTTCCGACGTGAGCACGAATATGCCGGTGCCAATGATGGCGCCAACACCCAACATCATGAGCTCAAAGGCGCCGAGCGACCGGTGGAGGGACTTCTTCTCGGCGGTTGCCAGTATGTCATCGAGCGGCTTGATGCGCAGATTCATGAGTCCCCCAGAGTGATGCGTGCTCCGATTGTAAGCATGTCTGCCCTTACACAAGCAACTAAAGGGCAGTCCCTAGATCGCCACCTGCCCGCCGAGCTCTATGATGCGTTCCGGTGGAATACCAAAGTGCGTGCCCGCAAACTCGGCATTGCGTGACATGAACAGGAACAAATGCTTGCGCCACGTGGCCATACCACGGGGACTCGACACCACCACATCGTCGCGACCCAGAAAATAGGTGGCGCTGTCGGTACGGAAGCCCAGCCCAACCCGCTCCGCCTCACGCAGCAGACGCGGCACATCCGCGCGCTCCATGAAGCCGACATGCGCTTCGACGCGCCAGATCTGATCCGCGAGGCGGCGCACCTTGAGGCGCCCGCCGCGCGGTACCCGAGGAATGCGTTCAGTGACCACGGACATTAACACCGTGTGCTCGTGAAGCACGCCATTGGAACGGACATTGCGCGTCAGGGTTCGCGCTACACCTTCCGCACTCCCGGACAGGAATACCGCGGTTCCTGCGACCGACTTCGGGGGGGCGCGACCGAGTTCATCGAGAAACGTTTCGAGAGACCGCTCCTGACGACGCATCTGCTCGGAGAAAATCGTTCGACCACGCATCCATGTGCGCATCACGATGAACACGAACAGGCCACACAGCAACGGGAACCAACCCCCCTGCGGAATCTTGTCGATATTCGACGCGAGGAACACGGCATCAAGGCCCGCCAATGGCAACGAGAGGGCCAGCAACCAGCGACTCTTGATGTCACCGCGGCTTCGTCCGAACAACAGCACGTCCATCAGCACGGCGGTAATCAGCATGGTGCAGACCACCGCGATGCCGTACGCCCCCGCGAGACTGTCAGACGTCTGAAAAGCAAGCACAAGACCGACCGTCGCCGCGCAGAGCGCGGCATTAACGGCCGGAACGTAAATCTGACCGATGGAGGCTTCAGAGGTCTGCAATACCTTCATACGAGGCAAAAATCCGAGCTGAAGCGCCTGCTGGGTCATCGAGAAAACGCCCGATATCACCGCCTGCGAGGCAATGATCGTGGCCGCGGTCGCGAGCACGATTAGCGGCACCAGCAACGCGGCGGGCGCCATCCGATAGAACGGGCTTTCGGCCGCGCTGGGGTCGCCGAGCAACAAGGCCCCTTGGCCAAAATAGTTGAGGACCAGCGCAGGCCAAACCAGCCCGTACCAGACCAGTCGTATCGGGCGGGCACCGAAGTGTCCGAGGTCGGCATACAGCGCCTCACCACCCGTCACCGAGAGGAACACTGAGGACAGCAGGGTCATCGCAATTCCGGGGTGAGCCACCAGTACCCAAATGGCATGGCGCGGATTCACCGCATTCATCACGCTCGGGTGCTTGACGATCTGCGCAACACCCAGCACGCCGATAACGAGGAACCAGACCAGCATGACCGGACCGAACAAGCGACCGATGCTGCCGGTGCCCTGGCGTTGCGCCAAAAACAGCACGAGCAGCACGATGACGGACAAAGGCACGACAACGGTCTTGAAGTCCGGGTTGGCGAGTTGTAGCCCTTCAATCGCACTGAGCACGGAGACGGCAGGCGTGATCGTACCGTCGCCATAGAAAAACGCGCAGCCCGCAAGCCCAAGGGCCGCGAGCAACGCCGGATACCGCGTTTTACCTTCCGTCACGACGAGCGCAGTCAGCGCCAGCACACCGCCCTCGCCGCGGTTATCCGCCCGCAGCACTAGGCCAACATATTTGAGCGTGACGATGATCGCGAGCGCCCAAAATATGAGTGACAATACGCCCAGAACAACCGACTCCTGCGCGTCCATGGCGCCGACGGCGTCGAGGCATGCCTTGAAGGCATACAACGGGCTGGTGCCGATGTCGCCGAACACGACCCCCAGCGCACCGACGGCCAGCACCCGGAGCGGAGAGTTGTGGGCGTGCGTCACATCGTAACGCTCCAACGCCTCGTCATGATTCGCATCGATCATAGATACATCCTAACTCAACCGGCTCAGGCCGCTGGCGACCGGCGCCCCAGAATGCGCCGATGCAATGACTCGACAACCACCGCAAACAGCATGAAGAAATAGATGAACGGCCGCGGAATCGGTCGCCCGACGCTGTCCGCCATCAGCCCGAGACCAATGACCATCATGAACACCAGCACAAGCAACTTCAGCGCCGGCCGGTCCGCCAGAAAACGACCGACATACGACGCCACAAACAACATCGCGCCCGTCGCCAGCAAGATAGCCACCACCATGATGGACAGCTGCTGCGCGAGCCCCAAGGCCGCGAACACCGAATCCAGAGAGAACACGATGTCGATCAAGGCAATCTGCAGAACCACCGGCCACAGTGTACGCAGGCCGTCGGCGGCAACGAGCGAAGCGTCGGGCCGCAAAGAACGTCGCAGCTCGACGACCCCCTTCGCGACCAGAAACAGCCCCCCCGCCATCAGCACCAGCGAACGCGTCGTGATGGTCTGATCGAAAACGTGCAGCAGTGGCCACGAAACGGATGCGAGCGCCCCTAGGGCAAGCAACAACATCAGACGCGAAACGGTCGCAAGCAAAACGCCCAGCCTGCGCGCGCGCGCCTGATCCGAGAGCGGCAACCGCGAGACCATGATCGTCAGAAACACGATGTTGTCGACTCCAAGCGCTATCTCAAGCGCCGTCAACGTGAACAGCGCAATCCAGCCACCCGGCAAGTCCATCCAAGCGAACACCGGTGGCGGCTCCCCAGAAATGTCAGGGCAGATCGTCGACGGCCGTGCGGCGCTCCTGCGGCATCAGGTCACGATGCGTCGAACCAAGATCAAGGGCGATACCGCTGGCAACATACATGGACGAATAAGTCACGGCCAAGATGCCGACGATCAGCGCGAGACCGAAACCGCGCAGTGCCGCACCACCGAACGCGTACAGCGCCACCACGACGATCAGCGTCGCCACCTTGGTGATGACCGTTCTGGAGAGGGTCTCGTTGATGGCGCGGTCGAACACCTCGATGGGAGCAGCCTTCCGCATGACGGGAAACAGTTCACGCACCCTGTCGAACACGACCACCGTCTCGTTGATCGAATAACCAAGTACCGCGAGCACCGCAGCAAGCACCGTCAGATCAAAGGGCATGCCGGTGATCGCGAACACGCCGACGACAACGAACGGATCGTGCAGCGTCGCGAGCACCGCACCGACACCGAACTTCCAGCGAAACCGAAACGCGATGTAGATGAGAATCAAGAGCACCGTGATCCCCATGGCAGTGACGCCCTTGACCACCAGCTCACGACCCACCTGCGGACCCACCACCTCGGTACGACGCAACTGCACCCCGGCGTCAACGGTTTTCAGCGCCGCTTCGATCTTCTGGGTCACGGCGGTTGCGGGCTCACCGCTCGCCAGAGGAGGCAGGCGAACCAGGACATCCTTGGACGAGCCGAAGTTCTGCACCTGCGAATCGTTGAAGCCTGCACCCTGCAGAGCCGAGCGGGTCTTGTCCAGATCAGCGGTATCGGAATACGCCGCTTCGATGACCACGCCGCCGGTGAAGTCGACTGCAAGGTTCAGACCGTGAATGAATAACGCCGCGAGCGAACCCACCACCACCACGACGGACAGCCCGTAGCAGAGGTAACGTTGCGCCATGAAGCGGATGTGCGGGACCTTGTGGAAGAATTCCATGGTGATGCGAGACTCCTCGAAGGTCAGACCGGCAAACGCTTCAAATGAGCGCGACCACCCCACACCAGGCCGATGACGGCACGGCTACCCATCAGCGCTGTAAACAGTGTCGTCATGATGCCGAGCGACAGCACCACGGCAAAGCCCTTGATCGGTCCTGTGCCGAAAAGGAACAACACGAGTCCCGCGATCAAGGTCGTGACGTTGGCGTCGGCAATGGCCGAAAAAGCCTTGTCGAATCCTGCCCTAATCGCCGCTTGCGGCGAATTTCCGTTGCGCATTTCCTCACGGATACGCTCATAGATCAGGATGTTGGCATCCACCGCCATACCCACCGTCAGCATGATCCCGGCGATACCGGGTAGCGTGAGCGCGGCACCAAACAGCGATAGACAGGCCGTGAGCAGCACAACATTGCAAACGAGCACGAAGTCGGCCACCACACCGAAGGCGCCGTAGTAGATCGCCATGAAGACGAACAACGCAGCCGACCCGATGATCAGCGCACGCACGCCCTTGTCGATGTTGTCCTGCCCAAGACTCGGTCCGATCAGTCTCTGCTCTACGATGTAGACGGGAGCGGCCAGCGCACCCGCGCGCAACAGCTTCGCGAGCTCCTGTCCTTCGTGAGCTAGGAGCCCCGTGATCTGGAACTGGTTGGAAAACACGCCATTGATCGTGGCGACACTGATCACGTCTTCATGGGTGATGTCGACGGCGACCTTCTGGCCGTCCTGATCGCGCAATTGCCGCTCGCGCTCGATGAAAACGACCGCCATCGGCTTGCCGACGTTCTCTTGAGTGGTCCGAAGCATCTCGTCGCCACCGCGGGCATCGAGCCGCACACTGACCGCGGGCTCGCCCTGCTGGAAGGTCGAGGTGGCGTCGGTCAACTGTTCGCCGGTAACGATCACGTCGCGCTTCAGCAGAACAGGCCGGCCCGCGCGATCCTTGTAGAGCTTGGTGCCGAGAGGCGCATGACCCGTCTGCTGGGCCTCGATGGCACTCGAAGACTGGTCAACGAGGCGAAACTCCAAGGTCGCCGTCTTGCCGAGCAGACGAATCACCTCGCTGGCGTCCTGAACACCCGGCAATTGCACCGCAATTCTGTTGGCGCCCTGGCGCTGCACGCTCGCCTCGGACACGCCGAGCGCGTTGACGCGGTTACCGAGCGCGGTGATGTTCTGCTGGATGGCAAAATCCTGCCGCTGCTTCATCTGAGCATCGGACAAGCTCGCGCGAATGATTGCGCTACCGCCTTCCGTACTCGCCGCAAGCGTCACGTTGGCGTCCACCGCGATCAGCGCGTTGCGCGCGTCGTCGAGCCGGGATGCGTCCTTCAGCGTGACACTGATTCCGGTCGCCGTGCCCTCGACAGAATCGTACTGGATTCGCTTTTCTCGCAGCGCGGTTCGATAGTCACGCTCGAGCCGCTGCAAGGTCTGCTTGACGGCGCCGTCCGTGTCGACCTGGTAGACCAGATAGATGCCGCCCCGCAGATCAAGACCGAGACTCATCGGCTTCAGGCCGATACTTCTCAGCCAGTCAGGAGCACGCGATGCAAAGGTCGTTGCCAACGCGTACGCGCCCGGCGACGTGCTGTCGATCAGGTCGCGAGCCTTCAACTGCGTCGGGACATCCGCAAAGCGGATCAACACACGACCGTCCTGAACAAATGCCGTGTCCGGATGAATGTCATTACGCGCCAGAAGCTCACGAAATGGCTGGACCGCGGCGTCGCCGGCAAAGCGCTCACCGTCCTTGCGCGACAACTGCAACGCCGGCGCTTCGCCGAACAGGTTCGGCAAGGCAAGTACCAGCGCGAGCAGCATCACTGCCGCGAACAGGATGCTTTTCCAAAGCGGATAGCGGTTCATATCCTGAGGTCGCTCCGAATCAGGCGCTTTTGATGGTGCCGTTCGGCATCAGCTGCGCCACCTGGACACGCTGAACCTTGATGGTCACGCCATTCGCCACGTCGATCGCGACGAACGTCTCGCCGACCTCGGAGATCTTGCCGAGGATGCCACCGTTGGTGACCACCTCGTTGCCCACCGACAGCTTCGAGACCATGTCGCGATGTTCCTTCGCTCGCTTCGACTGGGGCCGAATCAGCATGAAGTAAAACAGCACGAACAGCGGCACAAAGAACAGCAACTGCTGCCAAGCGCCACCCGCAGATGCGCCGGCGGCCTGCGCCTGCGCGGAGGAAATCAGAAAATCCATGGTGTTCCTACAGTGTTGGCCGAACGGCGTAGCCGGGAATTATGCCACAGGCGCATCGCCGCCTTCGCCCCGCCGCGTCCTCACGGCACGGCGGTAATCGGCGAAGCGACCGGCCTCGATTGCGGCCCGCGCACCCTTCATAACCGACTGATAATAATGAAGATTATGAATGGTATTGAGTCTCGCAGCGAGAATTTCACCGGCTTTGTCCAGATGCCGCAGATACGCGCGGGTGTAATTTAGGCAGGTGTAACAGTCGCAAACCGGGTCGATCGGCGACAGATCGCGGGTATAGCGCGCGTTACGGATATTGATCACCCCTTCCGAGGTGAACAAATGCCCATTGCGCGCGTTGCGCGTTGGCATCACGCAGTCAAACATGTCGATGCCGGCCGCAATGCCATCGACGATGTCCTCCGGACGCCCGACGCCCATCAGATACCTTGGCTTCGCGCGCGGCATCAGGGGCAAGGTGTCCTCGAGCACCCGCACCCGCTCTTCCTCGGGCTCGCCCACCGCAAGACCGCCGACGGCGTACCCGGGCAGATCCAGCTCAATCAGTCCAGCCACCGATGCCGCACGCAAGTCGCGATAGCCACCGCCCTGGACGATCCCGAACAACACACCCGGCGGCGGCCCCACCGCTTCGTCGTAGTAGGCGTCGCGACTTCGTCGCGCCCAGCGCAAACTGAGCTCCATCGAGTCTCGTGCCACCTGCTCGGTCGCAGGATAAGGCGTGCATTCGTCGAATTGCATGGCGATATCCGACGCCAGGACGCGCTGGATACGCATTGATTCCTCCGGCGAGAGGAAGACCTCCGAACCATCCACCGGCGAGCGAAACCGAACGCCCTCCTCGCTCAGTCGCCGCAACTTCGCAAGACTGAAGACCTGAAATCCACCCGAGTCGGTGAGGATCGGCCGCTGCCAGTGCATGAAGCGATGCAAGCCGCCATGGGCGCCGATCACCTCGAGTCCGGGTCGCAGCCACAGGTGAAAGGTGTTACCCAGCACGATCTCGGCACCTAGGACAACCAATTCCTCGGGCGTCATCGCCTTGACGGTGCCATAGGTCCCGACCGGCATAAAGGCCGGTGTTTCGATGGTGCCGCGGGCGAAGCCCAGGCGCCCGCGGCGCGCGCTACCGTCCTCCCGAATCAATTCGAAATTCACATCACGCTCCTGCGAGACCGGGATCTGGCGTGAGCCACATCGCGTCACCATAGCTGAAGAATCGATAACGTTGCCTCACGGCATGGCCATAAGCCGAGAGCACACGTTCGCGCCCGCCGAAGGCGCACACCAGCATCAGCAAGGTGGACTCCGACAAATGAAAATTCGTCACGAGCGCATCCACTACCCGAAACGAATATCCCGGCCTGATGAACAAGCGAGTCTCTCCCTGATAGGCGCGCAGGCACCCGTCGGCCGCGGCACTTTCCAGGCTTCTGACCACCGTGGTGCCAATGGCCACCACCCGCCCGCCGCGCGCACGCGTCGCCGCAATCGCCGCGACCGTCGACTCTGGCACCGACACCCACTCTGCATGGAGTCGATGGTTGTCCAAATCATCGGTGCGTAGCGGCTGGAACGTACCCGCACCGACATGCAACGTGACATCCGCGATCTCGACGCCAGCCGCGCGACAACGCTCGAACAATTCGGCGCTGAAGTGGAGTCCCGCGGTGGGGGCAGCGACCGCGCCGCTTTCACGCGCATACACGGTCTGATAACGCTCCCGATCGTCGGTATCAGGCACGCGAGTGATGTAGGGCGGTAAAGGAAGTTCCCCATGGGCCTCGAAAAACTCTCGCACCGGGCGATCAAGCCGCAACGCCACCAGATCGTCGTCACGGCCAACGACCGATGCCGACGCGCCAGCCGCCAGGGCGATACGTTGTCCGGCTCGGGTCGCCTTGCTGGACCGCACCTGGGCGGTGAAGTCATAGATCCCCTGGATCCGCTCGAGCAGAATCTCCACAGCACCACCCGTCGCCTTGTGACCCTTGAGCCTCGCGGGGACCACTCGCGTGTCGTTGCGCACCATAAGATCGCCGGGCCGCAACAGTGTCGGCAATGCCGAAAACGGCAAATCAGCCAGTCCGCGATCGCAGGCCAGCAGCCGGCTCGCTCCACGCTCCGTCGGCGGCTCCTGAGCGATCAGCTCCGGCGGTAAGTCGAACTGAAAATCCTGGCGCGTAAGGCGCATACGGCATCCACTTGATCAGCGGGACGCGGATGGTAGCAGGCGGGTACTCGAGGTCCTACGTCCGGAAACCCACTCGGGCTCGCCACATGGTAAGATGAGCCGTGCGCCGGTGTGGCGGAATTGGTAGACGCACCTGACTCAAAATCAGGCGCCCAACAGCGTGGGGGTTCGAGTCCCTCCACCGGCACCAACCCTCTGGGAACTCATGAAGTACTGCAGTGAATGCGGAGCATCCGTGGAGCAGCGCGTGCCGGCGGGCGACAATCGCTTGCGGCACGTGTGCACCGCCTGCCAGACCGTTCACTATCAGAACCCGAAACTCGTCGTAGGCTGCGTACCGGAACATGACGGGCGGATCCTCCTGTGCAAGCGCGCCATCGAGCCGCGCCTCGGCTATTGGACGATCCCGGCCGGTTTTATGGAAAACGGCGAGACGCTGGAGCAAGCCGCCGCGCGCGAGTGCGCCGAAGAGGCCTTGGCGACGGTCGAGATCCGTGGACTGTTGGCGGTCGTGAATTTGCCTTACGCCCATCAGGTCCATGTGATGTTCCGAGCCCACCTCGAGACCGCCACCTTCGGCGCAGGCGAGGAGAGTCTCGAGGTCGGTCTGTACCGACCCGAGGACATCCCCTGGACAGATATCGCTTTTCCAAGCATTGATTTCACGCTGCGACGCTATCTCGCCGATCGCGAACAGGGTCTGCGCGGCATCCACGTCACGGCGCTAGACCGCCCGGCGTGGCGCGAGTAACACTCCCGTCGAACGATTTGTATAATGCGGCGCTGCCGTCGGATGGCGGCCAGACCATCTCGTCCTCAACCAGCCAGCAGAGAGCGCCATGACGTTCGTCGTCACAGAGAATTGCATCAAGTGCAAATACATGGACTGTGTGGAGGTCTGCCCGGTGGACTGCTTCCACGAAGGGCCGAATTTTCTGGTGATCGACCCGGACGAATGCATCGACTGCACACTCTGCGAACCGGAATGCCCGGCAGAAGCCATTTATTCAGAGGAGGACCTGCCGCCTGGACAGGAGGTATTCCTCAAACTGAACGCCGAGCTTGCCAAGAATCCGAAGTGGCCAGTCCTCACTGAGAAAAAGCCCGCCCCCAATGACGCGGACGAGTGGAAGGGTAAGCCCGGCAAACTCGGGCTGCTGGAGCGTTAGCCCGATCCCGCCAATTCCTTCAGTCGGGCCAAAAGCTCGTCGGGCGACAGATACCCTGAAATGAAATCGCCATGCCCGGAATAGATTCCGGGCGTGCCGCGGATGCCCAGCCGGTTACCCAACTGGAACGTCTCGGCCACGTGCGTCTTACAGAGTGTCGACCGCGGAACAGCCGCACCCAACTTCGCCTGCGTGAGCGCCGCAGCACGGTCGGGAGAACACCACACCGCCTCCGCCTTGCGCCAAGACTCGGTGCCGGGACCGGAGCGCGGATAGAACACGTAGCGCACTCGAATGCCGCGACGGTTGTATTCCGCGATCTGCGTATGGAACTTGCGGCAATACTGGCAATCAACGTCGGTGAACACGGTCACGGTGTATGGGGCGTTCTTCGGACCGAACACGATGACATCATCGTCGTGGAGCGAACCGATCAGCGCCGAACGCGTGACGTTGATGCGTTGATCGATGTCATAAAGAAATCCGGCGACGGCATAGCGCCCATCCGAGGTGACGTAGACCACATCGTCGCCCTTGACGACTTCAAAGAGACCGCCGGGCGCCGAACGCACCGCCTCAAGCGGCACTTCGAGTCGATGCGCGATGTCGGCTTTGACGTCAGGTTTCGTGGCTTCTGGAGCGGCGCGCGTGCCGCTACTCACCCAAAGACACGCTGCCAGCAGCAAAAGCAGCCTCGGGTATCGCGAGAACGCTCTGGAGCCTTTGAAATCCACCATGACTGATCGTTCCTCGGGTAGGCGATCAGTGTAGCAAAGTGCGCATCAACCTCTGGGATGATGCTCGGCGTGCAATTCCTTCATGCGTTCGCGCGCGACGTGGGTGTAGATCTGCGTGGTCGACATATCGCTGTGGCCCAGCAACATCTGCACCACTCGCAGATCCGCGCCATGATTCAGAAGATGGGTTGCAAATGCATGCCGCAAGGTGTGCGGAGACATCGGTTTGACGACGCCCGCCTTCAATGCGTAGCGCTTGATGACGTGCCAGAACGCCTGGCGAGTCATGCGATCACCGCGACGCGTTGGGAACAGGTACGCCGTCTGACGCTCCAGAAGAATTTCCGCGCGTGCGCCGCCCACAAACTGGGCAAGCCAACGCACCGCTTCATCCCCCAGCGGGATCAGCCGCTCCCGATCGCCTTTACCGATAATACGGATGACACCCTGATTGGTGTTCACCTCCGAATACTTGAGCCCCACGAGTTCAGAGACCCTGAGCCCGGTGGCATAGAGCACTTCGAGCATGGTGCGGTCGCGGTGACCCAGCGCCGTCAACACGTTGGGCGCGGCGAGCAATGCGTCCACCTCGGACTCCGTGAGCGACTTCGGCAGCGCGCGACCAATCCGCGGCATCGATATCTGCGCCGTCGGATCATCAACCGCCTGCCCCTCACGAATCAGATAGCGATAGAACCGCCTGAAGCTCGACAACTGACGCGCGGTCGACCGAGGCTGCGCACCTTCCTTGACCCGCGCGCTGATGAATGCCAGCAGATCCTGTCGACTCGCGTCCTTCAGCCGCACCGAGCGAACCGCGAGCCAACGCTCAAGCGCCAGCAAATCCGTACGATAAGCGGCCAGCGTGTTGGCCGACAGGCCCTGCTCGACCCACACGGCATCCAGGAACCGTCCCACCACGGGGTTGATGGTGGCAACCGGTAGGATTGCGCGATCGGAGACTTTAGCGTGCATAATCACGGCGACATTATGTCCAGCGTCGCC
>Ga0164297_10002541_pt1 | contig 17866 bp, 25 predicted proteins | sample GEODES058metaG_FD_113539 | JGI IMG/M metagenome (GOLD analysis project Ga0164297, IMG submission 113539) | Dystrophic lake water microbial communities from Trout Bog Lake, Wisconsin, USA - GEODES058 metaG | ecosystem: Environmental > Aquatic > Freshwater > Lake | place: USA: Trout Bog Lake...
AAATCAAGAAATGTGACGTATTTATCTGCAATAAGTGATGCTCTTGAATGTGTTCTTGTTCGTCCTTATTCAATAGTACCCTACGAAAGTGTTTATCGCGCAGACTATTTGCTATATCCCCCCTTTTGAACCAGTATGGGGTCGGAACGTAGGACCGTATAGTAGTGAAAAAACCCAGATTCTGTAGTATGTTGGTGTGCACGGTGGTCTATAGAGGTGAGAGTGGTTGGAGTTTTGGTCGTATAGAATTTGTGAATGAAATAAAAACTGGAAATATGAGTTGAAATACGAAAAAGGAAAAACCGTTCGGCCTTTCCAGTCTTTAGTCTTTAGTTTTTAAGATTTGGTTGTGGTCTCTTCAGAGCGCCTTGACCTCAAACACATAGTCTCCTGAGTGCACAGAGGAACCTGCGCCGCCCTCGTTGAGCGCGATGGCAATGTCGTCCAGCGTCTTTGGTCCATCCTCAGCAGCAGCGAGCTGCGTGATGATGTCCTTGACACTAGAGATCTTGTCCATGCGCCGCTTGAGCGACTGGATTCCCTTGAGCATGTTAGAGAGCTTTGTGTACTTGAGATTTGCGACGGTCATAGAGTCCTCGCCATCTGTCAACGTGACAGTGACCTCAAAGCCGGCAGTCTTTGCCGTATTCTCCTTCTTTGCCTTGGTCTTCTTCTCCTTCACCGGCTTCTCCGCGACTGGAGCAGCGCCGTCTGCAAGCGGAGTGTCCACATGAGCATCCGTGTCCGTCGTCTTTTGAGACGGGCAGGTACGCTTGTTGTGGCCCTCAGTCTGGCAGATAGAGCACTTGCCCATTTTGCGTGAGTGTAGTGTAAGATCTGAAATCGCTAGGAAAGCATTCGTTAGTAGTATATATCTTCCTTGAAGTGAAAGAATCCGTTTTCATGAAATTTTGAATTGAGGAATAAAAAGTAAAAACACAGTTTAGATCAGTGTTTATGATCGTAAGTAAGTTAGAATAAATAGGTAAACAACGTGCGGTTTCCCACCGCTGCGTGTTAAGGTTGATCCATGATATAAATAGAATATCATGGCAGTCCTGCCTCAACGGTTATTACTGCATGATTGTTTGGTAGTATATATCTTCCTTGAAGTGAAAGAATCCGTTTTCATGAAAAGAGAAGCTTTCAAGAGATATGACTAGTGGAAGTAGATGGAGGACTTGTTTCCTTTCAAAGAAGGAACAGAGTATTCCTCTTTAAAAACAACGGAAGAAGGAGAATACAGTATCACACGACGACGTGATGCAACTCGTATCATGGCATTCCTAGAAACAGCGCTTGGTTCTCTGAATACAAGAACAATTACAGATGCTACTGCGTGCAATGGAGGGGACACGATTAATTTTGCCATGGCATTCAAAGCAGTTAGGAGTATTGAAATACGAAAGGAAAACTTTGATGTTCTGAAGAACAATATAGAACAATATAAGCTAACAAACGTAGAACTATTTCATGGTGATTGCACAAAGATTTTAAACTGGAAAACTGATGTTCTTTACATTGACCCTCCGTGGGGTGGTAAAAACTACAAAATACACGAGAACTTAGATTTATTTTTAGGTTCTGTGAGAGTTGATGTGTGGATTGAACAGCTTACACAGCAAGAGCATCGTCCAAACTTTATTGTTCTAAAAGTTCCACAGAACTTTAACTTCAATAGACTCTTCTTTCTATCAAGAGTCTATGAAATGAAACATTACAAGATCAGAGGATACTTTATAGTTATTCTAAAAGTCAATCAAGGCAAAATTCATCCAAATCCATCATAAACATTGGAGACTTCCCACGCAATGTCATGTTCTGTATCTTCGTTAAATCCTTTTGCAATATAGGACTTACGGGAGGTGTTTTCTTTTTCTTAATGTGCGGGATGTAGGAATGAATCACGCGAACAAGCTCTTCTGGGAAGAGCAACTGAACTTCCCACGGGAGCTGTTCACGAGGCATCCTTACCCGAAGCCGGCAAAAGATTTTGAAAGTGATTTGGGTTGAATTAATTTCTTACCTATAGTATGTCTCGGAACGCAGATTAAAAACGGACCGACAACGAATAAGTAATTGAGGGAATAAAATGGACTATAGCTCATCGTATATTCCAGACGAAGTATCCGTAATCGGAATTGCGTTTGCAATAGTATGTCTCGCATTCACATTGATCATAAACATAGAAGATTCGTACATGGATGCGCATCTTAAACTATCTGACATCTACAGAAGACTTGAGAAACTGGAGACAAAGGTAACAGAACTAGAACATGTAGATGCGGCTTCCACGAGTTCGGACGAGGAAGACTGATTTACTTGTGTACCGAATATGTGTAATAAATGAACTGTCGTGTTGATACCGGTGTGTATGGATATGCCATGCTGGGAGTATCGGTTTTTGCATTTCTAACATACAAGGCATATGTGCGTATTATTGATAATGAATACAAGCGTCAGATAGATAATACGACCGTTGCACTACATTACGCCCTGCATGAAGTGGATCTTCTAAAGCAGAAGATTGCCCGAATTCAGGGAATTTGTGATGCTCCTGTTTCCAATGTGATTGAGGGAACTGTAGACCTTTCTGGATACGATACGGATTCAGAGGACATAAGGAGTGAAAGTGAGTACGAGGAGAGTGACTAAAACCGCGATATCAAACCATCGAACAACTTTTTTGTATTTCACAGGAAGTTGTTCATAGGAATCGCGATACTCTTTGGGTTTAAAAGGCATACTAAGCCATCCAAGTAAGGTAGGTTTTAGATGGTCATTACAATCGTATATCACATCATACCATGCGAGTAATACATATGCAAGTGTAGCAAGTAAAAATGCAATTACAATTTTGTGCTGATAGAACTTAGGATGTGGCAACCAATACACAGCGAGAACAAAAGCAGAAAACACAAGACACTTCGGATTCAATGACAACGGAGTTCCGAATAATCCACCACCCATTACTTTGTATACACTAAATATGTCGCAGTATAGAATCCAAGCAAGCCAATGAATGATACAATATCAGTAGAGTAATTTTGAAGTTCTTCCATAAGCAGGACAGACGCTGCTACCATAGACGAATCGGCTACAAGTATCTTCCACGAGTTTTCTGCGGAATACTTCTTGAATAAATCAATAACCTTGTTGGTTCCTTCCGGCAGAGGACGAATGACAAACACATACAGAAAGATATCATGTATGAGTTGAATTAGAATCACAATGGCAACAAGAGTAAGGCCATGTATGGATGGAAAGATATACTTTGCAAGCATGATTCCGAGAATAATCACCAGACAGTCACTGAAAAAGGCAGTAATTCCGAACTCAGCATACCATTCTTTCAGAGAAACGCCTAAATTAAGAAACTTTGAAAGCGCAATGACGGAGATGTCTATCCACACGACTGCGCTAATTAAAGCGAGAATATTCATTATTAGATAACTTCAATTTTTTGCTTCACGACGACAGGATTCTGCTTTATAAGAATAGCCGTCCATTCGGCCTTATGATCATACTTGCACCGATGATCATTTGGATCACGGTGCTCAATACATAGAACCTTCTGACACTTACATGTGATAGTAAAATGCGTCTTACGACAGCAGTGTTGACACTTTTCCGCCATTTTCTTTCTTGACATTCTCTATCTTGTGTTTCTAAAATCCATTTTACTCATCCACAATCTTGTATTTGAGTTTATCAGCAAGTGGTGTATAATTTGGAATATAGTACAAGCGAATTACTTCACGAACGCGGAGAGGATATTCGTTATACCGAGTCGCAACTTCCCAAAATACATCCTCAGATACTGACCAAAACAGTTGATCAATATCATCCTCGCTTAGAAACCAGTCTCGTTTCAACAGAAAATCAACGTCTTCCACTGTAAGATCGGACATTACTATTTAAGAGTATTTTATGAGAAAATAGGAATAATGGTGAACACTACGTTTCCGGAGCTCCGTGAGACAATGGCTCTTGGATTACCTCCTCCAGATTTGGAAACTATGGAACGAATGCGAATGGATTTATGTTCAAGTACAGATTTCAAAATCCAAAGCAGTCAGCGGTTTCTTCGCAGAGTACTGAGTCCGGATTCTTCAAACCGCGGATTGCTAATGGTTCATGGAACTGGAGCGGGCAAGACGTGTACTGCCATTCAAATTGCAGAGGAGTATATCATTCGTCCAGAGTTTCAGGATAAGAAAGTTCTAGTTCTTGCGAATCCAAGTATTCAGGAAAACTTTCGCAGTCAAATCTTTGACATTTCACGAGTGGAAGTAGATCCGGAAGGTCTGGTAATGTCAAAGCAATGTACTGGACGTCGGTATCTAGATATGATTCAGCGCGCACAATCCGAACCCCTGCGATACACAGACCCCACAAGTCGTCAGAAGGTGATGAAGGTTGCAAAGAAACTTATTTCGGAGTTTTATGAGTTTCAAGGATACGATGCATTTGCAAACAAAGTAAAGACGTACTCCGATTCGCTGATACACGAAACATTTGATAACCGTCTTATCATCATAGATGAAGCACACAATCTTCGTGAAACGTCTGAGACTGAATCAAGTAAATTTATATCCATGGAACTAGAACACATTCTGAAAACAGCAACTGGAATTACGCTGGTTCTTTTAACTGCCACACCTATGTATGATACATTTGATGAGGTGATATATTACTTCAATCTGTTTCTGTGGAATGAAAAGAAGCAGAAACCGAATGAAATGATTAAGACATCTGAAATTTTTACAGACAGTGGAGAATTCAAGGAAGGTGCAGAATCTAGGTTTCGCGGATGGTGTCAGGAATATGTTTCATACATTCAAGGAGGTAATCCATTCACATTTCCGTTTCGTCTTCCTCCTCCCGATACCTTGATTGCACCGATTGATCGTGATACGGATATTTTTGGTGAGAAAATTACAGAACCTAGAAAGTATCTACAACTGACAAAATCATTCGTATCTCCGATTCAGGAAAGTGCTATACGAAAATTAAGTGTGAAGGCGAGTATTGATCCGCGATTGATATGTGTAATGCCAGAAGAGAGAACATTTCGCGAAACATTTGATAAATTGGAAAATTCGTATGTGTACAGAGACGGTAAAAATAAGTTTTTAGCTCCTTCTAAGATAGCATTATACAGTTCTAAATTTTCAATCGTTATGAATACGTTATCATCTACAAAGGGAGTTGTATTTGTATATTCTAATTTAGCAGAATCGGGTGCTCAGTTGTTTTCTATGTGTTTGGAAGAACATGGATACGAACCTGCAATTGGAGACCGATTGCTGAAAGAAACTGCGAGTGAGATTCCCCGTGGGTCTAAGGGAAAATATGTTCTATTTACATCTAATACTCCAGACTCAGATATTTCAAAAGCCTTAATTCGTCTGCGTAGTTCTTCAAACGCGAATGGAGACGATATACGAGTTGTAATAGCATCTCCGAAAGTTTCGGAAGGTGTAGATTTCCGATACGTGCGTCAAATTCATGTACTAGACCCTTGGTTTAACATGAGTAGACTTGAGCAGGTGATTGGTCGGGGAATGAGAACATGTTCTCACGCACGTCTTCCGTTTAAGGATCAAAACTGTACTGTATATCTTCATGTATGTCGCTATGCAAATTCAAAGCAGGAAACAGTTGATGAGTTTATGTACAGAACATTTGTGGAACAGAAAGGTCGTAAAATTGCGAAGGTAAAGCGTTACATTATGGAGTCTGCTATGGATTGTTCATTGCAGAAGAATACCAATGAACTTCCATTAGAGTGGAAGAAGTTACGAATTCCACAGATACGTAATGAAGATGCAAAGGAATTATCACTTACATTGGAAGAGATGTCTGCTCCTACATTTGAAGATGGATCTCCAGAGTTATCTTGTAAGCTAACTGAAATGCCAGAAGACGAATCTCATGAACGCCCGCTTTCTTCTATTCTGGATGTCCGAGACGAAGTGATGGATAAGTTACTAAAGTTGTTCTCAAAGAAATCTATTTGGAAACGAGATGATTTGTATGAAGATGCGTTACTAAAACAGTATGATGAAAAGACACTTTCGTATATCATTCAGAATGCGATAGAGTCTGGATTTCAATTTAAGGATTCAAATGGACGTATTGGTCATTTAGAGTCCAAGGATGGTGTGATTGCGTTCTCTATCGGAGTAAACGATACAATGTTAGAACGACTGATTCCGAAAGACATCGGAAAGTCAGTTCCATTGCCCGAAAAAGGAGTTGTGTTAGATGAAACAGAAACAATAGCAACGACTGCATTTCAAAGTCTGTTTGATAACCATGTGTGGGGTACCCCATCTATTCCAGAGCGATTTGATGAATTGATTCGGCAATGGTACATATTAGACACCATATTCTCTCCAGATGAAAAGATTCAGTTTATGTTATCAATAGATAACTGGGATAATGCACCGATATACGCAAAAGACCTGATTATAACGTTACCAGATACAACACATTTATTCGTGCTTGGGGCGAATAAGATTTATAACGATAAACGTGAATTAGTGACACCAATTGGAGATCAGGAAACGGCGTACAGAAACTGGATTGAATCACGTAAGGTAAATTTTATAAAGCACAAGAATGATATATTTGCATCTATGAAGAGCAATGGATTAGTATTTAATTTAGATGACAAGGCAACTGAAATAAAGAGAGCTGCTCGTTCTAAGACAATTGGAGGTAGAATGTGTTCTCCGTCGTATAAGGATTCGCTTCTAATCAAGTTTGCAGAATGGCTTGGAGATCCACTTCCTACGAGCATAATTAAGAAAGAAGGACGTTGTGAATATCTAGCATTGCTTGTGCGTGAAGTGATACGCGATGGAAAGGATGGAATTTTCTGGTTAACACCTGAAGAGTTTGAAATATTTAATCAAGATGAACATCGTTCGGATTTATTAAAGCGTTTGAAGGATTAAAACGAATTCCTTTTTCACTCACGAAAAAGTAGTATACTAATAAGATGGATCCTCTATTTGAACGTAGAAACCTGAAGAAATCGGTTCGTATTTCTCCAAGGTATCTTCAGAAGAACATGCAGGCGTCTATTCTTTCGGAGCTTCGTCGTTCCTTTGAAGGACAATGTTCTGCTGAGGGATTTATTCAGCCGAACAGTGTTACGATTATCAATTATTCCCTTGGACGAGCTGATTTTCGTGGATATGTTACGTATCTTGTAGATTTTCAGGCAGACGTATGTATGCCACATGCCGGTCAGAGATTCTCGGCGCCTGTTACGTTGAGAAGTAAGGTTGGTATTCACGCAGAGACGCCTCCGATTAAGATTCTAATTCCTCGTGATCTACATATTGGAAATGAAGAATTTGAGTCTGTTAAGGTGGGTGAGAATGTAGAGTTTGAAGTTGTGGGATTTCAGTTCAAGCAGAAGGATACAGATATCATTGTTATTGGTAAACTGCTTACAAAGATTCCGGAACCAGTTCAAATGCCAATTCTGGCTGCACCAGAAGCACAGGAAGTTCAACTCCCGACCGCACCGCTATCTCTTTCAGAGCAAGGAGAAGAGAAGCGTGTTGTCATTACAGCATCTATGGTTCCTGAGAAGCCGAAGAAGAGGAGACTTAGACGCAATGATGGTGAAAATATAAATGAACAACTTCCCTCGGTCAAAGAAGGAGTGGTTGAAGGAACAGATTGACAGAATGGATGCAAACGAACATCTTCAGGTATTTTACATCATTAAGAAATACAACGAAACATTCACCCGAACTCAAAATGGTATTCTTATTTCTACAGATAATCTAAACGACGAATGTCTGGAGGAAATTGATAAATATGTAACTTTTTCCATGGATCAACGGACTCGCATGGAAGCGGATATGAAGACACGAAAAACATACGAACGAATGTTACACGACTAGGTAGAAAATGGATGAAAAGCAATCCAAGTAGAAAGATAACAGAATGGAGTCTCTGATTACTCCGCCGGTTCTGGAATCTCTTTCGGAGTTTCTTGATATAGCAAAGCGTGACCCAAAAGCAGAAGTAGAATGCAAGCTGCTTTCGGGAAAAATTCAGTTGAAAGATGTGTCTGATCGTATTCTGAAGGCAATAGAGAGTGTTTCGGCCGGTCTTCCTGTTGAGGAAAGTCGCATGACACTCTCTTACCCCGATTCTAGTCGTGTAAGTATTGTGGGCCCTCAGAACATTCAGAAGCTGTGTGTTACCAATTCATTTAAGGGTGTTCCTCTTAATGTAGAACGAAAGAAGCGGTATTTTGAAGGGAATGTAGGAAAGCGCGATATTCTTGATGTTCCCGATGCAAATGTTCGTTTCACGTTGCGTTCAGAGACACCTGTACGTAAGGATTGGGAGGGAAATCCAAGTGATATTCGTGCGCATGTTCGCCTTATGAACCGTCGGTCTTATAAAACGCAGAGTGGATTGTTTCAAATTGACTTCTCTATGGTCAAAACACGTCCAGTTAACTCTAGAAAGACTGTGAGAGATTTGCTAAAGGAACCATCTACGTATGAGCTTGAGATTGAGTTTGTAAACAAAGAAACTAAAACAGAATCCAGACTCATTGTGTCAGAGCTTCTAAAAGTATGTGGTGTGATTTGTCAGGCCTACTACAATTCGGAGTTTCTGCTTTCAAACTCTGATATTCAACGTTATCAGCAAGAGTTCTATCAGTCTGGGCATAAATTCTTTAGTCCAGTGACACTTCTGCGAAGACATCTAGTTCCAACGGAAATGTACTCTATTCTAAAGGATTACACTGTAACGAACAAAGCAGATGGAGAACGATCTGGATTGTATGTGTCACGCGATCGTCGTGTATTGAAAGTAACGCCTTCGCGTCAGATAACTTGGACTGGTATTACAGCAACTTCTGATAAGTATTCTGGAGACTTCATTGATGGAGAATACATTACTGACAAGAATCTGTTCTGTATCTTTGACGTGTACAGATTTCGCAATCGCGATACGAAATCACTTCCGCTTCTAAAGTCGGACGAGGATATTGTAACGAATCCGCTAAATTCGCGTCTTGGATGTGCACGAGAGTTTGTGAAGGATGTTCGTGCTGAGTTCACGTTTCAACCGTCTTTGAATCCCATCCGCATTGAGACCAAGCTTTTCCTAGCAGGAGATGGTCCGGTTATGGAAGAAGCCATTCAAACTATGCTGTCCACCGAATTTGAATATAAGACAGACGGTCTCATCTTTACTCCTCGTAATACTGGAGTTGCACCTCCGGATGCTCGCGTAAAGAATACATGGGTTCGGGTATACAAATGGAAGCCTGCAAATCAGAACAGTATTGATTTCCTTCTTCAGCTCAAGCCGGAAGAAACATTTGATCCTATACTGAAAACCAAAGCAAGAAAGGGTGAGTTATATGTATCACGCTCTCCCGGAGATTCAATCGTGTTCCCACGAGAAACAATGACCGGAGAATATGTTGAGAAACCACTACCAGAAGCTCTTCAGGCTGTGGCAAAAACCAACATTCGTGTTCCTGCAATCTTTCAGCCCGATTTACCACGAGACCCTGATGCATATCAGATTCTGATTCCAGTGAATGAAAAGGGAGTTCTTGTAGACAGAGAAGGACAGAAGATTGAAGACAATACGATTATAGAGTGTTCATTTGATGTTGATACTCGTAGATGGGACGTGATGCGAACTCGGTATGAGAAGACATATCAGTATCGTGTTCTGCGTGAACCTCAGTATGGAAATGATATAAAGACTGCAAATAACATCTGGACATCCATTCATGTTCCTGTAACGGAAGAGATGATACGAACATTCTATTCAAATCCCCCAGAGCAGATTGAAGATGATATGTACTACCGAGACGATATAAAGCGTTCTACTCGTATCTTCAATGATGTGTACAACTTTCATACATCCATCAAAGAGACTCTCTACAAGCAGAGTATTCGCCCGGATGACACATTACTTGAGCTAGCGTGTGGTCGTGGAGGGGATTATCATCGTTGGAAGCGAGTTCATGCTTCAAAAGTAGTTGGATTGGATATCTCTCTTGCAGACCTAATTTCTCCTACACAGGGAGCAGCGGTTCGTTATCTGAAGGATAGAGTTGATAATCCTCATGATTATGTGCCTAAGGTTCTATTTATCCAGGGAGATATGTCTCAGTATCCGCTGTTTGACCAGGAGGATAAGTACATGCCCATTCTCCGAGGAGACGAAAAAGCCCCTACCGAATATCTTGAAGAATTTGAGGGATTGCAGAAGTTTGATGTCATTTCATGTCAGTTTGCGCTTCATTATGCCTGCGAATCAGAAGAGACATTTCGTGCATTTGCGAAGAATCTTCAGAAATACGGAAAGGGGATTTTCTTTGGAACATGTTCGGATGGCCAATCAATTTATCAGCTTCTTATGGGTCGTAAAACATATTTATTCGGAAGCGAGCGACAGGTGGCGGGAGAGTATACCAAAGAGTATCTGGACAAAGATACTTGGACAGAAGAATTTGGAATGCCTGTCAAAGTGATGCTAGAAACATTCGTAAAACCGCAGGTTGAGTATCTTGTACCATTTCAGAAAGTTGTTGATATTCTTAAAGAGCATGATTATGAACTTGTAGATTCCAAACTGTTCTCCGAAGTTTATTCGCAACAAACCACGATTACATTAACACAGGTTCAGCAAAGCTTCTCGTTTCTAAACCGAACGTTCGTATTCCAGCGTGTTGGTGCGAAAGAAGACGATACTGAAACATCGCAGGAAGTAGAGATTCCATCTGTCCCTGAACCGGAACCTGAGGCTGCTGAGCCCCCAAAACAAAAGAGAAAGTTGCGAAAAGGTGGTTCTGATGAACCGGAACCCGAACCAGTACTATTCTTCGGATCAGACGAATCAAAGGGTCCGTATCGTAACTTTAGTAATATGTCAGCGCATCCGATTGATATGGACGGTGAGAAGTTTCCAACAGTAGAACACTATTTCCAAGCGATGAAGGCGAAGGAGTTTAAGGATGACGAAATTTATAATAAGATTGTGAAATCAAAAACTCCAAAGGCTGCAAAAGCACTCGGAATCAAGGTAAAGAACTTTGTTACAGAAGTATGGGATGATAAGCGTGATGAAATCATGTCAAAGGCGATTCATGCAAAGTTCTCACAGCATCCTGAACTTCGGAAAGAGTTGTTAGATACTGGAGACAAAGTCATCGGAGAAGCGAATCCGCGAGACACTTATTGGGGAATTGGAACTGCTGTGGAATCGGACAAAGCAAAGACGCCATCCAAGTGGCGAGGACAAAACAAACTAGGAAAAATGCTGATGGAATTACGCACTAGATATAAACAGGAGATGGTAGTATAATACAATGGCAATTGCATTGTGTTTTCTTATTTATGACAAAATTGAGTGTGAGGATGTGTGGGAAGAATGGATTCGGGGACACGAAGACGCGGTCCGAATCTATGTGCATTCAAAAACAAAATACACACCTAAAACCGATTTTTTTTCAAAGAATGTGATTCAAATTCCTACAATTCCAACCCAATGGGGTCACGTGAGTCTTGTGCGAGCAACACTAAAGCTATATACAGAAGCATATCAGGATGAAAAGAACGCTATGTTTATTCTGTTATCGGGAGCATGTATTCCTATAAAATCGTTTCAAAAGGTATATGGGGAATTAATGAAAACGCGAGATATGTCGTATTGCAAGAATATTAGCAGAGTATCAGATATTTCGTGTCGGTATAAATACTTAGAGAAAAAGATACATGAGATTTATCCAAGTGTACCCAAAAAGAAAGTATATAAACATCCACAATGGATTGTAGTGTCTAGGAATCACATGCAATTCATTCTTTTAAAGGAAAATGAAATTCTGTCACTCTATAATAGAATCATATATTCGGATGAGAGCTGGTTTCTTACATTTTTATCAATATACGACAAACAGTCTGAAATCATAGACAAGTATACAACATTTACAAATTGGGACATTAATCCAAACGGTGCACATCCATATACATATGAAGAACTATCTGATGAAGAACTGAACCGTATCGTAAATGATAAGACGTGTTTCTTCGCCAGAAAGTTTACAAGAAATACTCCGAATTTATTGCAACGACTAAGACTTATTTGGTAAGACAAATGCATTTTACACGCACGACTTGAACTTTAGTAGGATCAAATTTCAATAGTGTTTGTTCCTTTTGTTTCGGACTGCTCCAAATTAAAGGAATCTTACGAGCTGGCATTTGTATCAAATTGCTTATAATATTCTGCATATGATAGAGGCTTTTCTGGCGCAGGTGTATTATTCACAAGTGGAGCAACATACCGATCAAATAGTTTTTGACCGATAATCCGAGAGGCCTCATCATCCGTCATCTCTCCCTTCTCAATCTTTTGACGGAGCTTTAGCATTTCAAAGAATGTTTCATCAAGTTTTCCTTCTATATGCATTTCAAAAATCGTGGGAAACTCGTTGTATAACTTCTGGTTCTCATCAGAAATCTTCTCACGATACACCGCAGGATTTGTGCGCTTCAGTCCCTTGTGTCGGCGCATACTGGTATCCATATCACGTACAAGAGATTGAATCTGAATAGAAGTAAGCCCCGACATTTGTCTTATTTCTGTTCTATACATTAAGATGGCTACGTTTACCACGGATGCAGCTGGACGTCTTGTTGCCTCTGCAGGTCCTAAAATGTACATTCCTCCGACACAGAGTATTTCGGGAAGCGCAATTGATGCCGCATCTTCTAAGACGCTTGCAGACCAGGCAACGGCTGCCCAAGCTGCAAAAACGTTAGGTGTGGGTCAAAAGGGAGCCTCGCGAAGACGCCGACGACGCGGAGGCGCGGTAAACCTGAATGCGCAAGTTCCAATTCTTCCCGAAGCAGGAACAATTAAGGGTGTTTCACATGAAACAAATCATTTGAATGCTGTGAATACGTTGAATCAATTAAAAGCAGATGCAGTCTATGACTCTGCGATCAATGCTCCTCCGATGAAGTTAGGAGGGCGAAAAACGAAGCGTAAGAGTAATGGACGCCGTAAGCACCGGACTAATCGGCGGAAGCACAGCAAGTCTGCTCATCGTAGTCGGCGGACTCGTCGCCGTGTATAGTGATGTGTGGACAAAAATGAGTTCTCCACAAACTCTTTTTATTTGGTTAGTATTTCTCAGTGCCCTGATGGTAGGACAGCTGTATTTGACATATTGTTTAGTTTCTGAGTTTTCGGCAGCACCTTCTCAAACAGAGAAAGCAGTAACGACATGAATTGTTCCATCTCTTCATGACTTGTGATTCCGGTTAGAATCAGCTTTCCGGTTCTGAAAATCTTAGCAGTCCATTTCTTTCCAGAGACTTGAATCTTCACTCCTGGATAGACATCGGGGTCGTAGTGCGAATCAAATTCTTCACCCAAACGGCGAATTGCATTATGAAGTAGTTCTCTTGCAACCGTGCCGTGTGTAGAAATCTTAGATGTATAATTCATCAACACGACTCTGCGATTGAGAATTTCATACATGTCTGGAACTTCCTTAATTGTCATTCGGCAATCATTCCAAATAATATTCAGAAGCTTTTGAAGAGCAAATCGGTCATATAATTCATCAAGAACTCCAGTCATGTGAAAGACTCCGTTCTGGAAAATCTTGATTGTAATTTCCTTCATAGGAAGAGATCCATCCCCATTGTTCATCATAACAAGCGTAATAGAATTATGACAGAATCCAGTACTCGTATGAGTCGTGGATTCTTTCTTTGAACGACGCTTAATAGTATCCTTTTTGCTTCCGCCGCGCTTTAGAACACCGCGCTTTTCAATCTTAATAATTTCATCATTCAGCGGAAGTGCGTGAAGAAGAGCTGTTGTATCAAATGTCAGATTTGTCTTGTACAGAACTACCATTGTTGACAGAACCGGAGACTCCATTCTTGATTGAGGCTCCTGACGTGTAAATTGTGTGAATTCCATTTTTCCACGAGTGTGGAAGACTTTCTGTATAATTGCAGACCAACCCTACGGGATATGTCCGAATTAAATATCGCAGAAAGATTTGTTTTGTGGGTTCAATCATCCATCCCGGTTCTAGATATCCCAAAAATACCGCCGATTTATCATAGTGATTTTGAATGCTTACACACTGAGACGCCAATAGTTCTGGAGGACTGATTGATAAATCATGAAATGGAATACCTTCCGTTTGTTTTCTGAATAATTCCTTGAATTCATTAAACTTGCAGATATCCGAACATACAAATAACATTGTGTTAGATAACTATTTAACTACTAAATGGCACCTTCGGGACTTGAGGATCGTTAATCTTTAAATGAGCAGGGGCTCCTGCAGGAATTTGGTATCGGCGTGGGTAAGCTCTACGAAGAACCGATAAGTCGTTACCATGCTTACGCTCCACATACTTCGGATGCTTGGACGGAACAGGTCCTCCAGCCTTATACGGCATTTCTTTGGATACTTCCGGACCAATTGTAGCACGCTGAGGGCGAGCCTGGTACTGATTGTGCGGTTTATCTCCCGGATGCGTATGAATGACGGGCTTACAGGGAGCAGCGGCTCCATTCACGCATGTATTAGATGGGGGCTTTGCAGGTCTCATAGTATCTACGAATAAGGAAGGACCCAGTTCATTTGCAGTATGCGGCTCCACACGACCCAACTCTTGGCAGTGTTTGGTATTGTTCAAAAATCCACTTCCTGTCATGGGCACATTATTCGGAGCAAATACTCCTCCGGTGAACGGAGTTGGGCCAGCAATCGGAACACATGCCGATAAACTTGTCGGATCATTTGAGTTTAATAAGAAACGTCCGCCAGCTGGATTGTGATCTGCCTTAATATCTTCGCGAATCGCATTTCCACCTACAAATGAAGTATATGTGCTAGAATCGGGAACACGACCTCCAGCTTGTTTTGTGTAAGATATTACCTGTTTTGATACAGCGTGTGTTCCCGTTTTTGATGGGTCCTGTACATTGTTAATAACACCGACACGGCTAGATGTAAAAAAGGTGGCATTTGCTTTCATGCGAGCCATCGTTGTGTAATGTGAAGCATCTACTTTTCGCGGCGATGAATCAATTATTACCGGCGCAGCAGCTGCCTTACGACGCAAATACTCCGTGTAGGACATTTGTATTCTCTCTATAAGAAACTTCTTACATCAAATCTACATGTGCAAGAAAATGACGACGACAGCAGGGTCGCTTTAGACCCAGGTCATCCAATGCTTTTCCCTCCGGAGTCTTCGTAGTCGTGGTCGTGAGATATTCCATCTCAGTCTTTCCCTCCTTCTTGCGATACTCTTCAAGCTTCTTAAGATACAGCTCCCACCGGGAAGCAAGCCAGGGAAATCCACATGTATAGCAACGAATTGGAATAATCATCTTACTATTTCTCTGTTCTTTCTTTGTAGATTCGTTTTTTGCGAACAAAAGATAAGAATGACTCCCGACCAGTTTTACGGAGCTGGAGTTATAGTCCTGTTTTTACTGGTTATTACAACCCGCCAATTTTCTACCGGACTCCTTGAGTTTCTTATCACACTCTCGCGACCGGGGGCGACAGTACTAATTTTATCACTGGTTGCATATGCCTATTGGAGTAAGTATTTTTACACCGCTCTTGCTCTTGCTCTGGCGTCTGTCTATCTTCTAAAAGATGTATGGATCTCGTACCCGCGATCTGACCTTCGTCGTCTGAATTTAGAACTTGCTCGCGATGAAGCACGCTTTGATCCCACAACGAGCGTAGACCTTCAGTGGGCAAATGGCGATGTATCCCACGATGCCCCTCGTATGAAACAAAAAGGCCCTGCGAACTCGCCTCTTCTTGTATTCCCTCCGTCCGCGGAAACCCTAGCAGAGATGTGTGGTTAGCGAATTACACTTAGTTCAGCAGCACTCCAGTACTCTGAAACTCCACTTGGAAATCTACGATGAATGATGAACGGTAGCTTCTTTTGATAGATCTCTCGTTCCGCAACTTGACGAACAAAATCAGGATCGGATGTAACCAATCCATCTAGCGATACAAGAGGGCGAGACCCATCTGCAATTTGTTGCGCACGTACACCGATGAGCGCAACAAGTTCATAGTCTGTAAAATATGGAAGAGTAATCCGATTTGACTTCAGCGATTCTTGAACGGATTCGCGAGACACCGACTGCACTTCAGGATGAATAATACGAGACTCTACTCGCAACTGCTCCATTTATAGAGAACTAACTTATCTTCTATAAACCATTCGTTTTCAACATGGCATATTTGCTACTACCAACTCGGTCCTATGAATTGGATTGATGCGTTGAAGTGTATGTTGAACTATGATAACTAAAAACGGATTTTTTCATTTGAGTACTTTTTGTATCAGCACAAATGGAGTACATTACAGTTCTCGAATTTAATAAGAAGGAGAAGGAAACATTTCTCTTCTACCTTCAGTGGACGGGAAATGAGGAAGCACTTACTCGTTTCTACAACAAGATGAAGGGTATTACATATATGATGTCAGGAGACTGCTCTACATTTGAAATGGATATCAGTGTCAAGTTGACCGCAGAGATGGTCAATGGTCATTGTCGACTTCCATATGGGTACTTTATGGCGATGTTCAACGTATACAGTGGAACCTTTCAGGAACCTGATGAAGAGATTACAGAGGAATGGTTGAACGATAATTTTACACATGGCGGAATTGAGAACTTCTTCGATTGAAACGGATTTAATTGGAATACTCACTTTTTCAATTAGAAGAAATGTCAGTAGAACTCCTGAATGTTATGGGCGATGACCTGATGGTTGTCAATGCGGCACGTGTATCGTTTGCGAAGGAATCACACGAGTTCTCACTCGCAGACGAGAAGCTTATTCACTACCTTGCAAAGCACAATCATAACTCACCGTTCTTTCATCCCCAAATTCAGTTCCGTATTCGCATGCCGATTTTCGTAGCACGTGAATGGTTCCGTCATCAAATTGGATTTTCGCGAAATGAAGTGTCTCGTCGCTACGTCAATTCTATGCCTGAATGCTGGATTCCGTCTCGTGAGGATATGAGAGAGAAGGATCCGAAAGTGAAGCAGGGAAGTAAGGAAACGACTGTAGAGAATCCACAGGTGTGTATTGATATGATTAGTTCATCAGTGAACAAGGCAATTTCAACCTATACCGCCCTGCTTGAGAAGGGAGTAGCACCTGAAATTGCCCGATGTGTCCTACCGCAGAGTATGTTTACAGAGTTTATTGAAACTGCATCCCTGGCTGCATATGCACGCCTTTACAAGCTGAGAACCAGTCCAGATGCCCAGCGTGAAATTCAATCGTATGCACATCAGATTGGAGATATTCTACGAGAGAAGTTTCCAGTAAGTTGGGAAGCTCTAGTGGGGTAATCGTTTCTGAGTGACTAAGCGAGGTTTTCCCTTCGCCATAGAAAAACGTTTAATTGTTCGCTTTCGCGGAAAAAGAACTGTTTTTGTACAGATAGCAATTGCAGCGGCTTCGGATGTGGAGCCTTTGCGAGGTTTGATTCGTTTACCCACACTTTTTACACACTTTGCGAACTTTCGCGATAATGTTTCGGCGGGCATTTACTAAACTGCACGAGAACTTTGCTTCCACATCTCTTTGCAATGAACACACTTATAAAGCCAGATCAGCTTATCCTTATCTAGCTTTACAGGAACTACATCACCCTTTACCGAACTTACACGAGACGGGCACTCCTTGTTCGGACAAATTACATTTGAAAGATGATCCAGAGTCGGATCATATTCTAAATAGGGATTCAGACTCAGTTTCTCAGTAGTATTCTCA